>TARA_R110000868_G_scaffold177969_3_pt1 | contig 17554 bp, 13 predicted proteins | sample TARA_R110000868 | Tara Oceans TARA_R110000868 (sample SAMEA4397489) | marine metagenome | biome: Polar Biome; feature: [SRF] surface water layer (ENVO:00010504); material: water (ENVO:00002006), including particulate matter (ENVO:01000060) such as... | depth 5 m | reverse complement strand
CGGGTTGGGGCGGCTTTGCGATTGCCGCCGTGCTGATGGCGGTGATGTACCTGACGCTGGTGCTGTCGCTGGCAGAAATGTCCGCCGCTATCCCGGCAGCGGGTGGCGGTTACAGCTTTGCCCGGCAGGCGATGGGGCCGACCGGTGGCTTTATGACGGGCTTGGCAGTGTTGATTGAGTACGCATTAGCACCGGCGGCTATCGTTATCTTTATTGGCTCTGCGGTGGAATCCCTACTCGGTTTTAACGGCCCTTGGGTATACGCGGCTTTCTATCTGGTGTTCGTGGGTATTCACCTGGCCGGTGTGGGTGAAGCGCTGAAGGTGATGATGGTCATCAGTGGTCTGGCGGTGTTTGCGATTGTTGCCACTGGCATTGCGTTGTTGATGCACTTTGATGCATCAAATCTGTTTGATATCGCAGTAACCGATGCTGCGGGCGCAAGCGATATGCTGCCGCTGGGCTGGTACGGCGTATGGGCGGCGTTGCCGTTTGCCATGTGGTTGTTCCTCGCAGTAGAGGGCGTGCCGTTGGCTGCAGAAGAAGCCAAAGACCCGGGCAAGGACGTACCCAAGGGCATCATCGGTGCTATGGTCTTCCTGCTGTTTACTGCGCTTATGGTGGTGGTACTGGTACCGGGTGCAGCAGGCGCCAAGCTGATGGGTGAAAGCGCGGTGCCCCTAGTCGATGCATTGAATGCTACCGGCAACGGCAGCCTGGCGACATTGGTTAACGTGCTGGGTCTGGCGGGTCTGGTGGCCTCGTTCTTCTCGATCATCTACGGCTACAGCCGTTTGGTGTTTGCGCTGTCTCGGGCGGGTTATCTGCCCAAGTCTTTGTCATTGACCACGTCGCGCAAGGTGCCAGCACGGGCGCTGATCGTGCCGGGCATCTTCGGATTCTTGGCTTCTCTGAGCGGTGAGGGCGACTTGATGCTGGCGATGGCGGTAGTCGGTGCGACAGTCTCTTACGCGTTGATGGCGCTGAGTCATATCCTGTTGCGCGTTAAGCAACCTGATCTGGTACGCCCTTACAAGACGCCGGGCGGTGTGGTGACCTCAAGTATCGCGCTGGTGCTATCGTTGATCGCACTGACTGGCGTGTATGCCTTTGATCCACGCGCGTTCTTTTATACCGTGGTGCTCTTCGTAATCGGGGGTGCTTACTACTTCGGCTATAGCCGCAAGCACTTAGTAGCTAAAACCGCCGACGAGGAATTTGCCATGCTGGCAGAGGCCGAGTCTGATCTGGTGGTTGCAAGCTGAGCGAGTAGGGCGTCGAGTTATAAAAAAGGGCCGCTAATTCAGCGGCCCTTTTTTGGTTTATCCATTCGTTAAATGTCTGCCTATTGCCATAGTAGAGCAGCCGCGGGACTGCTTGACCCAAGATGGCGGGATGGCTAGCGTGAAGTGCTTGCTTACCGCAGCATCTTAAAAAAGAAGATACCCGCATGCCTGACGTTAGCCCCAATACGGTTACAGCCACCATCAAAGCAAACCTGGCTTCGCAACTGCCGCCCGGCATTCGGTCGCGCCAGATAGATAATGGCAACGGCTTAAATATGCATATTCTGGAGGCCGGGTTCGAGCAACCGGGACGCGAGTGTGTGTTGTTGTTGCATGGCTTTCCGGAGCTGGCTTACACGTGGCGCAAAATCATGTTGCCGCTGGCGGAAGCGGGCTACCACGTGATCGCCCCGGATCAACGAGGCTATGGCCTGACCGAAGGTGGCGATACGCGCTATGAGGGCGATATCAGTCAGTACCGTTTGCTCAATATGGTACGTGACGTTTTAGGACTGGTTTTTGCCTTGGGCTATAAGTCAGTGGCCGCCGTGGTGGGGCGTGATATCGGCTCACCGGTGGCCGCGACCTGCGCTCTGACTCGCCCGGATGTTTTCTGCTCGGTAGCACTCATGAGCGCACCTTATCCCGGCGTGCCCGGTTTTCGTTTTGATGGCGTTAATAGCGCTGCAAAGGCGGCTAAGGTGCATCAGGATCTAGCGGCGCTGACGCCACCGCGTCTGCATTATCAGCTTTACTTGTGCATGCCGGACGCCAATGCCCACATGCTGGCTTGCCCGCAGGGTATGCATGATTTTCTGCGTGCCTATTACCATATGAAAAGTGCCGATTGGGCCGGTAATGATCCCGCGCCTTTAGCATCGGCCAATGCTGCGGATCTAGCGGCCATGCCTGAGTACTATGTTATGGCCCTGGGCAAAACCATGCCGGAAACTGTTGCCGCTGCCATGCCCTCCGCGCGTGAGATTGCAGCCTGCGATTGGCTGCCAGACGAGGAGCTGGCGGTGTATTCGAGCGTCTTTGCGGACACAGGTTTGCAAGGCGGTTTGCAGTGGTATCGCGCGCTGGGCTCGGCGGAGAATCAGGCTGAGATGCTGTTGTTTGCTGGCAAGACGATTACAGTGCCGTCTTGTTTTATGGCAGGAGCCAGTGACTGGGGAATCTACCAAAGCCCCGGGGCTTTTGAGGCAATGCAGAGCCGTGCCTGCAGCGATATGCGCAGCTGCGATCTGATTCCCGGTGCGGGCCATTGGTTAGAGCTGGAAAAACCCCAGATTGTGATTGAGAAGCTACTTGGGTTCCTTGCCTCGCTGCAAAAAGCTTAAGCGCCGCGCAAGAGGTCTTGACTGTCGAGCAGGGCGTAGACGATCTCTGGGTGCGCTTCAAAGCTGCGTCGAATCGCTGCGGGAATTGATTTGCGCGTCTTGCGGCATAGCCCGGCTTGCGGCGCAAAGCGAAAGCCAATGCCACGCATAGTGCGCACCTCATTCAGGCCGGGACCTATCTCCAGAACAATACCCAATTGTTCGTACATGCGCTGCTGTAACATTTCCAACTCTGGCAGGTCGGTGATGCTTTCCAGTCGCACGAGCAGGCGTTTTTCTTCATGCAGCGTCAGCCGCAGAATGCGGGCGTCAGCAGCTGGACCATCCACTAAGGCGTCGCGATCACAATCGCAGGTGCAGGGCGGGCAAGGTTGGCGTAGTGCGTTAGACGTCATGGCAGGCTGCGCTATCGGGTGTGTGATTATCCTGCGTTTTTTCTCGCTTGGGCGCAATGAGCTTACCCTCCACGGTAGAGCAAGACATTTACATAAGACCGTTTTCGCTAATTCTGCGGAAGGGCGCGTGTATAATTCCGCGCGAAGTCGATAACCCGATAAAAGGATGCTGTATGGCCGTGGTCGGCATTGATCTTGGTACTACCAATAGCCTGGTGAGTGTTTGGCGTGACGACGCCAGCGTTATTATCCCCAACGCGCTTGGCGACCTGCTAACCCCTTCGGTGGTCAGTGTGGACGAGCAAGGTATGGTGCAGGTGGGCAAGTCTGCCAAAGACCGCCTGGTTACCCATCCGGAATTCACTGCGTCCCAGTTCAAGCGCTTGATGGGCTCAGCTGAAAAAGTCAGGCTCGGCAAGCGTACTTACTCCCCTGAGGAGCTATCTGCACTGTTGCTCAAACAGCTCAAGGCAGATGCTGAGAATTATCTGGGTGAGCCAGTTGATGAGGCGATTATCAGCGTACCGGCGTACTTTAATAACCATCAGCGTACTGCAACCTTAAATGCTGCTCGACTGGCTGGTTTGAAAGTTGAACGTTTGATCAACGAGCCCACGGCAGCTTCTCTGGCATACGGTATTCAGGAATCTGAAGAAGAGCGCCGATTTATAGTAGTCGATTTGGGCGGCGGTACACTCGATGTATCCATTCTTGAGAAATTCGAAGACCTGTTGGAAGTACACGCCACCAGTGGCGATAGCTTCCTGGGCGGTGAAGATTTTACCTTTGCGATGGTCGGTGCTGTGTGCGAACAGCTAAAGCGCGAGCGTCAGTCGCTTACACGAGAGGAGAGCGCGCACCTGTATCGCTTGTGTGATGAAACGAAAAAGGCGTTGGCTGAACAACATGAGGTGTATTTGACCGCGAACATTGGTGGCGCCGCACAAGATATTCGCTTTACTCGTGAGGATTTCAGCGCCTGTTGTGATGCTTTGCTCCAGCGCATTCGCGATCCGATTGAACGGGCTGTGCGCGACTCGGGCATGGGCCGTGAAGACTTCGATGAGGTGATTTTGGTGGGTGGTGCCTCGCGCATGCCGTTGGTGCGCAACTTTGTTGGTCGGCTGTTTGGCCGCATTCCCTCTAGCATCATTGACCCTGATTTGGTGGTAGCCATGGGCGCAGCTATTCAGGCAGCACTGAAGCAACGTAATCAAAGCTTACGCGATACCGTTCTCACTGATGTATGCCCATTTTCGTTGGGCATTGAGACCGCCAAGGACCTCACGCAGGGCCATAAAGCTGGTTTTTATCACGTGATTATCCCGCGTAATACGGTGGTTCCGGTAAGTCGAGTAGACCGCTTTTATACCGTTAGCGATCATCAAAAAGCAGTTCAGCTGGTGGTGTTTCAGGGTGAGCAGCGGCTCGTGCGTCACAACATAGAAATCGGTCGTCTAGAGGTGTCGGTACCCCGTAATAAGGCGGGTCTTGAGTCAGTGGACGTCCGTTTTACCTACGACATAAACGGTGTTTTGGAAGTCCAAGCCGAGGTGATCAGCACCGGTACGCGCTCACATTTGGTTATTCAGAACACGACTACTGAGCTGGATGAATCGCAACTCGCGAGGCTAATAAAAGAGATGGAAAAGCTTAAGTTTCATCCACGCGAGCACAGCGCCAACATCGCCTTGCTGGGCGAAGCTGAGCGTATGTGGGCAGAATCTCTGGGCGAGGAGCGCGAATACATCGAGGAGCTGATTCAAGTGTTTGAGCTGGTGATGGATTCTCAGGATGTGCGACGTTGTGATGCAGCCCGAGTTGAGCTTGAAAAACGCCTAGGCGATATTAAAGCTCAGCGAGGTCACTGGTGAGCTGTTGGCAGACACTGGGTGTTGAACCTGGCAGCGATCAGAGAATTATCAAACGTGCCTATGCCCGGCTACTCAAAAATGTACATCCCGAAGAACACCCAGAAGACTTTATGGCGTTGCGTGAAGCTTATGAGCTTGCGTTGGCCAAGGGACCCAAAGCATCGCCGCGCCGCGTCTTTGATACTGATTTAGGTAGACCTGAAAGCGAATGGCTGTCGCAGCCTAATTCTGAATCCACGCCCGAATCCTTACCTATGCCGGAACAGGCTCTCAATCCTGAACCCGGTGTCTCGTTAGAGAGTCAGGCTAAACATGTAGCTGAACGGGAAGCCGCGCGGCAAGTTCTGGCGGATGGGCGCACGCGGATCCAACAGGAACACTGGCAGCGAGAGCAGGCTTTACGCGAAGAACGGGGCCGTGCGCAGCAGCATTTGAACGAGCTAGTCGACTATGGGCTGCGGCTATTAAATGACCCCGAACGATGCGCAGACTCAGCGAGTTGGGAGGCCTTCTTGCTGCAGCCGGAGTTGCACAGCCTCGAGGTGAGACTAGCAGTGGGCCGTGGCCTATTAGTTGGATTAATGGGCAAGCTAAGCGATCGGGCGAGTGCTCCCATCCCCGCTGAGATCTTGGTCCGTCTGGATGAGTGTTTCCAGTGGGGTGCTGATCAGAGTTTGCAGTGGTCGCTGGAGGATGAGTCTATTGAGCGACTCAGTCTGCTACTTGCAGCCGCTCGCGAAAGCTTGGCGGCACCACCACGTAAGATTTGCTGGCGCTGGTTAGGCCAGACCATGTTCAATTTAAAAGGTCGAATTACCCGCGGCGAATATCTTTTAGGTATGGCGGCTGTGTTAGGTATAGCAGCGAGTGTTCTGCGTCTGACCGATGCGCTTCTACCGAGTGGTCTACAAGATAAAGTATGGCTTGTAGCGCTGTTGTTGTTGGTTTACAGCTTCCTCATTTCGTATATGAAGCGGCTGGGTGATTCCGGAACTAACATCCTGGTTGCTTTACTTGTCGGCATTGCACTGCCTTTTGCTTTTTTTGTGTTTGCTATGCTGGGCCGGGAGCGCGAGTTGAATGCCAATAACCCACAAAGCAAGTTTGTTGATTTATATGAGGTAGCGCTTGCAGAATTGTTTCGAGGGGGGGGTACGCTCAGCATGGCAACGCATGCGCGCAATTTTATACGCTGCATTCATCCCAACTTGGCGTATGTGGTGATCTGTAGCTGGGGACTTAACGTTTATTCAATGATGAGCTGAGCCGTCCGCTCTCTCTACCTAGATGGTTAACGCCTCGTCAGGCGGGGCGGCAACGACATAGCGCTTGCCGCCGCTGCGTTTGGCTATGTACATGGCTTCGTCCGCGCGTTTTACCAGCTGCACGTCATCTCTGCCGTGCTCCGGAAAGGTGGCAATGCCTACACTGGGAGCAGTAATCAGCGTTCCTGCTTCCAGAAGATAAGGCTCGCTCAGCGAGGCGATGACCTTCTCGGCTACCAAGGCCGCGTCTTTCGGGCTACTGATGCCATCCAGCAAAATGGCAAACTCGTCACCGCCCAAGCGGCCGGTAGTGTCAGATGCTCGCACACACTGCCTGAGACGCTGCGCTACTTCGCGCAGCAAATGGTCGCCGGTGGTATGGCCAAAGGTATCGTTGATTTGCTTGAAGTTATCCATGTCGAGATAAAGCACTGCCAACTGCAAAACACCCCTGCTGGCTTTGTGCAGGGCGTTTTTCAAGCGGTCCTGAAACAGTGTTCGATTGGGTAGCTCAGTCAGTTGGTCATATTGCGCCAAGAACTCCAAGCGTACGCGAGTGCGTTTGAGTTCTATTGCTGTAGCGACCTGGTCCGATACGAATTGCAAAAGTTCCTGGTCTTTTTCGGTGTAGCGCACCGCACCAGAATAGCTCTTGAGTACCATGGCCCCTATGGTTTGCGTACCCGATGTTAGCGGTACGCCAAGCCAGGCGAGAGCCTGCTGTTCTTTTTCTGTATCAGACTTTGTAACGGGTTGCGCGGTGGTGTCGCGGGTTCGCAGAAGGGGCGCGCCGGTGCGGATCACCTCAGCAGTGAGCGTGCAGGATGTCATCGCTCTGGATGAAGGCGTTGAGTCATATTGATCAACAGAGTAAGGAAAGCTGATCTGCTCCGTTGTAGCGTCGTGAAGTGCGACAAAAAAATGCTCTGCAGGCAGCAGCTGGCTGATGACCTCATGCACCTTTTGGTAGAGTGCCTGCAAATCTCCAGCCGAATGGGCGGCCTCTGATATAGCGTACAACGCCGCTTGTTTTGCTTCTGCTCGTTTGCGCTCGGTTATGTCTCGCGCCACACCCACGCGCACTTGCTCGGCTTCAAGCCATTGCGCCGACCACATGATGTGAACCACATGTCCGTCTTTGTGGATATAACGATTTTCATGGTCAGAGGATGGGTTGCCGAGATTGATGTTATCGACAAGTCCGCGAGTGAAGTCGCGATCATCCGGATGCATCATGTCGAAGGTCGTGCGGCCAATCATTTCTTCGGGTCGAAAACCAAAAACCCGTTCGCTCGCCGCGCTGACTGATAGAAAACGGCCTTCTATATCCACAATGCATACAACATCGAGCAGCATGTCGAGTAGTTTGTCGTGGGGTAAGTGGCTGTTTGATGTCATGGGGCAACTATACCGGCAGGCCCTCTGGCACGGAATATTTTTTGTGTTTCAGCTGCCTAAAAGTGACAAGGGCGAGTGTACTTACGCCAAACGTTGGGCGCACTTTTCTGTAACGACGTTGTCATTTAAGAGCTGGGTGGTATCGCTATTTACTTCAAACCCGTCTTTCAGAGGATAACAACATGGATTTGCGTTCCGGGGACTGTTTTTGGCCTATTCGGTCAGGTTTGGTTAAGTCGTATCCTGGTTTGTCACAGGACCTTGAGTGCGATGTGCTGGTGATAGGCGCGGGTATCACTGGGGCTTTGATCGCCGATTACCTTGTTCAACAAAAGCTGAAGGTGGTGGTGCTGGATCGCCGAGACGTTGCACGCGGCAGCACTAGTGCTTCCACCGCAATGTTGCAATACGAAATCGACACTCACCTAAGCGAGTTGATCACTCGCATCGGCAAAGACAAGGCGGAGCGAGCTTATCACTTGTGTTCGGATGCAATAGACAAGCTGGCCAAGATCACCAAAGACCTGCCGGATTGCGGCTTTTCTCGCTACACCAGTTTTTATTTCGCATCTAACGAAGATGATGTTGAGTCTATTGAGAAAGAGTATCAGGTGCGTAAAGAAGCCGGTTTTGATATCGAGCTTTGGAACAGCGAAGACATCAGTTCGCGCTTCAATTTCAGTTCGCCCTGCGGGTTGTATTCAAAACAGGGTGCCCAAGTAGATCCCTTCTTGCTTACCCACGCATTGCTGCAGCGCGCAGATAGCAACGGTGCCCAGATTTTTGATCGCACCACCGTGAGTGACATAGACCAGACCGAAGCAGGCGTGACAGCGCATACCGACAGAGGGCATAAGGTTCGCGCTCAGAAGGTGGTGTTTGCCTGCGGTTATGAATCGCAAACCTGGCTGGAAGAAAAAGTGGTCGACCTTAACAGCACCTTTGCCCTTATCACTGAGCCGGTTGATAAATTTCCTGGCTGGCATAAACAGTGCCTGCTCTGGGAATCCGCACGGCCCTATACCTATATGCGCACCACCAGTGATAACCGGATTATCATCGGTGGAGAGGATGAGCCTTTCAAAAACAGTGAGTTGCGTGACAAAGCTTTGCCTAAGAAACGCGAAAAACTGACCAAGAAGCTAGCCGAACTGATGCCTGAAATACCCTTTGAGGTCGCCTATGCCTGGGCTGGCACCTTCGGTGAAACCAAGGATGGCCTGGCCTATATAGGTGAGACGAAAGAATTCCCCAACGCCTATTTTGCACTCGGCTACGGCGGCAACGGCATCACTTACAGCGTCACTGCCGCGCAGATTATTGCGGATCTCTATATGGGGAAAAGTAATTCAGACGCCGATATTTTTCGGTTTGGGCGTTAACGACGAGTAGTAGTGCTGATCAGTGTGCAACGCGAATGATGTTAGCTAAGCTCCTGGAGAGACCGAGTTCTATCTCGGCAAGCTTGGTGGGGCGCGACTGCGATGGTCGAGATGGAACTCGACCTTCCAGTACACTTAGCTCATTACGGTTAGTGCTTATGCCAGTTGGACGTCAGCGGGTAACACTAGGACGTCTTCCAATAGGCTTGGGAATCTGGCTGTGAAGCAAGTGCCAGCCTCTGGAGTGGAAGACACACTGAGCGTGCCATTGTGGCCGGCAACAATTTGCGCTGCGATGTATAACCCCAAACCCAGGCCTTCACCTCTTCCACCCGCTTCTGACCGGGTGAAAGGATGAAAGAGTAGCGCCATCTGCGCTGGCGGAATAGTTACGCCTTGGTTGGTAACGGCGAGCACTACATTACCGTTCTCCACTATCGCGGAAACCTCTACTGGTGACTCCTTCGAGCCATGGCTTACCGCGTTAACCAGCAGATTTGACAGCAGCTGTCCCATTCTCCCGGCGTCACAAAAGCTCTGCGGCGGGGTGGCGATATGATGCTTGATCGACACGTTGGGATGAGACAGCGCCACCTCATTTATCACCGAGGTGAAAGCGTAGGTTAACTGGTCGGTTAGTACGCGCTTGACTGGAATGCCGCCGCCCATCCTCGCTCTGGAAAAATCCAGAACGTCTTCAATTAGCGCGCCCATGCGCGTCGCGCTTTGTTTGATCGAGGTGGCCAGCCCACGGTCACGTTCGATGGTCAGCTTGCCTTCCAGCAGCTCTGCACTCATGCCGATAGCGGTCAATGGTGAGCGTAAGTCGTGGCCTAGAACGGCAATGAACTGTTCGCGAAGGCGGCCAGTTTCGGCTTCGTTGCTCAGCGCAATTTCAGCCTTTTCTTGTGCTTCCTGCATATCTAGCTGAACGCCAATCAGCTGCGCAAAAAGCCCTAATGTCGCCAGCACTGTTTCTTCATCGAAGTGCGCGGGGATGTTGTCGATGGCGCAAAGTGTGCCGAAGAACTCGCCGTTTGATCTGACGATAGGGACAGAAACGTAGCTTTCTAGTTGGTACAGTTTTGGGATGGGATGCGTAGCGTAAATGCTATGTTCACTCGCATGCTTGAAAATGACTGGCTGCCGGTTCTGGCGGATCTGGTTACAAAAAGTGGTGTCTATCGCCAATTCACTGCCGGGTTCCAAGCCAAAGTCGATTGAGTCGTTTACCGCGCAGGCTACCCAGTTTGCCTCGGTAACCCTGGCGACCGTAGCAAAACGCATGCCCGTAGTCTGCTTTACCATGCTGAGAATCAGCGGGACGGCGTCGATCTTGGCGATGTTCTTTATATCGCGGTCAAATTGGGAAATATTGGACATCGACGACCCGCAGCGGAATGAATAGTTCCGTCGATTTTATGCCCCTTTTTGAGGCTTGCCCACAAAACAATTTTGTAGCGACTGTTTTGCTAGCGCGCATTCGTCGAGTGTTATGGCGTCGAAGTTGAGTGGCCGGTTATATCCGGGCGGTATCCATACCCCCCGCGTTGCCCAGCAAAATATGAACCCATCTGCGCGCAGAAGAATGCGGCTTTACATACTTATCCTATTACTCGAACGAGGAGGTTATCGTCGTTAGGTTGATTCAATTAAGCCGCTTTCCAACGATCAATGATTTGCTTAACCAGCCCACCCAAATCTGCATCAGCCATGTCTGGCGCCGGCAATTCGGCTAGCGGCAGAACGGCGTTGTGTGGGCGGGTCAGCAATGCGCCATGACAACCTGCCGCTTGCGCGCCGGCGGTATCCCACAGGTGGCACGCGACCAAGACAATATCGGCCATCGGCACCTTTAGCTGTTCTGCTACGAACTGATAGGTCTCTGGCGCGGGTTTGAATTTTTTCACCGCATCCACACTAAAGCTGTGTTCAAAAAAATCAGCCAAACCTGCGCGCTCAAGTGGCGTAGGCGAGGCGCTACTCGCCGAATTGCTCAGCGTTACCAACCGAAACCCAGCCTTGCGCAATGTGTCCAGTGCCGGGGCTGCATCCGGGTGCGCCGGTAACACGCTCATTAACTGCTTGAACTCATCAATATCGCTCGGCTTGATAGCCACGCCATGAATCGTGCCGAGCATATGTAAGGTGCCTACAGCCAACTCGCCAAATGGGGCGTAACGGCCACATAGGGTCATGGTTTGCGAGTAAAGAATCAGCTGCGCAAACCACTCGCGTAGAACGGTGCTATCACCAAAGACGCGGGAGAACAGTGGAGCTAAAGTGGTGATATCGAGCAGGGTTTCATTTACATCGAAAACGATAATCGGGGTGCGGCTTTGTTCAGTCATAAAAAACCTCGTTTGCCTGTGGCTGTTGGCTTTGCCTACACAGTGTTTCCACAGAACATTTACAAAAGTGAATGTTGACCTACCGTCAGACGCGTAAAAAGACTATCTGTTCGGTACGCTTTTGCTGATGTTCTTCTTCACGCATCGAGTATTCGTCACCTTGGTTCACCACCACCTGGAAGGGTGTTGGACCACGGGATTAAAAACCCTGTTCGGTCGCTCCCCACGGCGCTAAAAAAGCGAAGCTCAATAGCACGCGCTTGCCCCGAGTAATGGTCGAAACGTTGTGATCGTAGAGATCGGGGCGGAAAAGAATCACGCGATTGAAGAAAGAAAAAATGGTCCGTTCCACCTGGAAAATTCCGCCTTCTAATGGCTTTTTCAAAACCAGATTCAATTTGTAATAGCTGCCTCCGCCCATGGGGTCATTATGGCGTGGTACGCGGTGGCCTTCGGGGTAGGTGACCAGGTTGACGCTCAAGCGCCGGGTGGCCAGCAAGCTACGATTGATGACAGCGCCCATGGTGCTCGCCTCCTAAAATGGTTTGTTTTGGCATAAGCAAAACTGAACTCTGAAAATCCAATGGCTACAGCTATCAGGCTTGTTAATTGAGTGATCATTCAATAATTAATCAAATGCTAGGCGTAGCCGCAAGGACAGTCAAATTAATTCTGAGCGATCGTTCAATATGGGTGATGGGTTTGCAGACAAAATAGGCACCCATAAGGGAAGGAGGTCTAGCTCGGGTGGCAGTCAGCGCATGACTTCCCGCTCAAAAGCCGGATAATGGCGGCCAATTCGTCTTGCTCGCAACTCTGGTAATCGCACATGGAAATTAAGGTCAACTTTCTCGACAACCTCCGGCTTGAAGCCAAATTTGATGACTTCACGGTGGTGGCAGACCAGCCCATTCGCTATAAAGGCGACGGTTCGGCGCCGGGGCCGTTTGACTACTTTCTGGCGTCTTCGGCGCTGTGTGCGGCTTACTTCGTAAAGCTGTACTGCGACACGCGCAATATCCCCACTGAAAATATCCGCCTGTCCCAAAACAACATCGTTGACCCTGAAAACCGCTACAACCATATTTTTAAAATTCAGGTTGAGTTGCCAGCCGATATTTCTGCCAAGGACCGCCAAGGCATTCTGCGTTCTATCGACCGCTGTACCGTAAAAAAAGTGGTGCAGAACGGGCCTGAGTTTGTAATCGAAGAAGTGGACAATCTGGATGCCGATGCGCAAGCGTTGCTGATGCCCCAATTGGCCTCAGCAGAGGGTACTCGCATCCTCGGCAAGGACTTGCCGTTGGAGCAGACCATCGCCAACATGTCGAGCATTCTCGCCGACCTGGGCATGAAGATCGAGATCGCCTCCTGGCGCAATATTGTTCCCAACGTGTGGTCGTTGCATATCCGTGATGCGCACTCGCCAATGTGTTTTACCAATGGCAAGGGTGCGACCAAAGAGGGCGCGCTAGCCTCCGCGCTGGGCGAGTTTATCGAGCGCCTTAACTGCAACTTCTTCTATAACGATCAGTTCTGGGGCGAGGACATCGCCCATGCCGCGTTCGTGCATTATCCGAACGAACGTTGGTTTCAGCCGGGCCGCAAAGACGCGTTGCCGACGGAGATTCTCGACGAGTACTGCCTGCCGATTTATAACCCCGAGGGCGAGCTGCGTGGTTCGCATCTGTACGACACCAACTCTGGGAACATAGAGCGCGGCATCTGCTCGTTGCCTTACGTGCGGCAGTCAGACGGTGAGATGGTGTACTTCCCGTCCAACCTGATTGAAAACCTCTACCTCAGCAATGGCATGAGCGCCGGCAATACGCTGGCAGAGGCGCAAGTGCAGTGCCTGTCCGAAATATTCGAGCGCGCTGTAAAGCGCGAGATTCTAGAGGGCGAACTGGCGTTGCCCGATGTGCCGCAGGAGGTGTTAGCTAAGTACCCCGGTATCTTGGCCGGTATTCAAGGGCTGGAAGAGCAGGGCTTTCCGGTGCTGGTAAAGGATGCCTCACTGGGTGGTGAATTCCCGGTCATGTGCGTGACCTTGATGAACCCACGTACTGGCGGTGTTTTCGCCTCGTTCGGTGCGCACCCCAGCTTTGAGGTAGCGCTGGAGCGCAGCCTTACCGAGCTGCTGCAAGGTCGCAGCTTCGAAGGTTTGAACGACTTGCCTAGGCCTACCTTTGAAGGCCAAGCAGTCACCGAGCCAAACAACTTCGTTGAACACTTTATCGACTCCAGCGGTGTGGTGTCGTGGCGCTTTTTTAGTGCCAAATCGGATTACGAGTTTGTGGAGTGGGACTTTTCCGGCGAAGGCGAAAGCTCGAACGCGGATGAAGCCGCCACACTGTTTGGCATACTCGCAGACCTTGGCAAAGAAGCGTACATGGCCGTGTACGACGACCTGGGCGCCACCGCCTGCCGCATACTGGTGCCGGGATATTCAGAGATTTACCCAGTCGATGATTTGATTTGGGATAACACCAACAAAGCGTTGTTTTTCCGTGCTGACATTTTGAACCTGCACAGCTTGGACGAAGACGAGTTGCAAGCGTTGGCTGAGCGTTTGGAAGAAAGCGAGCTGGATGATTACACCGATATCACCACCCTGATTGGCATTGAGTTTGACGACAATACCGTGTGGGGGCAGTTAACGATTCTAGAGCTGAAACTGCTGATTTATGTCGCCTTGCAGCAGTTTGAAGAAGCCAGAGAACTGGTCGAAACCTTCTTGCAGTTCAACGACAACACTGTCGAGCGCGGGTTGTTCTATCAGGCCTTGAATGTGGTGCTGGAGGTGCTGCTGGACGATGAGTTGGAACTGGAGGATTACCAGGCCAATTTCCGGCGCATGTTTGGCGATGAGCGCATGGACGCCGTATTGGGCTCAGTCGATGGCAGCGTGCGTTTCTTTGGCTTAGCACCTACCAGCATGAAGCTCGAAGGTCTTGACCGTCATCAGCGCCTAATCGATAGCTATAAGAAGTTGCACGCCGCACGGGGCAGGGTAGCGGGGCAATAATCTTCGAAGCGATTACATTTTTGCGTGCAAGGAGGTGGGGTGACGCCCTGCCCGTTGCGCGAAGTTCAGCGCCAGGGCTAGGGCGTCATCTGTTAGCGAATGCGGCTCAAGGTGCTAAAGGCACCTGACGCTTGTGCTCTGTGGCATCGTAACGCTCAATGATCCGTTGGGCGGGGTCCTCATCGAGGGGCTCGCCCAGCAGGAAGGCATCGATTTGTTCATAACTGAGTCCGTAAGCGTCTTCATCCGGGCGGCCAGGCTTTAGCTCTTCAAGATCGGCGGTAGGTACTTTGTGCACCAGTTGCTCCGGCGCATTCAGCTCCGACGCAATTAGCCGCACCTGGCTTTTGGTCAGCCCGGTCAGCGGGGCCAGATCGCAAGCGCCGTCGCCAAATTTGGTGAAAAAACCCATGACTGCCTCAGCGGCATGATCGGTACCCACGACCAATCCATTGAAGAAATTGGCCAAGGTATATTGCGCGACCATGCGGGCACGCGCTTTGACGTTGCCTTTGACGAAGTCGCGTTTGCCGGCTTCAGCCTGCTCTTCGGTAAAACACGCCATCATTCCATCCACTGCGCCCTTGATGTCTACCGTGCGTAAATGATCCGGTTTAATAAAATCCAGCGCTGTTTGTGCATCTGCTTCGTCCGCCTGCACGTCATAGGGCAAGCGCATGGCGTAGAAGCTGGCTTCATAGCCATCCTGGCGTAGCGATTCAACCGCCATTTGGCATAGCCGGCCCGCGGTTGTTGAGTCCACACCGCCGCTGATGCCTAGCACTAACGCCTGGGTATGGGAGCTCCGCACAGTCGCCTTGATAAAGTCGACGCGTCGCTCGATCTCACGCTGGATCTCGGTTGTGCCTTTTAGGTCAGGATTCACCTGTAATGCTTCGCGAATCTGAGCGCCGCGACTGGATACCGTGTTCATACTTTTCTCCTGAGTATTCTATCAACCGCACTTTAAAGGTATTCGTGAGCGAGTTAATTCAGAACCCACGGTTGAGTCGTCTAGGAACGCGCACCGGCCTAACGCTGACGTTCATCACGCTAATGTGCAGATAGCCTCTCGGCCATGATTATTTTCCATTCCACGCGGTATTGGCAAGCTACTGACCAGCGCGTTTGGTAGAGCCTCCCCAGCCGCTTCGCTGCCAGATAATCGCTTGCGCATGGGAGACCATATCAATTTTGATGATGATGCGGCATTTTTCTGGAAACTTCATTATTCTCGGCACGCGCAGAACGAGCGCGTTGGGCTCAAGCTCAATAATAAAAATCATAAGAACAGAACATTGGAGGTTTATGTTGCCAACACATCATTGGTATCGGACTGCTGTGCCCATGGCTTTATCCGCGATTATGCTCAGCGGTTGTTTGAGTGGTGGAGGTGGCGGAGGGGATGATGCACCTGCCGCAGAGCCAGAAGCGCCGGCGGTAACCCGTGAGCAGGATAAGCGCGCTTTTTATACCCAAGCGCTCCCTGAGCTAGATCTGGTCAAACTCGCTACTACCACGCGCTATTACGGCAAATATGATGGCCTGCAAGGCGATGCGCTTTACGTAGCTGAAGTGCCGGATGATTGGGACGGAAAAGGTCTCATAATGTGGACTCACGGCTATGGTGGAGATGTTCTTGAGGTAAAACTTCAGACGCCGTCTGCTGCTTGGCGAGATGCCGTAATCGATGCTGGCTACGCGTGGGCTGCGTCATCCTACTCCGCCAACTGGTACGACGCCCGTGCCGGCCTGGAAGATACCAACAAACTAGCGCTGAACCTGGTCGAGTATATCGAGCGGGATCATGGCGAGAGAGTGGCTTCGGCTCCGCCCAGTCAGTACCTGATTTCGGGTGAATCCCTGGGTGGTCATATCGCCGCAGCAGCGGTGGATCGGGAAAATATCGAACGCACCCAATTCAAAGTTAATTACGCTGGCGCCGCGCCTGTTTGCCAGTCCGAGCAGAACGAGTTCCAGTGGCTGGGCGACTACACCCGGGTGATGATGCAGCTGTCTGGTTATGGCGATGAGGACTACTCTACGTTCCAGGATCTGGTTGGCGATTTTCAAAACTACGGGCAAATCTCCCTCCTGGCCCGTCCAGGTCCTATGGTAAATGCGTTGTTTAATCAGAACCTGGGCGGTGGAGTGAATTGGTCCTCGCCCAAGGGTGTTGAGGGTCAGCGTCTAGTCGACATAGCTAAAAACCTAACCGGCGGCGAACGGCCGATTTTTAAGCAAGGCTTTTCCACTTTCTGGCAGGACGTGGTGTTGGGAACAGGCGGCTCGGCTGGGGATATTAATGGCATCCTGATTAAGCATATTTACGATAACCAGAACACGGTCTACCGATGGACGAACGGTTCGGAGCCTACTGCCGAAGAAATCGAGTTCAATGAAGCTGTTTCCAGGATTACTGCCGATCCGGAAGCAAACCCGCTGCGCGAGGATGGAGTGCGCTGGATTCCGCTAGTCAACGGTGACTTCGATGTACCGGTGTTGACCATGCATACTCTGGGTGACTTCTATGTGCCGTTCCGTCATCAGCAGCTCTATCGTGAACGCGCGGAAGAGAATGGCAATGCCGATATGCTGGTGCAGCGCGCGATACGTGCAACCAGCCACTGCGACTTCTCTGCTGGCGAATATAAGGCAGCGATCAATGACTGGCTGAAGTGGGTCAACGAAGACATCAAGCCAGCCGGCGATGAAGTGTTGAATCCAGCTACCGTAGCAAATGCAAACTACGGCTGTAACTTCACTGTGGGTCAGCGCTTGGGCTTACCAGCCTGCACCCCGGAATAGTAAGACAAGAGGCCATGGCGGAGTACTTTCGCCATGGCTAACCCCGCCACCCGCTTTAGCATTCCCTCTACTCTGTTTATTCATCAGCAGTTGGTTCAATCACCCAACCGGTGACCTTGGCCGGTGCCACAATTCATCTGCACTCTGCGATAAAGCTACACCCGCTCACGGCGTAATATAGCGCCGCACAATGTGCTCATAGCTGCCATCGGCTACCAATGCTTGTAATGCTTCGGCGTAAGTCTGAACAAACTCTGGGGTATTGGAGCGTTTGCTGAAGGCGACTTCGGCAGCTGTATTAGACACCACCACGCTGGTGGCTTTGATCTGCTCGCTCAGACCCAATTGGTTGATCTCATAAGCGCCGGTGTGTTCATCGGCGATGGCTCCGTCGATGCGTCGCTTGTCGATCATGCCCCAGAGG
>TARA_R110000868_G_scaffold4155_56_pt1 | contig 17576 bp, 15 predicted proteins | sample TARA_R110000868 | Tara Oceans TARA_R110000868 (sample SAMEA4397489) | marine metagenome | biome: Polar Biome; feature: [SRF] surface water layer (ENVO:00010504); material: water (ENVO:00002006), including particulate matter (ENVO:01000060) such as... | depth 5 m | reverse complement strand
ATCATGGTCGCCGGCGTTGCGCTTTTCCTGCGCCTGATCCAGACGATTTTCCGTCCGGCGCAGGTCAAACACCGGTGCCCCGATTGCGGTCTGACCGAGCATGACCGCGATGCCGTGCATTGCAAACACTGCGGCAGGGTGATCGATATCGAAACCGAAGGGGTCTGAACCCCGCAATTCGCCGTTTCAGCCTATCGTTGCGCCTTTTTTCCGTTTCAGGCCTAATGATTCTGTCGAAAACAAAAATGACAAAATCAGATAGGGAAACGGATAGATGGCAAAATCCATAACGTTCATTGCTGCGATGGCTTCGGCCGCCGCATTAGCATTCGCCGTGTCGGCGCCTGTGTCGGCGCAGACGGTGATCAAGATCGGTTCGCCGACCATCAAGGAAAGCGTCCATCACTGGATGCTGGAATATGAAAAACGGATCGAAGCCCGTGCCGGGAAAAAATTCGACGTCAAAGTCTTCCCGCTCAGCCAGCTCGGCTCGATCCCCCGGATGGTCGAGGGTGTCCAGTTCGGCACGATCGAGCTTGCGATGGTGCCGTCGGGTTTCATGGTCGGGATCGACCAGCGGTTCCAGGTTCTCGACGCCCCTGCGGTGTTCAAAGACCAGGCGCATGGCTTCCGGACGGTCCAGGACCCCGAATTCAAAAAGGCGTTCTGGGATATGGGAGAGAAGAAAGGCATCAAGATGATCGGTCTGTTCTGCCCGGCCGATACGAATTACGCGAGCCGGACTCCGATCAGGACACTGGCGGATTTCAAGGGCAAAAAGATCCGCGTGTTTGCAAATGCGCTGGAACGCGAGGCCCTGCGCCGTATCGGTGCAACGGCGGCGCCCATGCCGTTGTCCGAGGTTCTGCCCGCGTTGCAGCGGGGCGTCCTCGATAGCGCCAAGTCCGGGATGGTGATCTTTGTGGCCTTCAAGTTCCAGCACACGACGAAATACGTCACCCGTACCAACGAATCGCTGATCTGCGTGCCGACCATTGCCAGCAAGACATGGTTCGACAAGCTGTCGAAAGACGACCAGCAGATGGTGCTCGAGGAAGCGCAGAACACGGATACCGTGATGCAGCCGCGGTCGATCGCCTTCAACAGCAACATTTACAATGTCTGGAAAAAGATCGGCGGCGAACTGATTACCCTGCCGCCGGCGGATCTTGCGGAATTCCGCAGGCGGTTGTCGACCGTCGGGGACGCAGTAATGAAGGACAAGCCCGAGGTTAGGGAAATGTATGAGTTGATGAAGAAAATCGCCGTCCGTCACGCCGACGGCTAGACAGGGCAGGCAGTCCGGGCAGGCAATACGGGCAGATTTGGCAACGGGGGTTCCGGTGAAAACCGGGCCCCCGCAGTCGTGACCGCAAGGCGGGACGTAATGGCGGTTGTGGAATCGTCGTTGTCGAGCCATCTATGTCGGTGTCGAGGTATCTCGCAATCGACCGGAGAGGCTGATTCCATGGGTTCGTCCCGTTACTACTTTTTCTATGCGATCCTCATTGTTACGGCCGCATTTGCGGTGCTTGGCGCCGCCGGCAACGGTATCTTTCTCTGGTTCCTGCCGATTGCGGTGCCGCTCTGCCTGCTCGGCACCTGGGATGTCCTTCAGACCCGCCACAGCGTCCTCCGGAATTACCCGGTCCTCGCCCATCTGCGGTTTCTGTTCGAGGGGATCCGGCCCGAACTGCGGCAGTATTTCTTTGAATCCAATCTCAGCGGCACGCCGTTCAGCCGGGAACAGCGTTCGCTGGTTTACGGACGCGCCAAGAACGAGGAGGACAGAAAGCCGTTCGGGACGGAACTGGACGTATATGCCCAAGGCTATCGCTGGGTGAATCATTCCGTCGCACCGAAAGCCCATCACGACGCGCCGATGCGTGTCGAAATCGGCGGGCCGGATTGCCGGCGGCCCTATTCGGCATCGCTTTTCAACATTTCAGCCATGAGCTACGGCGCGATCAGTCCGAACGCGATCCGGGCCATGAACCAGGGCGCGAAACGCGGCGGGTTTGCGCATGACACCGGCGAAGGGGGGATCAGCCGTTATCACCGCGAATTCGGCGGCGACCTGATCTGGGAGATCGGCAGCGGGTATTTCGGCTGCCGCAACGACGACGGCAGCTTCAACGCGGACATGTTCGCGGAGCAGGCCGGGGACGGCCAGGTGCAAATGGTCGAGATCAAGCTGTCCCAGGGCGCCAAACCCGGACATGGCGGCGTTCTGCCGGCGGGAAAGATTACACCTGAAATCGCGAAGACCCGGCGGGTGCCGGAAGGCGTCGACTGCGTCTCCCCGGCGGCGCACAGCGCGTTCTCGACACCCCTGGAAATGATGGAATTCGTGGCGCGTTTGCGGGACCTGTCCGGCGGGAAGCCCACAGGATTCAAGCTCTGTATCGGGCACCGGTGGGAGTTCATGGCGATCTGCAAGGCGATGCTCGAAACCGGGATCACCCCCGATTTTATCGTGGTCGACGGCAGCGAGGGCGGCACCGGCGCGGCGCCGATCGAATTCAGCAACCGCATGGGAACGCCGCTCCGGGACGGGGTCCGTTTCGTCCACAACGTCCTGGTCGGTGCCGGTCTTCGCGACAGGGTAAAAATCGGGGCGAGCGGCAAACTGGTTTCCGCTTTCGACATCGCGGCCGCCATGAGCCTCGGCGCGGACTGGTGCAATTCCGCGCGCGGGTTCATGTTCGCCGTCGGCTGTATCCAGTCGCAAAGCTGCCATACGAACCGCTGCCCGGTCGGTGTCGCGACACAGGACGAACAGCGCCAGCGGGCGCTTGTCGTGCCGGACAAGGCGGACCGGGTTTACAACTTTCACCGCAATACCCTGAAGGCGCTTGCCGAATTCGTCGCCGCTTCGGGACTCGAACAGCCTTACCAGCTTGGACCGCAATATCTGTATCTGCGCGCCGAAAACGGGCCGGTGCTGCCGGTCAGCAAGGCCTATTCGTGGCTCGAACCCGGCGAATTGCTCAGCCCCGGCGGCGTGCCGGACTATGCCGAGTACTGGTCGGCCGCCCGGTCGGATACGTTCTCGGCCGTTGAGCCGCTGGCCGTGCCGTCCGGACAAACGCCTCCGCCCTGAACGGGCGCTGCATCAGTCGAGGCGCATGACGATCTTGCCGAAATGCCTGTTGGCCTTCATGTATTCGACCGCTTCGGCGGCGTCCTCGAAGGCGAATTCGCGGTCTATCGGCAGGCTCAGCTTCCCGGCTTCCACGGCATCCCACAAATCGGCTTTCATGGCGGCGACGATGTCGCGCACTTCCGCGACCGAGCGCGTGCGGAACGACACGCCGATATAGTCGATCCGCCGCATCGCATGGAGATCGAAATTGAACTCGCCGGTAAAACCGCCGAGCCGCCCGACATTGACGATACGGCCCAGAATTCTGGTGGCCGCCAGGTTCTGGTTGGCGACATAGCCGGCAACCTGGTCGACGATCAGGTCGACGCCGTCGCCGCCGGTGGCTTCCAGCACCTGGTCGACCCAGCCGGGATCGGTCGAATCCACCGCGAGGTCGGCGCCGAATTCGTAAAGCCGTGCCCTGCGTTCCGGATTGGTGGACGATCCGATCACCAGCTTTGCGCCCATCGCCCTGGCAATCTGCATGCCCAGCAGTCCGACGCCGGAACTGGCGCCCTGGATCATCACGGTCTCGCCGGCTTTCATCCGACCGGCGGTGATTGCGGCATTGTGCATCGTCTGCAGCCCGACCGGCAGGGTGGCCGCCTGCGCCCAGGTCATGTTGTTGGCGGGGATCGGCACGGTCCGGCCCCAGTCGGCGGTAGCAAATTCGCCCCAGCCCGACGTGCCGGAACACATCACCCGGTCGCCGGGTTTGACGTTATCGACCTCTGCGCCGGTTTCGACCACTTCGCCGACATATTCGATGCCGGGCACCGTACCGGGGCCGCCGTCGCGGCCGTGCGCCATACCGCTCGCGACCATCGAATCGGCGCGGTTGAGGCCGCAGGCCCGTACCCGGATCAGCACCTCGTTGGGGGCGGGTTTCGGTTCCGCAATGTCTTTGATCTCGAGCCCGTTTTCGCCGACGACTGCCGCTTTCATCGCTATTCTCCCTGTTGCCGGCGCAGTGTACCAATCCGGCATGACGGCGTCACCGCTTGCCCGGCCCCGCCATCCGCATCATCATGCGCCCCCCGAAGACCCCGAAGGAACTGGGCAGATGAACGATGCCGCCACAGGCGACGCAGAGGCGCGCGGCTACAACGATATGCAGGATCATCTTGCGGCGCTCGATGCCGCAGGCCTGCTGACGACGATTGCGGCGCCCATCGACAAGGATTCGGAGCTGAGCCCGCTGGTGCGCTGGCAGTTTCGCGGCGGCATCCCGGAGGCGGAGCGCAAGGCGTTCCTGTTCACCGATATACACGGTGGCGACGGACGGTCGTTCGACATCCCGGTCGCCGTCGGCGCCCTCGCCGGGAATGCCGCGATTTACAGCATTGGGATGGGTGTGCCCGCGGCGGAGATCGGCGATCGCTGGTCCCATGCAATCGCCAACCCGATCGCCCCGGTGGTCGTCGACAACCCGCCCTGCCAGGACGTCGTGTTCGAAGGCACCGATCTGACGTCCGGCAACGGACTCGATGCCTTGCCGGTGCCGGTGTCGACGCCGGGCTACGATTCCGCCCCCTATCTGACCGCGACGGCCTGCGTGACCCGCGACCCGGATACCGGAATCCAGAACCTCGGTACGTATCGCGGCGGGCTGAAGGCGCCCGACAGGATCGGGCTCAAACTGTTCATGAATCTGGGGCAGGGCGGCGCCGCCCACTGGGAAAAGTACCGGGCGCGGGGCGAGCCCATGCCGATTGCCATGGTGGTCGGCTGTCCGCCGCCGGTCGCCTATGCCGCACCGCAGAAACTGGCGAAGGATGTCGACGAGATGGGCGTGGCGGGCGGGATTGCCGGTGCGCCGATGCGGGTCGCGAAGGCCCGCAGTTCCGACCTGCTGGTGCCGGCGGACGCGGAAATCGTCATCGAGGGGCTGATCGATCCGGAATATTTCGAACCCGAAGGCCCGTTCGGCGAAAGCCACGGCCATATCAATCTCGAGGAATTCAATTTCATCCTGACCGTGACCGCGATCACGCGGCGGAAAAAGGCCGTGTTCACGTCGATCATCAGCCAGGTGACGCCGTCTGAATCGTCGGTCATCAAGCGGGTCGCCTACGAGCCGCTGTTTCTCAGCCACCTGACCGGGCATCTCGGCATTCGCGGCGTCAGGCGCGTCGCCATGCACGAACCCCTGACGAACCTGCGCAAGGTGCTGGTCATCCAGTTCGACCGCTCGGTGCCGCGCACCGAAATCTGGCGGGCGCTGTACGGCGCGATGTCGCTGCAGGCGCCGGTCGGCAAGTACCTGATCGCGGTCAACGAGGATATCGATCCCGACAATCTCGACGCGGTGTTCTGGGCGATGAGCTACCGCGCCAACCTGGCCGAGGATTGCGAACTGATGCATCACCGCCCGCTGGGGCACGGCCCGAAATCGGGCGCGGCGGAGGACGCGACGATGCTTATCGATGCGACCCTCAAGGCCGATATGGCGCCGGTGGCGCTGCCGAAACGCGAATACATGGAGCACGCGAAGGAATTATGGGAAAAGCTCGGCCTGCCGCCGCTGAAGCCCGAACCGCCGTGGCACGGCTACGAGCTGGGCGACTGGTCGGCGGAATGGGATACCCTCGCCGCCCGCGCCGCCGCCGGGGACTGGAGATTGAACGGGGAACGGTCGCACCAGCAGCGCCGCACGGGCGTCGCCCCGAATACCGATATCCGGCAGGTGACCGATGAGTGACGGCCAGAGCCTGACGAAGCGGATCCGATGAAAAACCCTTTTGCGAACGTGCCGCCGGTCGTCGCCGGTCCGGTCTGGATGGTGACGGCCGGGATTGGCTATACGCTCACATCTGTCTGTACGCGCGAATTGTCGTCCGACTATTCGACCGCGCAACTGGCGTTCATGCGCGCCGTCATCGCGCTCGGCTTCGTCGCCCCGCTGATTCTGCGTAACGGCATCTCGGTGATGAGGACGACGGTGTTCCCGCTGCACCTGCTGCGGTCGATTTTCACCTATGGCGGCATGATGTGCTGGTTCTATGCGGTCAGTGTGATCCCGATTTCCGACTACACGGCGCTGCTCTATTTTCAGCCGATTTTCACCATCCTGTTCGCGATCTTTATCCTGCGTGAAACGGCGGGACCCCGCACATGGGGGGCGGTGGCGGTCGCCTTCGTCGGCGCGCTGGTCATCCTGCGTCCGGGTTTCCAGGACATCAGCTTCGGCATGATCGCGGCAATTGCAACTGCGGTGCTGTTTGCCGGGGTCAATACCTGCATGAAATTCCTGTCGCGGACCGACTCGGCCGCCGTGATGGTGGCCTATGTCAGTATCCTGATGCTTGTCCTGTCCGCCGTTCCGGCCTGGTTCTACTGGACCGATCCTGTCCTGGCCGATCTGCCGGCGATTCTCGGCGTCGGCGTTTTTGCGCTGATGGGCCAGTATGCGATTACCCGCTCCATCGCCGTTGCAGACGCGCGCGTGGTGCAGCCTTTCGATTTTTCCCGCCTGATTACGGCGGCGATTCTGGGCTGGGTCGTCTTCGGCGAGACATCCGATGCCTATACCTGGGCCGGCGCGCTGGTTATCTTTTGCGCCAGTTATTACGTCATCGTATTCGAACGCAGAGGCGGGACCTGACATCATGAGCACGTACAGAATTGCGGTCATTCCGGGAGACGGGATCGGCAAGGAAGTGATGCCCGAAGGGCTGCGCGCGCTCGAAGCGGCGGGCGCCAAATTCGGCATCGATTACGATTTCACGCATTTCGGCTGGAACTGCGACGACTACGCGTCCACGGGCTACATCATGCCGGAAGACGGTATCGAACAGCTCCGCCCGTTCGACGCGGTATTTCTCGGCGCGGTCGGCATGCCCGGCGTGCCGGACCATGTGTCGCTATGGGGCATGCTGATCCCCATCCGCCGCGAGTTTTTCCAGTACGTCAATCTGCGCCCGGCGCGGCTGCTGCCGGGGGTGACCTCGCCGCTGGCGGGGCGCGGGCCGGACGATATCGACATGATGATCGTGCGCGAAAACGTCGAAGGCGAATATTCGCAGATCGGTGGGCGGATGTATGAAGGCACCGACGCGGAAATGGCCGTCCAGCAGGCCGTGTTCACGCGGGCGGGCTGCGACCGGGTGATGCGCTATGCGTTCGAACTGGCGATGACGCGTCCGGCCAAGAAGGTGACGTCGGCCACCAAGTCCAACGGCATCATCCATTCCATGCCGTACTGGGACGAACGCTTCGCCGCCATGGCCGCGAACTACCCCGAGGTGGAGACCGACCAGTATCACATCGATATCCTGACGGCGCGGTTCGTGACCAGCCCGGACTGGTTCGATGTCGTCGTCGGCTCCAACCTGTTCGGCGATATCCTGTCGGATCTCGGCCCGGCGATTGCCGGCTCCATCGGCATTGCGGCGTCGGCGAATATCAACCCGGAACGCGATCATCCGTCCATGTTCGAGCCCGTGCACGGATCGGCGCCCGATATATTCGGTCAGGGCATCGCCAACCCGGTGGCGCAGATATGGTCGGCGGCCATGATGCTGGACCATTTCGGCGAGCGCGAGGCCGGTGCCGCCATTGTTTCCGCCATCGAGAACGTGCTCGGCGACGGCGGGCCGTGCACCCGCGACCTCGGCGGCCAGGCGACGACCGTGGAGGCGGGCAAGGCGATAGCGGCGGCGATATGATTACCCAGTACACCTGGCCGACCCCGAACGGGCACAAGGTCTCGATCCTGATCGCGGAACTCGGCCTCGAGAACGAGGTGGTGGCGGTCGACATCAATCAGGGGGACCAGTTCGATCCCGAGTTCCTGAAACTCAGCCCCAATAACCGCATTCCCGCGATTGTCGACCACGATCCGGCGGATGGCGGGGATGCGGTTTCGGTGTTCGAGACCGGCGCGATCATGGTCTATCTGGCGGAGAAAGAAGGCCGGTTCCTGCCGGGCCCGGACGATATCCGCGGCCGCAAGGCGGTCCTCGAATGGCTGATGTGGCAGATGGGCGGGCTCGGCCCCATGGCCGGGCAGGCGCATCATTTCCGCCAGGCGATGGGCGGGGTCGATGTGCCCTACGGGGTGGAGCGCTATTCCAACGAAGTGCGCCGTCTGTACCGTGTGATGGACAGACGGCTGGCTGAAAACGAGTGGCTGGGCGGTGAGCAATATTCCATCGCCGACATGGCGTGCTGGCCGTGGGCGCGCCCGTCGCGCCGCCAGGGCGTGGACAAGGCGGAATTTCCGCACGTCAGACACTGGTTCGACGAAATGTCGGCCCGGCCCGGCGTGCAGGCGGGCATGGAACTGCTGTCGGAGCGTCGCGGATCGAAAAAAATGACAGATGAAAGCCGCGATTTGCTGTTCGGCAGGGGCCAGTTCGACCGTCGCTAGAGCGTTCCCGGTTACGGGGTCCGCCGCGCTTCCGCGCGCACGCTGTACCAGTTGCCGGCAAATATGATCAGCGCGCCCACGGCGGTCCACGGGTCCAGCGCTTCGGCGTAGAGCAGGTAGCCGAGCACCGCCATTGCCGGCAGGCGCAGGAAATCGAGCGGGAAGATGACCGTAATGTCCGCAAGCGCCAGCGCGCGCGCCATCGAGTAATGCGCCCAGAGCCCCGCCAGTCCCCAGACCAGGATCCGCGGTATGTCGACGGTCCCCGGGGTGACCCAGTCGTATATGAACACGGCGGGAATCAGCCCGGCGGGCAGTTGCAGCAGGTTCATCCAGAAGATGATTGCCTGCGGGGATTCCGTGCGGGTCAGAAATTTGACCATCACGCCGGACCCGGCATAGAGGAACGAGCCCGTGACCATGACCAGCCCGGCGAGGTTGAAGGCGGACCCTTCCGGCCGCAGGATCAGCAGCACGCCCGCGAACCCGAAAATCGTCGCGATCCATTTGTGGCGCCACATGCGCTCGCCGAGGACGAGCACGGCCAGCAGGGCGGTAAACAGCGGAATCGAAAATTCGATGGCGGTCAGATCGGACAGCGTCAGATGGACGATGCCGTATATCCAGCAGATCTGCCCGCCGAACTGGATTGTGGCGCGTCCGAAATGCCAGCGAAAGCGCTGTGTCCGCAGTTCGGCGAACCGCGACCGCGCGAGGAACGGCAGCACCACCAGGACGCCGATCAGACTTCTGAAAAACAGTATTTCGAAGGTCGACATCTCGGCATGGAGACCGCGCGCCGCAATGACCATGCCGGCAAACCCGGCCATGGTGCCGCAGAACCACAGGATTGCCTGAAACAGGGGGGGCATCGGCGCTATCCCGCCTTCGCGGCGTCTCTGCCGGGCCGCATTTCCCGCAGAACGGAATAGTAGTTTCCGGCGAATATCATCATCGCGCCGACGAGAATCCAGATGCTGACCCCTTCGCTGTAGAACAGCCATCCGATCGCGCCCGCCAGCGGCAGGCGCACGAAATCGATCGGAATGCAGACTGTCGCATCGGCGAGCTGGAACGCCCGGGCAAGGCAGAAATGCGCCGACATTCCGGCAAGGCCGATGGCCAGCACCCAGGGGACTTCCCCCCAGGACGGCCACACCCAGTCGAACCAGAACACCGCCGGCACGATGCTCAGCGGCAGCTGGATCACCTGCATCCAGAACACGATCACCCAGGGGGAATCGCTGCCGGTCAGCGACTTCATCATCACGTTCGACATGCCGTAGAACAACGCGCCCAGGAGCACCACCAGCGCGCCCCCGGAAACGATCTCTATCCCGGGGCGCAGGATAACCAGAACGCCGGCAAGGCCGATCGCGACCGCGACGATCCGGTGTGCTTTCGCTTTCTCCCCCAGGAACAGAATGGCGATCACCGCCGTCCACATGGGCATCGTGAATTCCAGCGCCGTGACATGGGCCATCGGCAGGATGGTGACCCCGATCACCCAGCACCACTGACCGCCGAAATGCACCACGTTTCGCCCGATCTGCATGCCCGCGCGCCGCGTCCGGATATGGCGGAACCCCATATACCAGGCGACGCCGCACATCACCGGGATACCGACGATCGACCGGAAAGACAGGAGCTGAAAGGTCGACATGACGGTGGAAAGCTCGCGCACGGATATCATCATCAGAATGAACGACGCGGCGGCGCACAGTACCCACAACGCCGCGCGCACGGGGTTTTGCGGGCGTATCGTCAACGGTACAGCGGTGTCTGCCATCGTGTGCTGCTTTCGTCGTCTGCAGGGCCGGGGAAGGGTCCGGCCCCGTCGCGGGGAGGCCGGACCGTGTTCCGCGACGCGGTTGTTCCTGTAGCGATGTCCGGGAATGATTTCTGACGGGCGTGCTCGGTCGGGGCAACTTACCTTTTTTCCGACTCCCGGCAAGGGTATTCCGCCGCGCCGGCTTGGTCGCGCCGCCGCAGCAACGTAGAGTGCGCGCATAAGGAGAATGCGATGAACATGGACCTGAGAAGTTTTATCGGCGAGGCGCGGCAGCTCGGGCCGGAGTATTTTGTCAGTATCTCGAAACCGGTCGATCCGGTGCTCGAGACCTGCGTAATACAGCAGAAGCTGGCGGCGGACGGCCGCTTTCCCGCGATCCGGATGGAAAACATAAAGGGCGCGGAGCTGCCCCTGGCGACCAATATTCTCGGCAGTTATTCGCTTCTCGGCCTGGCGCTGGGGGTCGACCCGGGACAGCCCAAAAGCGCCATCCTGAAACGCTTTCGCGACCGCGCGGCGACGCCGCTCGAACCGCAACCGGTCCCGCGCGACGCGGCGCCGGTAAAACAGGTGGTTCTGACGGGCGACGATATCGATCTCGCCAAACTGCCGATCGTTCACCATGCCGAACGGGATTCCGGCAAATACATCACTGTCGGCGTGCTGATTCTGCGCGATCCCGACAGCGGTGTGCTGAATGCCGGCATGTATCGTCACGAGGTTCAGGGAAAAGACAAGCTCGGCTGCATGTTCAACCCGACCCACCATGCCGGCTATATCTATCGCCGCTGCCAGGAGTTGAACAAGCGGATGGAGGCGGTTCTGTTCATCGGCCATCACCCGGCGGCGCTGCTCGGCGCGCTGGGCGAAGGATCTATCGATTCCTGCGAGCTCGATCTGATGGGGGGACTGATGGGCGAACCGCTCGCCGTTACCGACGCCGAAACCGTCGACCTGCCGGTTCCCGCCTTTGCCGAAATCGCCATCGAGGGCTACCTGGATCCCGCCAGCGAGACCGCGGACGGCCCGTTTGCCGAATTCACCGGATATTACGGCCCGGCCAAGGACCCGATCGGTCTGATGCAGATTACCGCCATTACGATGCGTTCGGACGCGATCTATCACGATCTCGACCCGGCCCACCAGGAGCACAACCTCGCCAATGCGCTGTCGCTCGAAAGCGCGGTATACGACAGCGTGCACCGGCTGGTGCCGTCGGTCGCGGCGGTGTACGTGCCGGTATCGGGGGCGTGCCGTTTCACGACCTATGTCGCGATCAGAAAAAGCGTGCCCGGCCAGGGAAAATCCGCAGGCCTTGCCGCGATTGCGGCCAATCCGAATCTGAAAATCGCGGTCGTCGTCGACGACGATATCAATATCTACGACGAGCAGCGGGTGCTGTGGGCGATCGCGACCACGTTCGAGGCGGACCGCGACCTGGTTGTCATTCCCAACGCCATGGGGTCCCACCTCAACCCGTCATCCTATGGCGAAATCCGCGAACAGCACGGGCCGATGAACACGAAGCTGGTGATCGACGCGACCCGCCCGGCGACGCTGCCCTTCGAGGAGCGCATCCACCCGCCGCGGGACGTGTGGGACCGGATCGATCTGGCCGATTATATCGACGGATACTAGCCGTGCGGAAATAGGCGTCGGCCGTGGCCGGGGAAGGTCAGTCCGCGTCGCGGCGGGTCCGGGCCGCCCGCGCTTCGCGGCGGACGATATAGAGGGTCGATGCGAAGATTACCGCCCCGCCGATCCACGCCCAGAGGACCGGCGTTTCGGCGAAGAATACGAATGCGCCCAGGGTAACCCAGGGCAGCTTGGTGAAATCGACCAGGATGATCAGGCTGGCATCCGCTTCACCCAGAGCCTTTGCCAGCAGCCAGTGGGCGAGCGTGGCGAACGCGGCGAGCGCGACCAGCCAGGGAATGTCGGGCAGGACCGGAATGCCGATCCCGCCAAGCGCCCAGGCAAGGGCAAGCGCCATCGGCAGGTGCATTACGTTCATGTAGAACACCACCGTGTCGCTGGAACACTGGCGCATCAGCACCTTGGTCGCGATATTGGCGCCCGCATAGCCGATGGCGGAGACGAGGGCGGCGATGGCTGCCAGCGTTATCGGCTCGATCCCGGGTCGCAGAATGACCAGAACCCCGGCGAACCCGATCGCGGTCGCGACCCAGCGCGCTGCATCCACTTTTTCGCCGAGAATGAAAATCGCCAGCACGATGGTAAACAGCGGCACCGTGAATTGCAGCGCCATGCCGGTCGACAGGTTGATGTGGGAAATCGCATAGAACCAACCGGCGACGCCGACGAAATGCATGACATTGCGTAACAGGTGGTAACGGAACTGGGTTGTCCGGAACAGTGCACTGCCGCTGCGTGCGAATATCGGCGCCAGCAGGCCGAGGCCGATAAGCGCCCGCCAGAACGCAAGCTCGCCCGTGTTGTAGCTGTCCGACAGATGGCGAACGACCATGACCATGGACATAAACGCAAATGTCGACAGGGTGATCCACACGAAGCCGCGCAGATTGGATGAAATACCGGCGAACCAGCGGCGCACACCGGTCATTGGTCGCCGGCTTCTGCGGCTTGCGCCCGCCTCAGCTTTTCAAGCCGGCTTTCGCGGACGGTGATGTACCAGGTGCTGAGGAAGATGATCCCGCCGCCGACCCATACCCATATTTCCGGCACTTCGCCGAACAGCGCGAAGGCGAACCCGGCGGTGAAGGGCAGGCGCAGGAAATCGGTCGGTCCGATCACGCTGGCATCGGCCATGCGCAGTGCCGTCGTAAACAGGAAGGGCGCAAAAGTTCCCATCACGCCGACGATGAGGATCGGCACGATGTCGTCGGCCGACGGGCCGGTCCATGTCCAGAGCGCCATCGGGATGGAGAACAGGAAAATGAAGGCGTTGGTGTAGAAGGTCAGGGTCAGCGGGGATTCGGTCTTCAGCATGAACTTCAGAAACACCACGGTGCCCGCATACAGCGCCGCCGAGGCGAGGATCATCAGTTCGGGCAGGCCGATTCCGACCGTGTCGGGACGCAGCACCACCAGCGCGCCGCCAAAACCGACCAGCGTCGCCAGGATCCGGCGGATTCCGACCCGCTCGCCGAGGAACAGCGCCGCCAGCACCACCAGGAACAGGGGCAGCGTGAAATGGATCGCCACCGCTTTGCCCAGCGGCACGACGCTGATGGCGTAAAACCACAGGATCATGCCGGCGAAATTGACCACCGCCCGCATCCCGTGCAGCACCAGTCGCCGGGTTTTCAAAAGATGGAAACCCTTCCAGGCGAACCACGGCAGCAGGATCGCCATACTGACCGACATCCGCCAGAACACGATCTCGAATGTCGACAGGGTTTCGGACAGCACGCGCACGGATGTGTGCGTCGACGAGAACAGCACCATCGAAAAAACGGCGATCAGAACGCCTTTGAGAACGGTCGGGGAATTCGGAAGGGGGATTGGAATGGGGTTCGGTGTCCGCGTGGTGGAATGGAACCGTCTGAAGTGACGGCGGGAAGCTGATAGAGACAAACTGGTCCGGACCGGCCGGACAGCCGCCAGCATACCCGCTTTCGACGGAAAAGTGGCCCGCCGTAAACGGGAACCGGTCCGGCGCCGGGTGCGCGGGTGGCGGTGCGCCGGGGGGGCGCCCCGCGGGGGCTCCGGATCAGGTCACCGGGTCAGGTCACCGGGGTCCGGATCACCAGTTCCTGCTGCAGCGCGATGGCCGCGTCGCTCGAATCCACGAGCCGTTCGATGGCATCGCTGAGCTGAAGGAATTCTTCGCGGCTGAGCGAGCCGAATTCCGCATCGTTGACCTTGCGCTGGAACGGGGCGAGCTCGCCGAGCAAGGCCAGCCCTTTTTCGGTGACCGTCAGGATCGTCTTGCGCCGGTCCGTCCGGTCCCGCGTTTTGCCGACGAGCCCCATATTCTGAAGCTTGCGGGTGGTGTTGGTGATAAAACCGGTGCTGACATGGAGATGTTCGGCGACCGTTTTGACATTGACGGCGCATTCCTGGCTGAGATGGGCGATCGAGATCAGGATCGTGTACTCGGTGCCGGCCAGACCGATCCGCCGGGCATGTCCGTCGCGAATCCGCTCGTGGCGGACGTTGAATGCGAAAAAAGCGTGGACCAGCTTGCGGAACACCTGGTCGCCGCCGTCGACGAGCAGGGCATCGCGGGAAATGGTCAGCGGCACCATCGGCGCGGTATCCTTGGCTTTTTCGGCGTTCCGGTTGCTCAAAATCATCTCCCGATCGGGCGTTTCGGCGGACACGCTAAAACGGTTGACGCGGGTCCGATGTTCAAAATACTATACTTAGTATACTATTTTGGGCGTTGGAAACAACGGCGGAAACAGCGCGGCAAGGCGGCGCAAACCAGGAGAACTCGAGATGGCCAAGACAGGCGCAGAGCATCTTAAATCGTTGCAGGACGGGCGTGAGGTCTTTTTGAACGGCAAGAAGATCGACGACGTCACCACGCATCCGGCGTACAAGAATGCCGTCGCGGCGGCCGCCGGGCTGTACGATTTTCAGGCCCATCCCGACAATATCGACTGGATGACCTTCGAATCCCCGACATCGGGCGAACGGGTCAACCGCTGCTGGCAGCTGACCAAAAGTTACGAGGAACTGGTCGCGCGCCGCCGTGCGATCGAAGGCTGGTCGCGCCTGTCAGGCGGCTGGCTGGGGCGTTCGCCCGATCACATCGCGTCGTCGATGGTCGGCCAGGTCATGGGCCTGCCGGTATTCGAAAAGCATTCCAGCGAACGTGCCGGCGCGCTGATGGATTACTTCCGGTTCGTCCGCGATTCCGATGCCTACATGACCTACGTCATCATCAACCCGCAGGCCGACCGCAACAAGTCGACCGGCGAACAGCAGGACGAATTCCTCGCGACCGGCGTCGTCGACGAAGATGCCGAAGGAATCACGGTGCGCGGCGCGAAAATGCTCGGCACCGGGTCGATCATGGCCAACGAGGTATTGTTCGCGAATATCCAGCCGCTGAAACCGGGCGAGGAAAAATACGCCATTTCCTTCGCCATCCCCATGAACACCAAGGGGCTGAAAGTCATGTCACGCCGGTCCTACGAAGAATCGGCCAACAGCTCGTTCGATTACCCGCTGTCGTCGCGTTTCGACGAAAACGATGCGCTGGTCTACTGCGACGATGTGAAAGTGCCGTGGGAGCGCGTGTTCATCTACAAGGACACCGACGCCGCGCGCGGCCAGTTCCAGGATACCTATGCCCATTACATGCAGAACTATCAGGCGATGACCCGCCTGATGGTGAAGATGCAGTTCCAGGTCGGCGTTGCCCGGCGCATCTGCGAGACCATCGGCACGGTCGGCATCCCGTCGGTCGCCGAAAAGCTCGGCCACATGGCGGCGCAGGCGGCGATGGTCGAAGGACTGGTCTACGGCATGGAATCCGGCGGCGGCATGTTCAACGGCTATTACGTGCCCGACCGCAACCTGATGTACACCGCCCAGGTGCTGACCCAGCAGCTCTACCCCGAATTCGTGACGTCGATGCGCGAAATCGCGGGCGGCGGGCTGATCATGCTGCCGTCCTCGGCGGAGGATTTCGCCAATCCGGAGCTGAACAAATATATCAACGCGACCCAGAAATCGGCCATCGGCTCGGCCGAGGAAAAGGTGAAGTTCATGAAGCTCGCCTGGGACGCCATCGGTTCCGAATTCGCCAGCCGCCATACCCAGTACGAAATGTTCTATGCCGGCGCCCAGTTCGTGACGCGGGGCCACGCGTTCCGCACCTATGACTGGGACCGGTCGGCGGAACTGGTGGATTCGATTCTCGACAAGTACAGCCTTGCCGACACGATCGGCGGCGACAAGATCGCCGCCGAGTAACGGCAGGGCGCGGAGTAGAGAACGGAAGGGGAAACATGCGATGGCCGAAACCGATACCCTGACGGCGGAACCGCCGCGCTGCGATATCGACCCGTTTGCGCGGGAGAATATTCTCGACCCCTATGGCTGGCACGAAGAGATGCGCGCCGCCGGTCCGCTGGTCTGGATGAGCGCCTATGACGTCTGGGGCACGGCCCGTTACGACCTGGTGAAACAGGTCCTCGACGACTGGGAAGGCTATGGTTCCGGCGCCGGCGTCGGGCTCGCGAATTTTCATACCGAAAAGCCGTGGCGGCCGCCGAGCAAGCTTCTCGAAGCCGATCCGCCCGACCATACGCCGCGGCGCGGCGTGGCCGACGGGGTTATGGCGCATTCCAGGCTCCGCCTGCTGCGTCCGGTTTTCGCCGAACAGTCGAAGCTTCTGGTCGACCGTCTGCTGGAAGCCGGCGATATCGACGGGATGACGGACGTCGCGCGTCCCTATATCCTGAAAGTCTTTCCCGATGCCGTCGGCCTCGGCCCGGACGGCCGCGACCAGCTTCTCGATTACGGCAACATGGTCTTTAACGGATTCGGGCCGCGCAACGACACGTTCCGGGAATCGACCGCCGCCGCCGATGCGGTTGTCGATTACGTCATGGCCTGTTGCGAACGCGACCGGCTCGACCCCGAAGGTCTCGGCGCACAGGCCTACAAGGCCGCCGATGAAGGTATCGTCAGCCAGGAAGAGGCGCTGTTCATCGTCCGGTCCATGCTGTCGGCCGGTCTGGATACGACCGTGTACGCGATCGGCAACGTGCTGAACTGCTTCGCAACGCATCCCGGCGAATGGGCAAAGCTTCGGGCGGAACCGTCGAAGGCGCGCAACGCGGTCGAAGAGGTGCTGCGCTACGATTCGCCGTTCCAGTCGTTCTTCCGCACCACCACCCGCGATGTCGAACTGGCGGGCCGCCATATCCCGGCCGAGACCAAGATCATGATGTCGCTGGGCGCCGCCAACCGCGACCCCGATGCCTGGGAAAATCCCGATGTTTTCGATATCGACCGCAACGCCTCGGCACATCTGGGATTCGGGTTCGGGATCCATCATTGCATGGGCCAGGCCATGGCCCGTCTGGAAATGGAAGCGTTGTTCAGGGAAATGGCAAACCGGATCGACCGGATCGAGCCGGCAGGCGATCCCGTGCGGGCCATGAACAATACGCTGCACGGTTTCGAGACGCTGCCGCTCCGGGTGTATGCGGCTTAGGTGAAGTCTGCCGTCAGGCGCTCCGCAGCGTAATAACCGCGACCTCGCCCTTGCTGAAAAAGCGCAGCGGCATGATCGACACGCCGACCCCCCGGGTGGTGTACCCGGT
>TARA_R110000868_G_scaffold74794_1_pt1 | contig 17590 bp, 27 predicted proteins | sample TARA_R110000868 | Tara Oceans TARA_R110000868 (sample SAMEA4397489) | marine metagenome | biome: Polar Biome; feature: [SRF] surface water layer (ENVO:00010504); material: water (ENVO:00002006), including particulate matter (ENVO:01000060) such as... | depth 5 m | reverse complement strand
AGTCCAACCTGCTATCATCCAAACTGCACCTGCGTATGTGATTGTTTCGCTCAATTACTTTCCCTTCTTTCTTCTGATGTTTTTTAATTGTTCTACTTTGCATATCTTACAAAATCTTTTGTTTTTATAATAGTAAGTGTTTTCTTCAGAATACTCATGTTCTTGTGGACAATGAGTCTTTCTTTTATTATTATGATTGCCTGTAACAAGCAGGTCTCTGGTATTGGCTGATGGTGTGTCTTCGCGCAAATGAAAAGGATTTAAACAAAGAGTATTGTTACAAGTAATAGGGTCATGGCATACATGCAACCCATCAGTAAGATATCCTTGTTTAAAGTACATTGACGCTCTTGCAGCAGGTGTCCATTTGCCTTGAAACCAAAACATTGGACGTTGAGTTACCTTGTTGATTGCAGCACTCCATGTCCAGCATTCTGATTCGCCGCCAATATTAACTTTTTTAATAAAATTATTATAAAGCTTTTCATCTTCAGGCTTATAACTATAAACATTCATCTTATGACAACCTAACATCATCTATACGTTGCATGACATCATTAATAACCTGCATGCGGTCTGCTGTAATTATACTCTCATCTTTGAGCTTCTTGCGTCCACAGTGTGGGCAGGTCTCCAGAATCTTCTTAGTTAACTTAACTGTCTTCTTCTTTGTCATTTTAATCTCCTTCGATTAATTGTATTAGGGTAAGGGTATTCTTGGGTTAGAGTATTCCCACGGATCACACGTAGTGTGACCGTGGGAACTATCTACTTAGTTGTATGCGTGGTATAACGCTTCTGCTGCTGCTTCAAACTCTTCACGAGTCTTTACTCTGTACATGCCGTGCTTAGACATGATGCTGTCAACCACATTCATGAGCCATATATCAAATTGATGGCCGTTTTCATCGCACCAGTAGGCAAATTGAGATTCACCTGGTCCATACTCATCACCATCTACGTAAGGTTCTAGAAGAGCTGTATAGGTTACAGTTTCTATTTTAAGTTCCTCAGCTATTTGTTCAAATGTATTATCTTTCATTTTAGTTACCTCTCGTATCTTTAAGAGCTGCTTCAGCCAAAGCCTCAAATTCTTCTACTGTCTCAGCATTTTCAAAGTTATAATCACATAGCACGTTGTTAATGAGGCGCATAATCCACTCATCTAAAGTGTTCTCGTCCCATTTGTTAATAACGTAGTCAGCAAACACTGATTCATTATTTGCATTTTCATCAGCTGTCCACGGTTCTACGTAGATTGTGTATTCGTGTTTTAATTTCATTTTAGTATTCATTTTAGTACTTTCGTTTTGGGCCAGCGGAATTGCTGACAAGTAGATAGTAACAGGTAGGAACTGGTAAGTCAAGTTCTAATTAGAGAAATATTTATGTGACAAACGTCATATTCTTAAGAGTTGACAACCCAGTTGCGTCCTGTTACAATGTAGTTGTCGATGAAGTAGCAACTCACTCGACACCATAATTAAAGTATTATGAACACGCCAGTTACCACAGCAAAGGTTCCAAGATTTCCTTTGACTGAATTGACGTGAGCTAGACGTCTTGCAAGCTGTCTAGCATACAGTGTTGACAGCACTGGTTTACTTTAAATGTCGTTATGTGTTCCAGCTGATAGTTTAAAACCCCAGGTTATTAAGGTTGGCAAACTTTAGTAGCTTGGGTTTTTAACATTAACATTTGACCGCTCGGCCGCAAAAAAACATAAAAAAAATATTATATATAACTTGCATATAAAGATAACCAATGCTATTATAGATACGTGGGAAAGTCCCATCAGGTGTAAAGCCAGAAAGTCTGGTTTTAATCCTGTACGTAATTTAGAATTAGTTTACGTATTTCTGTATTCTGTGGGTCTAGGCTGTTTTCTCCAATTTCAGCTTAGGCCCATAGTTTTATCCCGGCACAAATGTGATATCAGTCCGCCGCCGCAAAACAATCAATCATTAAATCTCTCATAACAATACATAAGGGTATTATAAGAAGAGAGTAAATGCATAAGCATAATAACAGATAGATGCTTGGTTGGTTATCTGTATTAGAGATAGGTAGTCTCTTTGTTGCTAATAGGGTTATCTTTAATTAAAGAATAGAGATATCCTACTAATCTAGTCAACAATTACCTCATCGTATCCTTAGCGTTAGCCCATATACAGAACAAGACCAGGATACTTACAGGATGAGTTCTGCAAGCACCTGGCCTTACCCTTCAAGGAGGAACAATTATTCTATTCTATTCTAATAGTTAATTATAAAGGAACTAAGAATTAACTCTCTACATTATATCAGGACTTGTTCTTGCCGGCAACCTTAAAGAGTATGACATGTGTCATGTTGTTATCCTCATCTTATCCTGGTATGATTCTATACACTGGCAAGGTTTATGTCTTAACACTGTTCCTTTGCCGGCCCCAACCAATCAGTGGGTCGCCCCAATCAATAAGAATAAATGCTTCTTATACTATACACAGAGTAGACCATATAGATTCTACAGCCTCTGTGCTCTCCTAGACACATCCTCATCATACCCTGTGCTTAGCCACACTAGTCATAGTAGTATTAATATAACACCTAGGCCTACCCCCATACCCACCCCCCCTACGCACCATATTATATAAGAGTACCGATAAGTCCATGGCCATACGGATATCTAAAATACCTAAGCACCCCCACCCCTTTTTCCTTAAGTACTGCCCTTTGTTTATTATTACAATATGCCAAATTAAGCACAGGTTAATAAAAGAAAAAGACCTAGGAGGTTAGTCCTAAGTCTCTTCCCTACGAAAGCCCTAAGTTATCCCTAACCTAGAAACAAATTACTATAAGGTATGCATCACTGCAGTATGAACTCTAAAGACTTTCTTTAAAGTCTCATTGGGTTCTACCCTTTGAGGCTTATATTATATCAGCTCCTTGCGGCATTTGCAAATTCCCATATAATAAAAAAAAATTTAAAACGAATCTGGCATTGGTGTTGGTTCTGCTTTAGCCTTTGGCGTGAATTCTTTTTGCGCCCATCCATTGGCTTTGGCAAACTCATCTATAATGGCAGATGCTTCTTTAATAGTTAGAGTGTCACTGTGTACTGGCATATTATGTTTCTTTATTAGTGCCATCTGTTTATCTGTTGCTGGATTCATATTATTATCTCCTATTGTTTATTTGTTTTTTTTATAACTGCGGCAATCTGTTGTCCAGTTAATGCTTCTTCTATAGTAACTGTTCCATCAGCTTTAGTAACTGTTACTGGACTGTTTAAATAAGATTTATATGAATGTTTTGGATTCTTTTTTCTTAGATGCTCTGGCTTAATGGATGTTATACCCATCGAAGCACCTGTTCTACCTTTGTTATTTGTCATGCTTATATTATACCTTCCTTCTAAAGAAATTGCAACTTATAATAATAATATTATAATTTATAGTTATTAGTAACAGTTACCTTAAATAACACATGTTTAATATTATTATTGGTTGATTGGTTGATTGGTTTAATGCTTCACCAGAAAGAGTATTATCTTCCCTCCCCATCATTTCAATATTTAAATGCTGAAAGACCGTCTGTAACTAACTTAATATTAGGTTTACCGAATAAAGGCATTCAAGGCATGGCTTCGCTAGCACACTGTCCCTAATGGGAGGCACCTTACGGTATTGCCTCACCTCCATCTTGCAAGCTTACCCAGTATTTCAGGTTTAAACGTTGATGGATTCAGCGTTAGGAACTGCCTTGTACTGTATTTTCTACAGTATTACTTCTTTTTTCTTCTACGTCTAATATTACCACTCTTTTCTAAAAAAGTCAAGAGCTCTTTGCTTTTTAAAGCTGGTTCTATAGTAATGGTCCCATCAGCTTTAGTTACTTTTAACGGACCCGCTTTTCTATAGTTTACTTTGTAATTTTTCATAGCCTACATAGTATAGCAATTTCTTTTCCTACTAACAAACTTTATCTAATATTTCTGTGATATATTACCAAACTAGTTCTAATGCCAAATGGTATACTAGCCATGTAATGAACACACCTACTATATACAGGAAAAAAAAGGAATCTAATTTTCATGGCAAAAACCAGTCGCTTATTCTTGAGTGAAACCCAGGAAGCATATCTTGCTTGGTTGCTGACTCCAGATGATTCTAAATCCCCAAAGACAAAGAAAGACTGGGCAGCCAAATATGACGTCCATATTAATACTTTAGGTCTATGGGAAAAGAATAAAGTTTTTAAAGAACGCTGGGAACTTGGCGTCAAAGGATTGGCACAATCCCCAGAAAGAACTCAAGCACTTCTAGATGCATTATATACTAAGGGTGTATCTGGTGATGTCAAGAGTGCCGAGTTGTATTTGAAGGCCACTGGTTTTATGCAGCAAATCCAGACTGTTAATGTCAACAATGTCTCATCAGTTAAAGAGTTGTCAGATGATGACTTGCATTCTATGATTTTGGAATTGTCGCAAAAAAAACAACCAACTATATCAATTACTAAAGTAGAAGAAGAGGAATAATCGTGCGCGCAGTGTGGGGTTATTATGAGTCGAGCTCAATCCAGAGCAGGTCGAACTCTAATATGGTTCGTGCTTTTAATACTTTAAAACGTGAACTTAAAAGGCAACAAGATGCTTTGTTAATGGACCACCAACAAGAAGATGTCGTATCTGGCGGTTTTGCTAACTCCATTCAATTTCACTATTTACTAAGGGCAGATACTACTGCGATGACTGCTTCAACATCAGTTCCTACTGCTGCAACCTTTGATGCTAACCAAGGCGCAACAGGAACTGCTAGCACATACTTTGAACCAAGAAGAGATTTTTACGAACCCGGGAGAGGATTTTAAATGGCCGTTATAGTACAAGTCCGTCGTGACACAGCAGCTAACTGGACATCTGCTAACCCAATTCTTCTAGCCGGCGAAATTGGTTTTGAATACGACACTGGTAAAGCTAAAATTGGTGACGGTACAACCAACTGGAATGGTCTTCCATATCTTACCCAGAACACTGGCCCGACTGGCTCGACAGGTGCCACGGGCTACACAGGACCGACGGGCTATACGGGCCCAACAGGTGCTACTTCTACTGTGACGGGTCCTACGGGCTTTACTGGACCGACCGGCCCTACAGGCTTTACGGGTGCTGCATCTACAGTTACGGGACCCACGGGCCCTACAGGCTTTACTGGGCCCACAGGCTTTACAGGTGCTCAAGGTAATACAGGTCCCACGGGCCCTACAGGCTTTACTGGGCCCACAGGCGCCACAGGTGCTGCATCCACCGTGACCGGACCGACCGGACCAACAGGTGCTGATGGGCAATTTACTGTTACAGGACCCACTGCGCCAACTGCACCAGCAGATGGTGAAGTTTGGTATAACGATAATGATGGTCGAACTTATATTTACTATAACGATGGAACAAGTTCACAATGGGTAGAATTTGGCAATGCAAACGTTGGACCTACTGGTGCACAAGGTGATTGGGCAACCGCGCAAACAACAGCTAATAAAACTGCTAGCTATACATTGTTAACAGCTGACGCAGGAAAACTAATTACTATGACAGTAGGAAGTGCAAATAACGTAACAGTTGATGCATCACTTGATTTGGCTGTTGGACAAAGAATTGACATTGCACAACTTGGCGCAGGACAAACTACAGTTGTAGCATCTGGTACTACAGTAAATGCTACACCAGGACTTAACTTTCGTGCACAATACTCTGCTGCAACATTAATATGCACTGGTACTGATACTTACTTGCTTGTTGGAGACTTAAACATATAATGCCTAGTACAATTGGAATTGTTGCTTCTCATTTTACAAATTTAACGTACTTAGCAGTTGCTGATGGCGCATCACCTTACGTTGTAGCATATCCTTGGTTACCATCTGGTTTTGGTAGTAAGTTTTCTAACCCAGCAACATTACCCGCTTCTGTTGGCAGGGACGTTGCGTGGCTTCCTGCTGGTTCAGCCATAGCAGTTGCTCATGATAATTTTCCACGCATTACAGCATATCCTTGGTCACCATCTGGTTTTGGAACTAAATATACTAACCCAACAAATACACCTACTGGTGATGGTCAAGGTGTTGATTTTTTGCCAAATAATACAGCCATAGTAGTTGCTCATAGTAACTTTAACTTTACTTCTGCTTATCCTTGGTCATCATCAGGTTTTGGAACTAGATATGCTAGCCCATCACCACGTCCTACTGGAGGTACTTCCGCTGTAAAATTTTCACCATCTGGAACAGATGTAGCATTTTCTCAAAGTGCATCTCCTTATACTACTGCTTATTCTTGGTCATCAGGTTTTGGAACTAAATATACTGACCCAGCAAGTCCCCCTAGCGGTATTGGTATAAACGTTGCTTGGTCACCCTCAGGTGCAGATATAGCAATTACTAATGGCTCAACTAGTCCATTTGTAAATGTTTACCCTTGGTCATCTGGTTTTGGAACTAAATACGCTGACCCATCACCATTGCCTAATGGCACTAACTGGGTTGCAACTTGGTCACCATCTGGAGCAGATATAGCAATTGGTCATGGAGTTAGTCCTTTTATTTCTGTTTATACTTGGTCTTCTGGTTTTGGAACTAAATATTCTGACCCAGTAGGAGTAACTTTAGTTTCTTGTTTTGGTATTGACTTTTCACCATCTGGAGCAGATATAGTATTTTCTGGTGTTTCTGGTGGTTCTATTGCTGGTTACCCTTGGTCATCTGGTTTTGGAACTAAATACGCTGACCCATCAACACCACCGACCACTGCCGGCAGAGTTAGATTTTCTAAACAATAATAAAATAAGGAGACAATAATGTCAAATATAGAAATTACACACGCAGAGTTAATTACTTTAAGACAAAAAGAAGTAGAGCAATATCAAATAAATATTGATACGTTTACAGCAATACTTCAAACACTTTCAGCAACTCTGCCAGAACATCTAGAAAAATATCGTAATCGAACAGATAAACATACTGCAATTGCAGAAATAGAAAATCTTGATGATGTAACGATAGTTGCGGACGCATGGCATCATGCAGAACTCTCAGCTCGCATTCGCACAGAACTTCTTGAGCAACGCAAAGCTAAAGCAATACTTGCGGTCCTAGAAGCAAATCAATAAATTACTAAAACTAAAGGCAAACAATGGCAACAATTAATTTTCCAACGTCACCAACTAACGGTCAAGTATTTAGTGACGGCGACCATACATGGATTTTTAGTTCTGTAGGTGCAGGTGGCCCTGGTGCTTGGAAACTAGAAGCTCAAACCGTGACAGGCCCGACGGGCCCCACAGGTGCTGCAGGAGCAGCATCAGCAACGGGAGCCACGGGCTCTACGGGCTCTACGGGCTCTACGGGCTCTACGGGTCCTACGGGAGCCACTGGTGCAGCTAGTACAGTGACCGGCCCTACGGGACCGACGGGTTTTACCGGTCCTACCGGAGCCACAGGTGCTGCCTCTACTGTAACCGGCCCCACGGGCCCTACAGGTGCAGCTAGCACTGTAACCGGACCCACGGGCCCTACAGGTGCAGCTAGCACTGTAACCGGACCCACCGGTGTAACGGGCGGACAAGGTGATACCGGCCCAACGGGCTACACGGGACCGACCGGGGCTACAGGTGCTGCATCTACGGTGACCGGACCTACGGGCACTACGGGTGCCACGGGACCGACTGGACCGACTGGAGCTACAGGCGCTATCGGTGCAACGGGACCTACAGGCATTGGTTGGACAGTTTATCAAACAACTGGTTATATTTATTATGCAAATGCCACTGGCTTCAACATGGCAGCTGGACAAGGAGCAATGTCAGGTGTTGCACCAACTGGTGCAGGTTCTGGTTCAAACATTGCTATTGGCGCAAATGCATTGGACGACATTACCTCTGGTGGTTACAACGTAGCAATTGGTACCGAGGCATTGCGTGATATTACAACTGGTACAAGAAATGTTGGATTAGGATTCCGTGCACTTGGTGGTAGTGATTTTTATGGTGGAGGTTTAACAACTGGTAGCCGCAACTTTGCAATTGGTCACTACTCATTAGCTTTAACAACTAGCTCTAACAACGTTGCTGTTGGTGAAAACACCGGATATTATCAAACAACTGGAGCCGACAATACGTTTATTGGTTCTTTTGCTGGTTTTAATAACAACGGTTCTAATAACGTTGCTATTGGTCGACAAGCACTGCACAAAGGGTTTTTAGGTACATCAAGTGTTACTGGTAGTCATAACGTAGCAATTGGTACTGGTACATTAGAAAACTTAACTACAGGTAGCAACAACATAGCAATTGGACAAAGCGCGCTCAAAGCAAATATAACTGGTACTCCAAACGTAGGAATTGGACAAAATGCTCTAACCGCTAATACGACGGGTGCAAATAACGTAGCGATTGGAACTGATGCCGCCGATAAAGTAACCACTGGTACTACCAACACGGTTATCGGTTCAAGCGCAGGTAGTTCTGGAACCAATGACCTTACAACAGGTTCCAACAACACCATTATTGGTTACAACGCCGCAGCAACATCGGCTACGGTATCTAACCAAGCAACCGTTGGTAATGCTAGCGTTACAAACTTTAGAGTTCCTGGTGTTGGATTTGATATTGACACAAGTCGCGCATCAATCACTGGTTATGCAAAAGTTTCTGAATACTATGCATCAACTGCACCAGTAATAAAATCAGCAGACTTTTCAGCAGCTGATACAGATAACTGGCTTATTAACAATAAATCAGGTTCTGATATAGTTGTTACTTTACAATCTGGCACAGAATATATTGGTCGCGCAATAACTTTCCAAAACCATGCAAACCATAAGATTGTGTCTGCATCAAGCAATGTTATTCCGCACGATGGTGGTGCAGCACAAACAGACATTTGTAAAGCTGTTGCAGGAACTTTCGCTACAATAGTGTATGATGGTACCAACTGGTATGTGATGGCAACAAACGCATAATTAAATTTACGAAGGAAATAATATGAAGGAATTTTTCTTTTTAGCCGGCATGCAACGTAGCGGCGCAACAATACTAAGTCAAATATTAAATCAGAATCCAGACATCTGGGTAACGCCGGCAAGTCCATTATTTAGAATGATGGTCACGCAATCACAAAGCCACAATGAACTAGAAAACAAAGATTATAATACAAGTGCTGAAATAGACAATGTTATTGCAACTATTCCACACGCTTTTTATCAAGACAAGCCAGCTAAATATATTATCGACAAAAACTTAAACTGGCCAAGTCCATTAGGCGTAGAAATAATAGCTAAATATATTACAAAAAATATTAAGTTTATTTGTCCAGTAAGAAATATTATAGATGTTTTAACTTCTTTCGACACAATCATAAATGCGTCAGAAGATTCTAAAGATAACGTGATAGATAAAAAAGTCTTAATTGAAACATTTGATAACATGCCATTAGCTGATAGAAGAGCTGATTATTTAATGCGTCATGACAAAGACGTACAATTAACTTTAAATTATTTAAGACATGCAACAATTCCAGAATATAGACATTTGTTTCATTTTGTAGACTACGATGATTTAATAAACAATCCAAAGAAAGAAATTAATAAAATATATGATTTTTTGGAAATTAAAAAATACAATCACGAATTTAGAAACATTAAAGATATCTCAGGTATTTCCGAAGACAGTATTACAGGAATTAAAAACTTACATACTATTAGAACCAACCTGCAAAAAGTGTCTAAAAGACCAGAAGACGTGCTCTTGCCAGAAACAATAAAACGTTACTCAGGACTAGAGTTCTGGAGAAATATTTAAATGGAATTAAATGATTTAGTTGACAAAACTGATTCTTGTTGGTTGTGGCAAGGTTATATTGATAAATGGGGTTATGGAAAATATGGCAGAAAATGTGCACATCGAGTTGTGTGGACCTTATTAGTTGGTGAAATTCCTAAAGGAAAACAACTTAATCATAAAGATGAAATTTGTTCACATAGACATTGTGTAAATCCAGAACATTTATATGCAGGTACGCATACTGAAAATATGCAAGATAGAGTACGTGCTGGAAATCATCCAATGAAAAAGAAAACTCATTGTAAAAGAGGACATGAGTTTACTGAAGATAATATTTACAAAACATCACATCCTGGTGGAAGATGTTGTGCTACTTGCGAAAGAGCAAGAAGTTTAAGATGGTATCATAAGAATAAGGAATTAAATGGAACTAAATGAATTAGTTAACGAGTTTCACTTTCGCAAATGTCGTGGACCAGAAAATGCAACTACGCAAGAATTAGCCGATGCATTTGATTTCTTTTGCGCAAACTATGTATTTATTAAACATCCAAACAAAGGCCGCATACAATTAAATTTAAGACCAGCACAAAAAGAAGCAGTAACAGCATGGATAGAAAACAGATACTCAATAGTATTAAAGTCACGTCAGATAGGATTCTCAACTCTGGCAGCGGCGTATTCTTTTTGGTTGTGTTTCTTTTGGCCAGACCGTTTCATCGTTATGTTGTCAAAGACGGAAAGAGAAGCAACAAAGCTTCTAGCTAAGTCTAAATATATCTACAAGTTCTTGCCAGATTGGTTAAGACTATCAGGTCCAGAACTAATACAAAACAACGTGCTTAAGTTGTCGTTTGCCAATGACTCTGTAATTGAGTCAATGCCATCAGCAAATGAGCCAGCCAGAGGTGAATCGGTATACCTGGCTATAATCGACGAAATGGCCTTCTTGCCTAACCCTGAAGAAGCCTGGGCATCTATTGAGCCTATTGCTGACGTAGGCGGTCGAGTAATCTGTCTGTCAACCGCAAAGGGTGAAGGCAACATATTCTTTACTTTGTGGCAGGGGTCACAAAATAATACTAATAGATTTAAAGGTATATTCTTTCCATGGTCAGCTAACGGAGACCGTGACCAATCTTGGTATGATGCTCAGGCCGCAGAACTGCCAATCTGGCAATTACATCAAGAGTACCCATCAAACCCAGAAGAAGCCTTTATTCGTTCTGGCAGACCGGTATTTGAACTCGATGCTTTAAATAAATTTGAAACAGTAACTCCTAAAAAAGGTTTTAATAAAAAACTCTCAGACATGAGAAACTCCTACATGTTTGACCCAAATGGTGGCCCATTATCCATATGGTTAATGCCACAGGCTGGGGCTAGATACGTTGTTGGTGCCGACGTTGCTGAAGGTTTGGCTAGAGGAGACTACTCATCAGCCCACGTCATTGATGCCAAGTCCGGTGTGGTTGTAGCCCATTGGCATGGTCACGTTGACCCTGACAAATTTGGCGAAGAAGTCCTTTATTCATTGGGTTTTTTTTATAATGAAGCTTTAGTAGGTGTTGAGTCCAATAACCACGGTTTAACAACCCTAACTGCTTTAAATAAATCTAATTATCATAATCTTTATAGACAGCGTAGATTAAACCAAAGACACGCAGAAGCCACAGAAACATTGGGTTGGCGCACAACAACATTAACAAAGCCACTGGCAGTAGATGAACTAAACGCTAATATCAGAGATGGTGTTCTAGATATTCGTTGTGAGTATACGATTGCTGAACTTAAAACCTTTGTCCGTGACGACAATGGCTCAACCCATGGCTCCCCTCATGACGACAGAGTTATGAGCTTAGCCATTGCCAACCAGATGCTTAAGTATGTCTGGCTGCCGGAATATAGCCCTAAGTCTGATGCTCCTTTTGGCACTTTAAACTACTTTGCCGCAACAATAAAGAAGAAACCAAAAGAACTTGACCGTTATTTTATAGGCGAGTTCAACTGGTATAATGATAAGATGTAAAACATTTACCTATAGGTAGGACTTATATGCAATGTAACAGCTGTTCGAAAGAAATAAATACAGAAAACGACTTAAAGCGTGAGATTTGCTTTGCATGTCACGTCAAAGGCATTAGATTTGGCTTTGTAGGTGTTGAATACGGCCAATCTTCGTGGAACAACTCAACCATTAAGGAAACACAAGATATGTATGCAAAAATGCCAAATGTTGAAAAAGTTTCTTCAAGAAAAGAACTAATCTAATGATAGAGTGGATTGTGCCTATCGCAGTTGCCTTAATAGGTGGCCCACTTGTTGTTGTAGTCCAAAAGCTTAGAGACGAAAACACCAGCCAGCACGCAGAGGCACGAGCCCTCCTTCATAGAGTAGCCGATAAGGTTGATAAAGTAGATGATAAACTTGATGGTCATATAGCATGGCATTTAACTAAGCCAACAAGAAGGAAAAAAAGTGAAAGCCAAAATTAAAAAAGCTCCATTTTACAAATCTAAAAAAGCATCTAAAGGCAAAAAGATAGAAGTGCCAGCTGTCAAAGCTGCTAAAAAAGAATTAACTAAAGCAGAAAAAAAAGTAGACATTGCAAAAACACAACTAATTAAAGTTAAGAAAAAGGGGAAAAAATAATGTACGGTAAAGGTAAAATGGGTAAAGGTAAAGGTAAAGGTAAACCAGCATTTGGCATAATGGTTGCTATTACTGAAACTCCAGTTGGTAAAGCTTACAAAAAAGCAATGAAAAAAGGAAAGAAGAAATAATGCCTTATTCAAAATATTCACCAAAACAAAAAAAACTAGCTGCCGTTGCAGAGCCACGCAAAAAGATAACTGGCGCTGACCTTAAAGCACTTAAAAAAGGAAAGAGAAAATAAATGTTAACTTATACAGACACACTCAACAGCACTCAATCACCATATCCATGGAAAACCTTTAATTGCGCTGACTATACAGACTGCGTTATTCAGCTTAACGGAGTATGGAATGGCAACATAGAATTTTACGCTTCCAATGGACCTGCACCATTAGGTACAGATTTATTGGCTGTTCAATCTATTTCTGGAACAAACTGGACAACAGCAGTTACTACAGAAGCTGGTTCAAGCCCATCGACTGAACGTCAAATATTTAGAGTTCCAGTTGCTGGCTTAACATTTATTGCTATTTATGGTGATATTTATTCATCGCCAGCTTTTGTTTCAGTAGGCGATGTTGAACTTACTGTAACATTTGTTTCAAACACCAATGCCAGGTAATCCTCGCTATCCAGCTTTACCTTCAACTACAACTAAGAACTACATTCCTAGAAAGAAGAAGAAAAATGGCAGCAAAAAAAAGTAAAGAAGTTTGGGAAAAAGCACGTCCTAAGTCATTAGGCAAACCTAAGAAACTTACTCCAGCACAAAAGGCATCAGCTAAAGCTGCAGCCAAAAAAGCAGGACGCCCTTATCCAAATCTAATTGACTCAATGCGTGTAGCAGCAAAAGGTAAGTAGTGGCTAAGACCCCTGCATGGCAACGCAAAGAAGGAAAGAATCCTAAGGGTGGATTGAATGCTAAAGGTCGTGCATCATATAAAGCCGAAACTGGTGGAACACTAAAACCACCTGTGTCTGCTAAGCAAGCAAAGAAGTCACCAAAAGCCGCAGCAAGAAGAAAATCATTTTGTGCTCGCATGGGCGGAATGCCTGGCCCAATGAAAGATAGTAAAGGTCGCCCAACACGTAAAGCGTTGGCATTAAAGAAATGGGACTGCTAATGAGAGAAAAAGATTCACCAGTTGGACAGGCATTTGAAATTGCAATTAAGTTTGGTGCCGGCAAAGAAGAGTATAAAGAAGAAGAAGGTGAAGAAGAAGAGGGTGAAGAGTTACCAGAAGGCGTAACTAATCCTATTATCAAACTTGCACCTGCAGAAGCTGACTACGTTGAATCTTTCTTCGATATAGTTGAAGAGTATGGTAAACTTGCTGATAATGATAACAATGGTATTTGGGTTGGTTACGTTCCAGCTTCTCAAAACGTAAATGCTAAGATTGGTGTTAAGTGTTCTAACTGCGCTTTTTGGTGTCCAGAAATGAAAGGTTGCCATATTATTGTGCAGCAAGCAGAAGCAAATGGCCTTTGTCGATTAGCGGCCATTGGCGAAGGATTGGTTAAAGGGAAGAGAAAATAATGGCACGCCAAAGTAATTTAGATAAATTATCAACATATAGAGGTTACATAGATTATGCCAAACGTTGGCGTACTGGTGAAAACTATGACCAATTATGGCAAAGATTAATTAACTTGTACCGTGGCCGTCAATATCGTGGACAATCAGTTGGTGATAGATTACTTATTAATATTTCTTTCTCAACTATTAATACTTTAGCTCCTGCTGTTTCTATTGGTCGCCCAAAAATTAATGTTAATGCCCGCAGGCCAGAAGATGGCGATAAAGCTATTTTAACTGAATCTATTATTAACTATTGGTGGCAGCATTATGACTGCCAGCCAGAGTTCCAAAGAGCAGTTAAAGATTATTTAATTCTTGGTCATGGTTGGGTTAAGACTGGTTATCGTTTTGTTGAAGAATCTAAACTTGATGACATTGAATATTCTGCCGATGAAGCTGCCGGCCCAGAGACAGCTGATGATGTTGAATCTCAAATAGTTATTAGAGAAGACCGTCCATTCCTAGAGCGCGTTGACCCATTTGAAATGTTTGTTGACCCAGATGCTATGAGCATGAATGATATCCGTTGGATTGCACAACGCACTCGCCGCCCATTAAAAGACGCAAAGATTGACAGGCGTTACGATGCCGCCGCAAGAAAAGAACTAAGTCCATCTTCTTATCAAAAATACGCAAATATGGATAAAGGTTATACAACTGATGCTGGAGCAAATCCAGATGAAGCATATTGTGACATTTATGAATATTACAATGTTGATACTGGTGAGATGTCTGTATTTTCAGACTCAGGTGGAGACAAGTTCTTAATTAAACCAGTAAAAATGCCATACGTGTTTGGTCATCCATTCTTTATGTTGCGCAACTATGAGGTTCCTGGATTCTTTTATCCAATGGGTGAACTAGAAGCAATTGAACCATTGCAGTACGAATTAAATGAAACTCGTACACAAATGATGTTGCACAGAAAGCGTTACAGCCGTAAGTGGTTGTTCCAAGAATCGGCATTCGATGATGATGGTCGTCAGGCCTTAGCGTCAGATGAAGATAACGTTATAGTTCCAGTTAAATCTGGTGAGAACTTGGCTAATGTCGTAGTTCCAATGCCGGCATTAATCAACCCACCAGAATTTTATAATCAATCTTCATTAATTCAAAATGATATTGACCGTGTATCTGGTGTATCTGAATACCAACGTGGTGCAATTCCAGAAACAACTAGAACTGCCCGTGAAGCTGCAATTATTGCTGAAGCCGGCAATGCCAGAGTAGCAGAAAAGTTGGTTGCCATTGAAAATGCTATAGCTAGATGTGCTTCTAATCTTATTATGCTAGCTCAGCAGTTCTTAACCGGACAACAGACTATAAGAATTATTGGTTCAGAAGCAGCACCATTATGGTTAACATTTGATAAAGATTACATTAGTGGTGAGTTTGACTTTACAGTTGAGGCTGGTTCTACAGCTCCAAGAAATGAAGCTTTCCGCAGAGACATGGCACTTCAGATAGTTTCAGCAATGCAACCATTTGCAGCTGCGGGTCTTGTAAACTTGCCAAAACTTGCAGAATATGTATTATCTCAAGGCTTTGGTGTCAAAGACCCAAATTCATTCTTGCAGCAAGCTCCACAAGCTCCAGGCATGGAGGGTATGCCACCAGGTACGGAAGGCATGCCACCAGAAATGGGTGGAGCTCCAATGCCACCTGAGACGCCAGTAGAATTACCGCCTGGTTTAGTTCCAGGTGGACCAATTCAAGGAGTTGGTGGCCAACCAGGAGAAGGTGCACTTCCTGGCAGTATACAAAGTCTTCCCCCCGAGATAATTCAAGCATTATTAGGTGGGCAGTAAAGTAATAGGTAAAGAAAATATCTATAGTGTAGGCTTAATGCCTATAATAGGAATAACCAACGAAGGATAGGACTCCATCAATGACAGATAATAATAATATTGCTAACTCTGAAAACGTAGTTGACCCCGAAGCAAACGGACAAGTTGATGAAACCACAGAGGTCGTAGCAGAAACTCCAGAACAAGAATTAGATTTCTTTGACTACACAGAGTTTGGCGATAAATACGTCAAGCTCCAAGTGGATGGCGAAGAGGTATCGGTTCCGGTTAAGGAGGCTCTAGCTGGGTACCAGCGTCAGGCGGATTATACCCGCAAGACTCAGGAACTTAGCGAACAAAGAAAGCAAGTACAGTTTGCAGCGTCCCTAGCAGATTCTCTGCAAAAGGACCCAGCAGGCACCTTGCAGGCGTTACAGCAGCACTATGGAATAGGCGCTCCAATCCAAAACCAGCAAGTTGAGGAAGAGTACTTAGACCCAGCTGAAAAACACCTTCGACAGTTAGAACAACGCATCTCAGCTTTCGAGCAATCAAAAGCTATGGATGAGTTAACTAGAACTATCGATTCTTTGCAAAGCAAATATGGTGATGACTTTAACGCTGATGAAGTCGTAGCTAAAGCTCTAACAACAGGTTCGACCGATTTAGAGGCAGTCTTTAAACAGATTACCTTTGATAAAGTTTATTCTAAAGCCTCAGAGGCAGAGAAGAAACTAGCAGAAGAACAGTCTAGAGTTGAAGCAAAACGTTCAGCATCAGTGGTTTCTGGTGGCTCTGCCAACAAAAACTCAGTCGCACCAAAAGCTGCTAAACCAACGTCAGTCTTTGAAGCCTTTGAACAGGCCAAGAAGACACTCAACATCTAACAACAAACAGGAGAAATAACATGGCCGGTAATCCCGACTTTAATTCACTGTTATCAACTACGTTGCAAAACTACCAGCCAACGCTGGTTGATAACATTTTCAAGGACCTTGTCCTTCTTAACCACCTTAATGAGCGCGGACGTGTCCGTGTTGAAGAAGGCGGCACCCAAATCATAGAACCATTGATGTACGCAGTAAACGATACTGTTTCGACATACAGTGGCTACGATGCAATTGACCTTACCCCACAGGAAGGCATCACTGCTGCTGAGTACGACTGGAAGCAGATGGCTGCTTCTATCGCAATCAGCGGTATTGAAGAAGCAAAGAACCGTGGCACCGAGGCAATCATCAAACTGTTGAATGCTAAAATCATGCAAGCTGAAATGTCGCTTAAGTCAACACTTAACGAGCAGCTTTATGGTTCAGCAGCATCTGGAAGCGACTTCAATGGTCTTGGTAACATAGTTGCTACCCAGAACAACGTAGTCGGTGGCATTGATGCTAACACCAACGTATCACCAGATGGAACCAAGTGGTGGAACCCAACACAAGGAACCACGATGGGTGCAACACTTGCACTTCAGAACATGGCTGACGTATACAACCGTGCTTCAAAGGGCTCTGATGTTCCTGACCTTATCGTCACGAACACCAGCTTGTTCGAGAAGTATGAGTCACTGTTGACCAATAACGTTCGTTACCAGGACGTTTCAAAGGCAAATGCTGGATTCCAGAACTTGATGTTCAAGCAGACACCAATGGTGTTTGACCTTGAATTGGCAGTTGACTCATCCGATGCGCCGATGTACTTCCTTAACACGAAGTATCTCAAGCTCACCGGCTTGAATGGTTACT
>TARA_R110000868_G_scaffold104670_6_pt1 | contig 17603 bp, 34 predicted proteins | sample TARA_R110000868 | Tara Oceans TARA_R110000868 (sample SAMEA4397489) | marine metagenome | biome: Polar Biome; feature: [SRF] surface water layer (ENVO:00010504); material: water (ENVO:00002006), including particulate matter (ENVO:01000060) such as... | depth 5 m | reverse complement strand
AGATAATTTTATATTTGCAGTATGAATAAAGAACAAGCCATACAAATACTTGAACAAGCACTTAATCAAGCAACTCAAAAAGGTGCTTTTAATCTTACTGAAGTCAGTCAAATTTTACAAGCCTTACAGGTTATAAAACAATCTGTTAGTTCAGATAAAAAATAATCATTACTTTTGGTCAAAACAAACCAAAATATTATGATTGAAAACTTCTGCAAATTAGCGATTGAGGCTAATGGTAATATGTACCCATTGATTATACCTTCACAAGAGTCCGAAGGTTTAGGTTTAACAAATCCTTCAATACATTGGAATGGAAAAGAACTAATTACAAATGTTCGGCACGTTCAATATGCTCTTTATCATTCGGAAAAAAACCAAAGATTTCAAAACCAATGGGGTTGTTTGGCTTATTTGAATCCCGAAGATGACATTACTTTAAGAACGAAAAATTATTTAATAACAAACGGAAAAGATAACATCAAGTTAATTGATACTTCAAAATTAGACGTAACTCCGCTTTGGGAGTTCATAGGTTTAGAAGATGCTCGAATTGCTTATTGGAACGATAAAATATATCTTTGTGGGGTTAGAAGAGATACAACTTCAAATGGAGTAGGTAGATTAGAAATATCTGAAATAGAAAACCATAAAGAAGTAAGGAGATACAGAATCGAACCGCCAAATGGATATTCTTATTGCGAAAAAAATTGGATGCCAATTGCAGATATGCCTTTTCATTTTGTAAAATGGACAAATCCAACGGAAGTTGTTAAAGTTGACATAGAAACTTTACGTTCTGAAACAATCAAATTAGTAAATCACGATTTAGAATTACCAAGAGATATTCGTGGCGGAAGTCAAGTTATTCCTTATGAAGGCTTTTACATTGCGGTTACTCACGAAGTAGATTTATGGTTCAATCAAAAGAATAACAAAGATGCTCAATATTACCACCGATTTATTGTGTGGGATAAAAATTGGAATATAGTTAAAGTGAGTGATGAATTTAAGTTTTTAGGTGCGCAAATTGAATTCTGTTGTGGTTTGACACAAAGAGATGATAAATTACTATTGACTTTTGGATTTCAAGATACAACGGCTTTTGTTTTGGAAATGACAACTAATTTCATAAACAACTTTTTAAAAATACCTGTGCTTTCAAAAAAAGGTATGCCTATGACATCAAATGATGGTCTTTTTAATGAATATGCACAAGATAGTGAGAATCCTTCTTTAAATTTTGATTTGGGTATTTCCTATTTTGAAATAAATCAATATACTTCTGCAATGTCTTTTTTGCTTAGAACTGCGGAAATGTCTGATAACAAAAAAATGGTTTATCATTCTTTAGTTTTAGTTGCGGTATGTTTAAATAGAATAGGTAGAAGAAGAGCAAGTGAAAAAACTGCTTTGTTAAATGCAATAGCATATAGTCCTTTAAACTACGAGGCACATTACCTATTAAGTCAATGGTATGAGCAAGAGCAAGATTATTTTAACTGCTATACAAGTGCAAGAATGTCTGAAGACATTTATGAAAAAATAAATAAAGGAAGTGAAAGTTACCTTGAAAAGATTCTTGAAATAGAGCCTTACAAGATGAAATTTCAAATAGCATTTTCTCAATGGTGGATTGGTAGATTCAGCGATTCTCGTAAGGGATTCTTTGATTTAGCAAATGAATATGCCGATGTTATGAATGACAATTATAAGGAAATGGTACAAGGCAACATCACAAGATTAGGTTCGGGTGATAAATTCTTATCTTATAACAAATCACAATATCAGTCATTGCGATTCAAGTTTGAAGACCTTCAAAATGTTGAAAGAAACTATAGTCAGACTTATCAAGATATGTTTGTATTATTTATGGCTCAAGGTAAAAGAGGTGGAACATATATTGAAATAGGTAGTGCAGACCCCGAATATGGTAGCAATACTAAACTATTAGAAAGCCATTACAATTGGAAAGGAGTAGGAATAGAAATTTTAGAAGAAGAGGTTATTAAGCATAAGGATAGCAGGAAAAACCCTGTATTGTGCAAAAATGCTTTGGAAGTAGATTACAAAAAACTTTTAAGTGAAAAAGCAGAAGAGTTCAAAAACGATGGTTTCTTTGACTATTTACAAGTTGATTGTGAACCACCAAGTGTTTCTTTTGAGATTCTAAAAATGATTCCTTTTGACGACTTTAAATTTGGTGTTGTGACATTTGAACACGATTACTATGCGGATTTAGGTAAGACAATAAGAGAGGAAAGTCGTGAATATATGAAGTCAAAAGGATATATTTTGGCAATAGGAAATGTATCTATGAATGACGATTGTCCATACGAAGATTGGTGGGTTCATAAAGACTATGAAAAATCCGAAATGCTTATGGCTATACTAAACGATGATTCTCAAGTAGTTAATATGGAAAAATTTATGTTTGACAATAAATAAAATAGCGATTTCATAAAATATTTTCCTAATTTAGCAAGGTAATATAAGAAATTATGTTACCTTTTTTGTTATGTACTATTTTTTTTGTATATAACTATTTGATATTTAGTTAACTATGTATATTTTACAATGGCAGGAAGAACTACTACTACTAATACAACTACGAGGTCTACGACCCCTAAAGAATATACTTCATTGAAGAAGGAATTGGATGAATTAAAGACGAGTGTTGATGAGCAAGGTGAAACATTAAAAAAGATTCACAATGCTATTGTGGGTGATAAAGATTTTGGTCAAGAAGGATTGGTTGCTTTAGTTCGTAAACACGAAAGATGGATTGAGGGACAAAAGTTTATGTGGGCAAAAATATATGGTGGTATTGCAGTAGGTAGTGCCATGATTAGCATTTTATTAAAATTCATATTGAAATAAGAAAAAATGAATAATACCCTACCAAATAGTTTTACATTAAGGTTTTTTAATCCTGCACCTTTTGGGTTGGCAGATAGTGTGTATTTATTTGATAGTGGAGCAGAACCAATACCTACAACTATTATTACCACACAGGTAAATGGAGTTACTTACGATGAGATTTTATTAAGTCAAAATGGTGCAGTTTATCAAATAAATGGATTGACAATAAATATTGTTTCAGCACCTAATGATGGTGCTAAAGTAAGTCAATTACTGAAGCCTTTTATATTTAGCAAAAGAGATGTGAATGGTAATGAAATGCGTATAGAAAAGTTTCAAGCCGTTGACCCATATCAACAACAATTCTCATACTCTTTCGTAGATTTAGTTGACGAGAAGGAAATTTTTGTTTTGGATGGTAATACTTTATTCCAATATGAAATAGACCCTTTGGTGAAGGTAAATGTTACTTTCAATTACATTGAGTTAAAAAATTCAAACTTTGGCACAGAAGAGAGTCAAAAAGAGTTAAGAAAAGATATTGAAAACGATTTAAAACTACAAGAAACATCACAATATGCAGGTGAAGTAGAAATGGTAGTTCGAGATAATGCAGTAGTTACCAATAAAAAGAAAAAGTCGATTAATTGGCTTTATTGGATTTTAGGTGCTACCGCAGTTTATTTATTGTATAACCCTTTTAAAACAAACCAAAAATGAAAGTAGTATTATTGTTATTAGCCATTGTAGCGTTTATCGTTATAACATCAAAAATTTCGAGATTTCTGTCAAAACGAGTTGAGAATATTGAAAAAGAAATACAAGACGAAAACAAAAGAAATGAAGATTTCAAAGAAGTATTAAAGAAAGAGAATTGTTCGTCTACTACAAAACGACCAAAAGACATTAACGACAAACAAAATTTGACCAAATTCAATCACGACACATATCGTGACGAAAAAGGTCGTTTTAAATCAAACAAAAAATTGGAATGGAAAAAGGAACACGAAACCTCTTAATAACTTCATCTCTTATTGCTTTAGGTGGTCTTTTATATTACTTGTTAAGTAAAAGAAACTTGAAGGTTTTGAACGTGTATTCGGTTGGTAAAAGCACCGAAGCAGGTAAGTTATTTATTTACATAACTACCAAAAGTCCTCAAGCAATTAATGACTTTATAAAGAAAAGTAGTCCATTAACGGCTATAGAAGAGTTAGACCTTGCTAAAAATCCAAATCAGAATACTTTAAAGGCAGGAACATCTGTAGAGATAAAAGGTATTGCAGGATTAGATGGAATATATTCTGTTATTGCAGTTATTTCTCCTTCAACAAATCCAAATAGAGTGATGGCAGTTAAGTTAGAGGCAAAAGATATTCCTTCAACTTATACAAACATTCCTAACGGGAATAAAGACAGATTCTACGCAAGTAGTGCAAGTAATGTTGGTAAATTAATAATTAATTAAGATGGTAGTCGAAGCACAGGCACAAGCAACTCAAGTAAGTGATTCAGTTGGCTCAACCTCAACAGGTTTAGACCCAAATATTGAAGAGGGTGGTGGCGAACAACTTGCAGAAGGCGGAAAGCCTTTACAAGAAGACATTCAACCTAATGATTCGGTAGCAAAAGAAGGAGATGTCCTTGAGAATACAAACGATGACTTGGATTGGGGATTAGTATTCACATTTTTTAAATTTAGAGATGAATAAAAACGTAAAAATTGCTTTAATGATTGGTGGCTTTCTACTTCTTGGAGGAGTGGGATATTTGCTATATAAAAGATTCAAGAACAGAGGCGAGTGCGAGAAAAAAGGAGGTAAATGGGATGCTAAAACAAAAACTTGTAAATTGGATGCACCTGCTGAATTTCAAGAAGTTATTGCCAAAGCATACGACAACTTGACTTTCAAGACAGGTAGTGCAACAATAACAAACACATCTTTTAAGTTCTTAGATGATATTGCAGACTACATGAAAGCAAATCCTTCATTTAGTTTATCAATTGTAGGTCATACGGACAATACAGGTTCAGATGAATACAATCAAAAACTTTCTGAAGACAGAGCAGAATCGGTAAAAAGTTACCTTATCAAAAAAGGAATTGGAGAAATAAGTATTACGGCAAGTGGTAAAGGTGAAAGCGAACCACTTGAAGATAACAATACACCCGAAGGTCGTGATAAAAACCGAAGAGTTGTATTCTCGGTGACGAAATTAGAACAAGTACCTAAAACATTGCCACCAACCGCATAGTGAAAGAAAAGAATCAAAATATCCTTGCAATTTCTATTGTCGCATTGACTTTGGTCGGTGTGGCATTTGCATTTATAAGCATTAGTAGAAAGAAAAAAGGTATTTTGGTAGAAGGTGAATATAGCGTTCCCGAAAACATTCCTAACAGAGTAGATGCGTTGCATAGTTTTGAGAGCAGAAAATCCGATGGTTTTGGTGGCAAGATGTCAACCAAAATCAAGGAGGAAATGATGAAACTTTACAAAAAAGGTATCAATCCCGATGTTAGTGATGTAAAAATTGACATAGATTCTGTAAATTACAAAGTTAAATGGTCGGCAAGAGTGAACGAAAGTAAAGATGGTAAAGCATATATTGGTTTTACAACTTTTGGTTCGGCAGGTAGCGATGCAGATAGCAGGGCAATCGGTCAATTTGAAGGCGTTAAACAAAGAGTCGGAGGCGAAGACTATAAACTTGTGCTTGACTTTAAGAACGAACCGAAGGGTATTTACATTCGTCAGTTCTTTTATAAGTACACAAAGCCGAATGAATATAAACCAAATAAATAAAAAGTTATGGCTAACGAGTATTTTACAAAAATGAATAAGGCACGAAAAGAAGGTGCAAAGTCTTTTACACATAATGGTAAAACGTATGTGCAGTTCAAGACCAAAACAGGAATGATGGTTTACAAGGCTAAGAACTAACAAATGGAAAACGAAGATAAAAAAGCAATTTTCGGATTGTCAATACCTTTTATTTTGGTAGCGGTAGTCTTAGCAGTAGTTTTTACTAAAATAGGAAAATAAGATGGCAAAAAAAGATTTACAAGCAATGTCCCTAACAGAGTTAGAGGCAAGAAAAATGACACTTCAAACACAAAATGCAATGATTGCTTCAGCAGGATTTGTTATTGGTTTATCCTACGCCTACAGAACGGGTGGAGGTTTATTGCGTTATGCAATTTATGGATTTGGAAATGCAATCATTCTTGGATTCATACCACGTTTGATTTATTTCGTTCCTAAAGAAAATGAAGTTGATGCCGTAATTGCAGACAAACAAATTGAAGGTTAAAATGACCAAAGACCATAAAAAATTACTATTGTGGGGTGGTGCTATTATTTTAGCAATGACTGCCACAATTGTTATTTATAGGTTTTCCGTGCGTAAATTCTTTGCCAAAACACCCTTTAAAAGAAGGTCGGTTAAGATTGCTATGGAGGAATATCAATTGTGGGGAGAAGGAACAAAAAAAGAAACTGATTCTTCTATGTATTCCACAATTAAAAAGTATTGGGATTCTTTGGGTTGGAATGAGTCACAATGGAGTCCAAGCGGAACACCTTGGTCTTCGGCTTTTATTTCATATATAATGAAAAAGTCCAAAGCAACTGAAGATGAGTTTAATTTTGCTTCAAGTCATTCTCAATATATAACCAAAGCGATTGAAAATCGTAAGGAAAAGAAAAAAGGGTTCAAGGGATATAAAATAGATGAAAGGAAAGTGGAAATAGGTGACTTAGTTTGTTATGCAAGACAAGATGGGGTTACTTACGACACTAAAGGTTCTTATAATAGCCATTGTGACTTGGTTTTTGGAATAGATGGAGATAATGCCTACGCATTAGGTGGGAATGTTTCTGATTCAGTCACAAAAACAAAAATACCATTAACAGAAGATGGTTACGCAAAAGCAGGAAACAGAAGATTTGTAGTAATAAAAACAAAGTAAATATGTATGTAGGAGCAGGAAATAGCGGAACAGGTGGTACAGGTACAAGTTATCTTACGAACCCCTACGTTTTGATAGGTGGTAGTGTTATTTTGTATTGGTTCTTTAAGAAAAGAGAAATCATTAAAGCCAATCCAAATGCCTCTAAATCTGTCAAAGCGTTAGAACAAAAACGCACAATAGAAATTCAAGCAACGGCAAAGGAAAACAAAGTTCCTGTAAAGTTAGTTAAAGACGTTCAAGGCATGAGCAAGAAAAAGGTGGCTGAAATGATTATCAGCAATCAAAATATGCTTAATGAAACTAAAATGTCAAACGATGAGCGTAAACAGATTTTAAATATGGTAAACTTCCTTGAAACCGAATTAGATAACAAAGATTAATTATATGGCACAAGAAACTAAAACATGGAGCGAAAAAACGACAAAAGAGAAATTGGACATCGTTTTTGTAGTGGTTGCAATCATCGGATTCTCTTTAGGAGCATTGGTGAATTACAGATTGCTTAAAGGCAAAAAGTAACTATGAATAATATTTATAGATTGTCGTTTGTTGTGCTAATTATTGTAGTCATTTTATTGGTTTGGGATGGTTGTAGTAAGAACGCACAACTTTCGGCATACCAAAATAAATTAAGTAATTACAAACTAAAAGAACAAGTCTTTACTGAAAGGATAAATAAAGATGGCAACAGAATTGCAGAGCAACAACAAACCATTTTAACTAACAAAGAGGCTTTAGAACAAGGACTATTAATGATTAATGACTTTAACAATGTTCAGAGTCAAGTTAAGTTAACCACAAGGACACGGATTGATTCGGTCTTTGTTCCTTTTGAGATAGTTAAACGTGATACACAAATCGTTTATACTTCCTTTGACAAAAGGTTTATTTTGGTAACAAAGGATTACGCCATTTATGGTCAATCATTAAGGAATGGGGTTCGTTTGGATTCCCTCTTTTTTGATTCACAGGCAACTATAACAATTGGAAATAAGTCACAGGGAATATTTAGAAAATCAAAACCTGTAGTACAAATAAATTACGATAACCCATATATACAAACTACTTCAATGCAGAATGTAATCATTCAAGAAGAACTTAAATGGTATGACAGAAAAAGAAATTGGTTTGGTATCGGAATGGGATTAGGATTAGTAGGAACATTTTTTATAATGAAATAAATGAGAACATTTTTTAAAGAATTGTTTAGTGATGAAACAGGTCACTATTCATCAAAAAGAGTAGCAGGTTTACTATGTGTATTAGCACTTGTAATTGCATTGATAGGAAACACATTTTATCCTAAAAGTATTCATCCTTCAGAGGCACTCGTAGATGCGATTGCTTTATTTGCATTTGGTGCATTAGGATTGACTTCAATTGATAAGTTTTCAAGAAAAAAAAGGAGTTGATATGTTAACAACTGAACAATGTATTCAAAAATACGGGAAACCAAATGAGGCAGGAACGTATCTAAAAACAATTACTTTACCTTATCCTATGCGTATTTCTTGGGATTTGGATGAACAAGTTACCAAAATGAGATGCCATAAAGACGTTGCAGAGCAATTTTTAGCCGTATTTAAGGAACTTTTAACCATCTATGGTTATGAACGTATTGTTGAGTTAGGAATAGACCTTTTCGGGGGTTGTTTTGCATTTAGAAAAATGCGTGGCGGTTCATCTTGGTCAAAACATTCTTGGGGAATTGCAATAGATTTAGACCCTGCAAGAAATAAATTGAAAGAAACATCTAAAACCGCACGTTTTGCAAGAATCGAATACAAGGAAATGATTGATTGCTTTTATAAGCATGGATTTATTTCATTAGGTCGTGAAAAGAATTACGATTGGATGCACTTTGAATATGCGATAAAATAAAAAAATGGCATGGTATGGCAATTAAATTAAAAACAGATAAAGCAATTGAACTTTACAAAGGTTCGGGTGGCACGATTGGGTTCGAGGACTCACTTCGTAATGTTTTTGATTACGCCTCAAAAGACAAACGAATTACCAATAAAAAGCAATTAGCATATCTTTTAGCGACTGCAAGAAAAGAAAGTGATTATTCTCTTCAGCGTTGGGAAAGTGATTATTTGTGTGGTAAACAAGGTGTTGCGTATCAAGACAAACCCTGCCAAAAGGCTCTTGACTATTATCGTAGCACAACGGGTGGCAAAAAGGATTACTATACGTTAGGCACAGATGATAAAGGTTTGCCTTATTTTGGTAGGGGTTTGATACAACTTACAGGTAAAAGTAATTACGATTACTACGGCAAAAAGGTTGGAGTAAATCTTGTAAAAAATGCAGATAAAGCACTTCAGAATAAAACTTCGTATGACATTGCGGTTGAATACCTTATGGAAAAAAGAGGCGGTGCGTATGCTGATGGAAATAAAAAAAGAAGTACATTTGACTTAGTTTCCGATGGAAATTTTTCTTTGGCACGAAAAAGTGTTAAGGGAAGTAGTTCGGGTTGGCAGGAAGTGAAGGACATTTATGACAAATGGCTCAACATTTTAAACAATCCACAAGTGAAAGTAAAAGAGATGTCTACAGGTGATTCGGCAGGAATTGGCGGAAAATTACTTTTAGGCACGTTTATATTGTTAATGATTGGTGGAGGCATTTATGCTATCAGATACATAAAGAAAAATTAAAATATTATTATGGATAACAAAAAAGTATTTATGGTTGTCGGTTTCCTTGCCTTAATTGGTGCAGGATATTTGGTTTATAGAAAAATCAGAACAAGTTCCGATAGTCCCGAAAAAAATAGTCGTAAAATCCGTGTAATCGGTAGAAGAAATGTAAAACCACAAGTAGATGAACAGAATAGTGCAACTACAGAAAACGAAATTTAATCACTAAGTTATGGCAACTACAACTCTTTCAGTCCCTAAAGCAAATCTTTTATCTCCTTCTTCTTGGGGGAGTCGTGAAGCAATTAGAGGACAAGTGGACAACATCATGAAGAAATATGGAGCATTCATCAGATTTGCTTCAGAAAACGCTAAAATACCTACACAGGTAATTGCATCGTTCATAGCAGTAGAAAGTGGCGGAAATCCAACCGCAGGTGGCTCATCAAGTCCAACTCAAGGATTAATGCAATGGAATAGAACGTATGGTCAAAATATTCTTGAAACAGAAAACAGAATGGGTCGTTTAACTCCCGAAGAGAAAGCAAAATTAGCATCTTTTGGAATCAAGTTTGATGCAAGTGGTAAAACAAGAGCAATTACTCAAGCAGATGCAGTTAAACCCGAATTAAATATTTTGATTGGAACAATTTTGCTTGGTCAATATGCTGATAGTTACCACGATGGTGGGAAATCTACTATGGTAAGCGGTGTTCGTAGAAAATGGGCAATTGATGACAAAGATGGTGAACTTCGTCTTGACAGAATTATTGCGGTGTACAATGCAGGTGCTTATGGTGATACGGGTTCAAAAGCAAGAACAATTAATCATCCTACGGCAAAACAACTTGCCGATAGTGTTAACACAACAACTCGTTCTTATATAGCAAAAATGTTAGGCGTGAATGGTGCGATGGATGTTGCATCTACAGACCTAAAATCTTCATTCTAATTTATCTACCCCCTAACTCTTTTTCTAACTCCATTATAAAAATCCAAAGGGGGTTCTAAATAAAAAGGGAGGCTTTGTGCCTCCCTTTGTCTTTTTTAGCAGTAGTGCTGACTTTCCAAATTCTCGTTTTCTCCAAAGTAGAACTCTCTTTCTAAAACATAGTATTGGTCATATCGGTCTGTATCTAATTCAACCTCTTCAGCAGTTAGTTTAGTTGCCTCCATTGTGTCATAATACCAACCTCCCTCTTCAGAGCCTCCATAGTGTTTCACTTTATTGTATATAGTCTTAATATACGCTCCTCTACCTTCAATCTTGAAGACTCTCTTAATAGTGTCAAGTTCAGACTCCATTACCATTGCAAGATTCTCTATTTCGATAGTGGAAAACTTATGGTGTTTAGCGTATGAAGCGTATTTCTTGATACCAATTTTTTCTTCTTCAATCATTTGCTCAAAATCTCTGAATATGTTTGGCATTCCGATGTAGATTTCGTTGTTGCCTCTTTCAGTAATAATGAAGTCTTCATGGCATAATATCCACTTACCATAATCGTCATCGTAAGACTTGATTACTACTCGTTTTAGGTGAAATTCTGTGGTTTTCATTGTGTGTGTTTTTAAAGGTTTACAGAACAAAGGTAAAAACAAAAATCACATTTCCAAAAAAAATTTGAAAAAAAACAAAAATATTTTGGTGGTGTGAAAAAAAGATATACCTTTGACTAAACATTTAACACTTTTAACTATGGGAACAAAGAATGAAATTAAGGTTGTAAGCAAGGAGATTACAAAGTATCGTGTATTTTTGACAACAACTATTGAGATTGAAGTAGATGTATATGCTGAAGATGAGTATGAGGCTCGTCAAATCGCAGAACAAGAACTTTCTGTTACGGAGTATAGTAACGATACCATTGGAGTTGAAATACCGAATAGTTGGAGTCAAGACATCAATCGTGAAGGCGACCAAAAAATGGAACTTGTTTCAGTTGGTGCAGGAGGTTATGTTGAGGCATACAATTCAGAATCTGAAGGTAGTATAACTCTTTACGCAAGAGAAGAGGATGGTTTTGATGACACCGACAAAATCTTCACAGACGAAGACGAATTGATTGATTACTACACCGATGATGACGAATAAGATGAATAAGAAAAAGAAAAGGGAGCAAACGCTCCCTTTTTTTATTTAGTCTTTAGCAGTTGGAAACCAACTCATACCATCATCATCTCCTTCCTCTGAAGGAAACAATTCAATTGGTTCAATTGAAGGTTCTGTAAAGTTCTTTAAAGCCTTTTGAGCCTCTTGTTCTAACATTGATTCAATTTCTTCTTCAGAGAAGTCCATAGAAGTGTTAATAGGTTTTTTAGCAGGTTCTTCATCAACTATTACCTCTTCAGTTTCAATAAGTGAAAGTTGATTCGGGTCTTCTTCTTCTTCTTCATCGAAAGCAGACATTAATGAAGGTTTCTTTTTTGAAGTCATATTATTTGGAACACCAAAGCCTCCACCGATTAACGCATTGTTCTCATTTTCGACTTGTAACGCAGTTGTAAGTGCTTCCGAAGGGTTTCCGCTTATTAGCATCTTAAAGTGTCGTTTAATGACAACTTTCTTAATCATTTCCTCTTCCCAAGTTTGCCAAGCAGAATACTTTGACGAACTACCTTCAGATAGTCGCTTTACCTTTTCAACTTCCCACATAGGCATAAATTCGAACACTACTTCACCATTTGGCAACGTAGCACGAGAATAGCATCCAATTCGACCTCTTGATTTGTGTTGCTCTTCAGTTTTAGCATAAGAAGGTTTGTGTGTGATTTTATTATAAGCCACATCGTAGTCAAACTCTTCATCTTCATAAACGATATGAGCAGAAATAGACTTGATGCAGTTATTGTCACGCAACATAGCCACAAGACCCATGTAAGAGAAGTCAAGAACGCATTTTCCTTTTCTTGGAACAAGATACGCCAAACGCATAACAGGATTTAATGTTACGCTTGTTCTTGCAACATTCACTACGGCATTTAAAATACTTTGTGAATCGCATCCTTGAAGTGTTGGACTATTCTGAAAGATTTGCATTGCAAACCCTAATTCGCTTTGTGCTTTTTCGGGATTGATTGCTACGAATTTTGTGTGTGCCTCTTTTAAAGAGGACTTCCAATTTGTTAGATTACTCATTTTTTTTTATTTAGTTGTGGTTATTTTATAATAAAATTCCATGCAGATGTGCTTCCTGCCATAGAGAATGTGTAAATCATTTCACCACAAACACTATCGTTTATTCTTATCTTCATCACAGAGGATTTCTTGAAGTTTAATAAGGTTATATCTTGCCTCATATCATCAATCAAGAATAAGCAACTATTGTCGGTTGAGCGAGTTCCTGTAGCGACATATTTTTTATATTCTCCATTGACCAAAAAAGATATGTCTACAATTACATCGTCTTCACAAAAATATCCATTTGCCAAATAGAAGGCAATATCACCATACACGTTTTCCAATTTTATCATTACGCTTTTATCTTCTTTCGAGTCATTGTAACAGATGTTATAAGCATTATCGAATCCATTATCAATACGCTTGTTAATCCATTGAGCATAAGCATTGTTAAAGGACAAGGCTAAACCTATTAATACTAACTTTTTCATTTTTGTTATGGTTTTTATTATTGATTACTTTGTTTGTTAAAATCAAGTGTGTGATTACTTGTTATTGTTATTTGGTTGCTATCAAAATGTCGTATCGTTCCATCATTGAAACTTGCACAGACCCAAATAGTGTTTCGGTGAATGCCGTAGTCTATGATAAATAATACTTGTGCTTCACCAAAGGGTGTGTTAGCGGTAATGACTTGTTGTACCTCGTGTATAGATGTCATATAAATACTTCTTGAACATTCGGAATATCAGTAAACTTATTGCAAGTGTTTGCCAATGGACAATCACGACATACAGAATATTTAGGATAAGCAATCCATCCGTTACGCATCGTGTCATCAAGAAACCTTTTGATATTCAATAGATTAGAGTAGTGTTGTTGAAGTGTTACTTCATCTACTTGCACCTTGAATATCTTATACTCCCAATCATTCTTGTTGCTAAATACCATGAAATAAAATGGAATGTCTTCAATACCCCATTCATACTTTGCCAACAACTTATAATGAATCGCTTGAATCATTAATTCATCCTTCTCTTCAATAGACTCATCCGCCCATCCCCACGAACTCCACTTGTCGTTAAGCAGTCCACTTGTCTTTAGGTCAATGATTATTCTCTTTTTCATGACATCTTTTGACTTGATGTTATTGTCATGAGCAATAATGTCTGTAATACCGCTATACTTTGAGTTTGTGAACGCAAAACCTGTTTGCTCAATGCTGAAGTTCAATCGGGTCATTAAGTTCTTAAAATTCTCTACCTGTGCATCCATTCGTTGATAGTCAATAGCAGGTTTTCCTGTCTTGAGCATAACGGCTTCGGGAACGTGTCCATCACGAGGTAATTGTCCTGTGGCTTGGTATTCAAAGTAGTTGCCTAATTCTTGGACTTCAGATGAAGGAAATTCTACGCTCTTAGTGACGTATTTTGCCTCTACACGCAATCCACACTCTTCTTTGAGTTTGTATTTATACAACTCTTTTACGAGGCTCTGTGAAAGTTTGGGAGTTACGTTATTAAGGTCTAATACGGCTTGTGCCTTTTTTAGATTATTTCGCTTCTCCTTTTCCTTGTAGGCTTTTTTCGGAATGTTCATCGGTGTTATGGTTTGTTTCGTTTATTTCGTTTAATGCTTGGCAAAACAATTTATCTCTTAACGCTTGTAGGTCAATCCTACCCCCTATAGAGTTAGGGGAATAGGATGAAGACCCATTATCAATCGTCTGTGGTTTGGGATGATTGTTTTTTTTCTTGTGGCGGTTGTTGTTGCTCATAAGTTTAATTGATTTTGTGAATAAGTGTATTTAGGTTTCTCTGATTCCCAATTTCCAAGCATCTGTTCTGCGTAAATTTTGGTTTCTTGAAGTGCATCTATTTTGGCAATTAATGAATGCAACCAACTTTCGACTTCTGCTTTATTTGTTGCTATCCAATAACCCTTTGATGAGGCTATCAATTTAGGCACGAGATTATTGTGTCTGATGTAGAACACTAACTTCCTTACTCTTGGCTCGGAAATTTTATATCCCTTTCCTTTTAATGCTTTGCATATTTCGGGATTAGTTACACAATTCTCTACTCCAATTTTTGTTCTAAACCCTTGAATCATAATGGGTAATAGAACTTGTAACTCATATTCCGTAAGGGGAAATGTCTGTTCTTCAAATGTTGGTATCATTGCTTCAATGTTATGGTTAAACAAATATAAAAATAATTTGTAATACCACAAACATATTTTTTAATTTATTTTTTAAAATAATTAAACTTCATCAAATTAGTTAACCAAACAAAAGACTTAAACAAGGATAATGAAGGATGATGCTTGAACCTATTTGTCATTGCGAAACGTAGTCTTAGCAAAGGATAGACAAGTGACCAAAGAATTAAAATGATTAATGCCAAAACCAACTCAATCAATGGTAAAGTAGTTGCAATTATTTTTCGATATAACATATTAAATGATTAAATAGATGTTGATTTAAGGTCAAAGAAAGAATTATTTAGAATCGTTGAATTATCGTTTATATTTATTTCAATTGAAAAGTTCTCATTATCTATGAAGTCGTAATCAATTGTAAACTTATCAAATCCAAATTGAGGTTGTAAAAAGAACTTATTCAATCTTGGCAGTAAATAGGTAATGAAATTGTAATTGTCGCTATGTACATAGTAGGTATCAGATTTAGGAGAATAAACAACCGCTTTTACTCTTGGTATCGTGTCCGTTTGGTCAAGATGAATAATTGAATAAGCGGTTGCAATCTGAACACAAAAGTCCTTAATCTCCTTTAACGTAAGTTCCATTGCTTTCTTGTATGTTAATGAAAAGTGGGAACTATATTCTTGATACTCTAATTCTTGCATAACATTTAACTTACGCTTTCAGTTACAATTTGCTCTACTTTAATCTCTGAAATTAACTCATCTACAGGGACATCAACTGCAACTGCCAACTCGTTAATGAAGTTCAATGACAAGTCATCTTTTGGCTTGATGTGGTGGTCAAATCGTTGGAAAGACATTCCCATAGTTTTGGCTAATGCGGAAAGGTTGAAACCTCTTTTTCGGAGGTAAGGTTTGATGTGATACATATTATTTTTTTGTTTTAAATGCTAATTCAGATTGAATGTAATCGTTCTGTTGTTTTGGTTTAACGAACTTGTAATAGTAAAGTCTTTTATAAACTAATTCTTTTTCTCTTTTAAAGGCTTCTTCACCAAACTTGATAACAAATCCTCTGTAGGTCAATTTAGTTTGCTCTTTAAAGAATATCTCAAGTTCACGATTTCGTATTGCTCGTTTAGAATCTTTTTTAGTCTTTCTTGGTTTTTTCTCTACAATTTCCTCAACAGGTGATGTTGTTATTGGTGTTGGTGGTGTTATTGGTTGTTCTTTTATCATGTTAACAACTTCACTCTTAACTGATTCAGTAGGTTTAGTTGAAGTAATTATTTCTTCATTCTCGACCTTCTCCATCTTCTCCACCTTCTTTTTTTCTTTCTTTTTAAATTCTAATTTGACCTCATCTTTTTTAAGAAATTCCAACATAACTTCTCTCGCAAACTCTGTTGAGTTGATTCGTGTTAAGATGCTTTGAATAGTAATATTGAGGCTTTGTAGAGAATCTAACTGCTTAAATACTTCGTCATATTCATTAAGTATTCTTGAGTTTAAATGATGTTGACTGACCCATTGAATATCATTCTTTTTAGACACCTTCTCTTGTATCTTATCAATAGTGTTCTTGTGCATAGCATTAGTCAAATCAATTCGCTCGTTTACTTTTGACATATCATCATTCAATGTTCTCTTCACATAATTCATGTCCACATGAAGTTGCTCAAATGTATTAGAGGTTTTATTGTTGACCGATTTTAATTGTGATTCGACATTCTCCATTAGATTGTTTATGTCGTGCAATTCTTTGGTTCGCTCATAATTAATATCTTCTATATGAGAATCATGATTAGCAATCTGTAAATCTACATCATTTAAGTTTTCTTCAAGGGTCTTTATTTTTTCTATTATAAAATGCTTTAAGTAGTAGATAACGTAAGCAGGGGTTGAGATACACGCTAATAAAGCGATTGCATTAATTAAATTAAAAGTGTTCATTTTGTTATGGGGTTTTTATGGGGTTACTAATTAAAAATTTCGCTCAAAATAATCGTTTCCGTTTCCGAAAAAGCCACCATCTTCTACTCCTTCATTGTAGGCGGTGACAATTTTACTTTTCTCTTTATTGAGCCAAAAACTATCGTCTAAAGACGTATAGCCAAAGTTTGTTTTAAGGTGACTTATAAACTCCTGCATTGGAGTCCATTCTTTATTATCATTCTGCTCCTGTTCCTGCACATTCATTTCTTTTCGGGTATGTAAGGTGAACAACTTAATTCTTTAAGGATGGCTACAATCGCAAAAATGATTACGACATAAAGAGTCCAAATCCATAGGTTGTATAAAAATTCTCTGAAAGTCATAACCAACACTTAAAAAGTAAATAACCAAGTGATATTCCTGCCAAAAAGTGCAATATTCTTTCGTAGACTTCTCTCTTCTTCATACTATCGGTCTTTATATTCATCCTCCATTATATCGCCCATATACTCGTTGTAGCATTGTTTAGAGCAAAATTTTCCTGCATCTTTCTCCATTGGTTCATTGCACTCTGAACAACGTGGGACAAAACATTCAGAGCAATAAAATTCGGTTTCGCTTACTTCGGTCATTTCCGACTTCTCTGCGGTTTCTTCGCATTCAATACAATAAGCGAAATTTATGTGAAGAGGACAAAACTCAACTTCCTCTTCTAAAATACCTTGCGAAAGGTATTCCTCTTTACAATGTAGGCACTTATGTAATTCGTAAGAATCCTCATAGACATCGTGTTTTGGATAAGCCATCATTTTCTGTGTGGCTACTCGAATCTTTTTCTCACTCATAACTTAAATTTGTCATCGCTTACAAACTCTTCCAACTTCTTGCTTGGGTCT
>TARA_R110000868_G_scaffold67046_5_pt1 | contig 17606 bp, 33 predicted proteins | sample TARA_R110000868 | Tara Oceans TARA_R110000868 (sample SAMEA4397489) | marine metagenome | biome: Polar Biome; feature: [SRF] surface water layer (ENVO:00010504); material: water (ENVO:00002006), including particulate matter (ENVO:01000060) such as... | depth 5 m | reverse complement strand
GCAGACATTCCTTTTGCTTTTAATCTAGCAAGACATTCATGATATTTTTTTAGAGAATCTTCTAGGTGAAGAATATAAAGAGAACGTTCTTCTTCATCCCAATCAGAAGGTACATAATATTTATCATCTTTTAGTTCTTTGTATCTTGCAGATTCACCATTTATAGAAATGCCTGCCCTGTGTTTTAGCATATGTATATGGCTAGCAATTTCCGAAGTCACCAAGAAATGTTGTGATGATTTTTCAAACGGAGTATTTCCCGATACACTTACTTTATTATTTCTTTTAACAATAATAGCTCCTGTTGATACAGTTACACAATATACTTTGCCCGAATATGGCACCCAGGATTCGGTATATGTATTTGATCTATTTTCTTGTGATATAGCTACTTCAGGATAAATTCTATTAGAAAAATTTAATCTATAAAGTTTTTTCCATTTATTATTTTTAGGTTGAGTTATTGAAACAGTGAATACACTATTATTTACAGCTGCAAAAGCTAATAATTGATCTTTTAATATATTAGATGTAGTATAATAAACAAATGTATTTCTTTTTTTTGTACCATCAGAATTTTTCAATCCCTCCAAAATAAAATTAAAATCATTTTTTGAATAACTTAAGAAGTTATTAGGCATTTTTTTTTCTTTAGTATCACTATAACAATTTTCTCTAAACCATTTACCAAGATTTGGTAAAGTTATGCAATAATTATTATTTTTGTTCTCTTTAATTTTAAAAGATTTTAAGCTTTTTAGAAAGTTAATTTCTCTATCTTTTTTAATATGAAAAACTATTGAATTTTTAGTTGATGCATGACCGTCGCCAATAAAAAAACCTAATAACTTAGCAAAGTCCTCTTCTAATTTATTATTATTTTTATTAATACCTGCTTTTATATATTTTCTTGTTTTTCCGCAAACTTGTTCAACTGTTTGAAATTCAAATTCGCCAAAACCTATTTGTGGTTGTTTTTTTTGAGAAACAACCATTCTATGACCTTTAGTTACTAATAAATCTATTTGTTGACCTTTTATAGAATAAAGGTTATCATTGTAATCATCACAGAATATATCTTGAGGTACCTCAAATAATATATTTTTTGATTTAATATCAACAGCAGCAACTTTATCATTATAAGATAAATTATAGAAATGTTTCCAACCTGTTTCAGTTAAAATTTCAGTTTCAGGATCATAGCAATGGTGTCCATCTTTCGCTAACATATTTAATAATTTATTAATACGTCCACGTTTATCTTCAGTTAAATCTCTGGATGTAGAAGTCCAGGCTGATAAAGCATGAGTTTCATCAGAGCCATATATTCCAATTAATTCTACTTTATTTTCATTACTCATAATTATTCTTTTGCTGAAGTTAAATCTCTGTAAGAGAAAAATCCAAACAATCCCATGAAACACATGAACATTACGGCTAATCCAAGATTAGGTAATGTAACTGACCAAATTAGTCCTGCTAAACTAGCAGCCAATAATGCCAAAGTTAAAACTGTAGTTACTTTTTTAAATACTTCTAATAAACTCATTTTATTATTCCTTTTATTTTAAATTAACAAACTCTACATTATTTTGAAATGTAGATATGTCTTTATTCCCCGAATATGTTATTCCTGATTTTAATGCGCCAGAGTAATGTTCTATTAATTTTAATAGAGAAGGACCTTCATCTAAGAATCTTACACCACCTTCTGCGCATGTTCCTGGTTTTAACCCACCTTTCCATTTATTTTGAACATATTCAGAAGCCATTCCTGCATATAATTTTTTATTATGTCCATTCTCAAAAACTATTTCAGCTGCACTTTCTGGGCATGCAGCAAATATACTTCCTGCCATAACTGAATTTGCTCCAGCTGCAATAGCTTTAGTAAAATCTGCTGGCTCTCTTATACCGCCATCACTTATAATTGGTATTCCATATTCTTTAGATATATGTTTGAATTTTAAAACTGCTGAAAATTGTTTTTCAGTACATCCAGCAGTATTTTTTGTTTCACATGCTAGCCCTTGAGCTATACCAACTTTTATAGCATCTACAAAGTCATAAGATTCGTGTAATAAATCTACATTCGTAGTATTGCCAATAATTAATTTAGTTTCTGAATTGTAATTTTTAATTTTTCTTGCTAAGTCTAAAACCACATCGCTATATCCGTGAGCGACATCTATTGTAATTATATTACAACCATTTCTTATCATCTCTTTTGCAAAATCAAATTGATCGTCTTCAATTCCCAAAGAAGCTGCAACTAAATCACATTGTTTAGACACTTCTTTAATTTCAGAAAGAATATTATTCTTAGAATTAGCTCTGTGCAAAACACCAAGAGCGCCTGCTTTATAAAGTTTTATATAGAAATCAGTATTAATTACTGTTGACATATTCGCAGCTATTAATGGAATAGGTCTCTTAATACCTTTGATTATCTCTGATTCTATATTTACATCTAATCGTGATTTGCATATATTCTTTTTTTGCTTTATAGCTATATCTTCAAATCCAAAACTTTTTTCCATTCTATCAATTTCTAATTGATATGATAGATAATATTTCATATCTTTTTTATTATGTAATATAATATTAGATTTAACTAAATCTATCGCTAATTTAATTAGCTGCTCGCGCGCTTCATCGGACAAAAAAATATTTTCAGTCATTTTACCTTTAAAAATTTATACCATAATCAATATAACATCATATTATTGAAAGGCAATATAAATGTTTTTTAATAAATCAGTTGGTAATTTAATTCCATTAAGAAATGAAAATTCATTAACCGGCTCTCAATTTATTGAGAATAATTTAAATATTAAAAATAACATTAGAGACCAGAATATATTAAATGAATTTTTAATTGGAAATATTCCAGACTTCTTAAGACAATTTAAAGTTATAAACTTAACATTACAAAATGATAATTTATCATATTTAGTTATGTCTGATTACTTATCAATTGGGTGCGATTCTGATTATGTTAGAATGCCCATGTCTCCATTAACAGCTAAAATTATTGCTGATAAATATGATTGCATATTACCTACAAAATATATGGTAGATACTATCTGGGAAAATAGTATCAATAAGCTTCAGCCTAAACCTTGGGGTCCACCATTTGATCATTCTATGAGTGATACATATCGTTATGGTATTCATAACGAAACAATTAATAAACAATTAATTAATAAAGATAAATCTCAATTAACTTCTGGTCATAAAAAAGACGTTGTAATTAATAGTAATTTACTATTTGTAAAAAATAAAGTTTGCATTTATGGATGGATTCAGCCTAGTGGCATTCCGATTCAAGATGAAAACTGTAGTTCACATGATCAATATTACCATGATTATAGTCATGGTATAAGGTTAATTGCGAAGGATATGATGTTAAATAATAATTTAGTTAATGCTTATGATATTTTAAATCATAAGCATTATTATAAATTTTTAACAAATCAACAACCTTATAATGGGCAGTATATATATACTTAAGATTTGTGTCTATAAATAATTCTTCCATTTGAAGTATCATATTCACTAACTTCACAAGTTACTTTATCGCCTACTAAGATTCTAACAGAATTCATTCTGATTCTACCACTAAGCGTGCATAATACGGTTAAATGTTCATTTATTTGAACTTTAAATTTACCTTTATTTGCATCAATAACTTCCCCTTCAAACTCAATACGATCTCTAGATGTGTCCATTAATCATGATTCCTTAATTAAAAATTGGTACAACATAATTACATTGTACTCTTAATGATGAAATGATTTCATTATCAATTGGTATACAACTTAACCATGATTCAGAATCCGCGCAAGGTATTGAAATATTTTCTTTTTTTGTTAATTTTTTAAATTTAACATCGCGAAACTCACTTAATAATTCTAAATTATTTATACCTATTAATAATGGAGATACTTGACTCCATTCATCATATAAATATAAATACGTTCTTATATAAGAATCTATTCCTAAAAATGATATTAGGCAAATGTCATTTAAACCATCATCTTTTCCATAAGAAATATAGAAGCATTTACTTATTTTTGCTATTTTATTTAAAGGTAACCCGTAATACAAGTCTGTATTTATTACATTTCTTTTATCAATAGATAAGTCATTATAACATATGTTTATTTTTTTATTTGTTAAAATTGAAATTGAATTATTGTATTCGTCAACCCAATTTTTATATAAAACTAATTTGGTATATTTAGTTATGTAAAATTCTTTTGGTTTTAATCTACATGATTTGATTAATTTAGATATATTTTTTATTTGAGAATAAGACTCAACAAGATTTATATGATCATTTATTTTTAAATAAAAATCATTAATGATCATATATCTAATAATGAAGGATCTAAACCTTCATAATCATCAGAAGAAGGCGCAGTGCTTACATAATGTACTTCTGTTTTAATCAGAGGTAAATAATCTACTTTTTTATCATCAACTAAAGATTTATGTAAAAGATAAGTATTCCTACTATCTACTTTAGCATTGTGAGCTTCTGAAATCTTTTTGATTCCAACAATATCACATGCTGCATGTAAATTAACTTTTGGTTTAACTAAACCAATTTGCTTAGCGTAAACTTTAGTTAATGCTATTGTGTCTAACCATAGATGAGCTGGAAATTCCTTTCCACATGATCCCCATAATGCATGGAGAAACCTACGATCAAAACTAGCATTATGGGCTACAATGCATCTATGTGCTGGAGTTAATCCATCTTCCGCAAAAAACTTTTCACACTCAGCTATTACATCTTCTTTTGATTGACCTTTTTCCAAATCAGCTAATGTTTTCTTCGTCACGGCAAGAGCATCAAAGGAACTGCGCTCTGGATATTCACAAATAATACTTCGCCATAACTGAACTCTATCATCACATCTTATTATTCCAATTTCATTTATTTCGTGATATGAGCATTTAAGCCCATTAGTTTCTGTATCTATTATATAAAATTTAATTCCCGACATGTTCAATTCCTTTTCTTCCTCATACACTGGTGAATATATAATTATTCTTTTCTCATAAATCTAGGATCATTAATAAATAATGGAACTATACCTTTTTTAACATACTCTTCTTTTAATTCATCGCTTAAATATTGATAACCACTTATTTTTTTTCTACATTTAAATGACCCACAATTACAATTTAATGTCCATGTATCATATGTATCTGTTGAACTTAATGAATAATCAAATGTTAATTCAGAGTCAGCCTCAATTAAATATAAAGAATATAAAATAGCTCTCTTGCCAACTATACTTACATAACAGTTAGGCTCACAACTATGATTTATATAGTCATCTAAACCACCAGATGGTCCAAGATATACGCCTGGACCAATTTGTAATATTAGTTCCTGGTCCTGATGACTTGGCAAGGACTCATCATTCCAAATAGTCCCCGTTAATTCTAAAATAAAAGTGCGTGCAGGTATAACTATATTAGTAAATAAACCGAAGCCATTTTTAGTTGGTTTAGTTTTAAGACAATTTTCATTCATTTAATTACCATTTATTTAAAATTAATTTAATTATTGCACAACCAGCATCATAGACCATAAGCTTTATGTCTCTTTTGCCTATTAATCTGTGACGCACTTCATTTGGTTGTCTACCTTTTATTAAGGCAACTGCTTCATTAGGGTCTAATGCCAACACTCTATAAACTAGAGTTGCTGGCAATAAACACTCAACTTTTACATCATACATAGTTTTTTGTTTAGGTAATTCTTTTTTATCCATAAATATAATTATAACAATAAATATGATTCATGATTTTCAAATTTCATTAATTCAAAAAATCTTTTCAAGAATAAAACTTTTGCATCTTTAGGATTTAAAGGTTTTATTAAAAATGGAGGGATACTATCTGTAATAGTACCCCAATCATCACGTAATGATAATAATTGTTTAGCTTCAATTCCTAACATTAATTTATCTGCATGTTTGACAGATTCTAATTCACCTTCTTCTTCATGAAGACCAAATCTTCTATAAATAGTTTTTTGAAGATTTTCTTCAACTTTTCTATATTCTGAAAAGAGTTTACTTTTCTTTAATGGAGAAGGGATGTCAACTAAATATGCCTCTGAAGCATCATGCAATAACCCATGTAAACTATATCTAGAGTCACAAAGATAACTTACATAAACTGAATGTTGAGCAACTGAATAAAATTCAGTTATATGTCCCGCAAATCTACACTGCATAGATAATGCATTAGCAATATCCTGAATAACTATTGAATTCATAGTAGGATTCAAAGGAGTAAATCTTTTGCCCGAATAAGTTTGTATCCAAGGTTCGTTTTCTTTAAATGAAGAACTGCCTGTAACGAAACAATGCATCTTCTCATCTAAAGATCTGTGATCATGAAAAATAACCTGTGTACTTTCATTGGTAAGAAGATCCTCCTCTGGGTAATATGGAGGAGGAGATAATTCTAACCCCTCCAACTCTTCTAACTCTCTTAACTCTGATTCTTTAATTTCTTTTAATTCTTTTATAGTCATCATTTATCTGAACTTCCAAATCCACCTGTTCCACGAACAGAATTTCTGTTGATGAATTCAACATCAATTTCAGTATTAGATAATTCTATTACTTTCATTTCTTGTCTACGAACAGGTATTATTTGCCCAACTGCATCTCCAAAATTAATATGCAAAGTATTTTGTATTAAGTAATCATTCCAGGATAATGGGTAATTTTCTATATAACTAGAAACCGGAGGAATGTATTGACAAGCTAATACTAACTCGCCTTCATAACATTCATCAATAGTTCCATATAAACAATGCAAGTATTTTTTTGCAAATGATGATGATCTTGGTTTTAATTCAAACCACCAACCTTCTGGACATAAGGCTCTAAATCCTAATGGAATTTTTACAAAATCAAACGGTTGAATAGATAATAATGATTCATTAATTGCAGCTCTAACATCATAACCAGTAGCTTTAGGTTCGGCTTGAGTTGGTAAAAATGTTTTAAACTCTTTAATATCTTCTCTCAAAGCAAATTGAAAAGTTGGTAATCCATAACCATCGTAAGTATTCATAGTTAGCTCCATAAATTGTTTCAAATAATATAAATCTTTTTTCAAACATGTCAAGTGGATAAAATCTCATATATTTTATGGCAAATCCAAGCGCAATTATTTTTATAAATTCAGACATAAATGACGGAATTAAAAATAAATTAATTTCGCAACTTATGATTACTGAAACAATGACAGGGCAAGAATTTGACAGTAGAGTGGTGGCGGACCCTAATTATCCTCAAATTATTCACGCAAATTATTTGAGAATTTTAATAATTAGAGATTCTTTTAGAGATTTAACTAATAGGACTCTAGCTGATATCGTAATGTTTTTTAAACAAGGTATTATAAGCATCGAGAAAAATAATTTTGGTCCCCCAGGTCTAAGATATCAGATTGATAGAATCAATATCTATGATTTATTAAGATATAACAACTCATCTCATGTTAAAATTCTTCCAGCTACTGCATCACAACCTTGTGCATGTGTTACAACATGTAATTGTGGTTTGGGTGGTATTTTTGCAATTGAATCTAGAGACACAAGTGGCATTACGTGCCCGAACACGGACAATCTTAGCCACAACACTGACTTTATCAACCGCAAATAATTATTTAAAATTAAAAAGCAAAACTCTCGACAAATCAACGGGGGATCATATAGGGGGAGTACAGTATATTATTGTACTGTCATTTTATTAATTAAAGATAATCATAAATTACGGGTATATATAATAATGATTTTTACAGGAGTAATTTATGAGATGGTTATTTATTTTGATTATTTTAGCTGTTGGTTTAAATTGCGTAAATAATGAGGCGCCATCGAATTTTTATAAAAATTCCATGGTTGACTTATCGCAACGAGAGTCTTATGTTATAAAACAAGATATCTGTCCGGCAGATATGGTTTATATTTCAGGAAAATATTGTGCAAATTTAGAAGAAGTTTGTTTAAAATGGTTAGATAAACCAATTTGCACTAAAACAGATCCTATAACTAAAGAATGTTTAATTATGAATCCTCCAATGAGGTGTGCTGAATTTAAAAGTCCTACAATTTGTAGAGGCAAATTAACATCAATGAATTTTTGTATTGATAAATATGAGTTTCCTAATAAACTTGGAGAAAGTCCAAGTTTAAGAAATACTTGGTTTGATGCTAGAGATAAATGTGAATCGTTAGGAAAACGATTATGTGTAGATAATGAATGGACACAGGCTTGTAGAGGAAATGATAATTATCCGTATCCTTATGGATATAAAAGAGATGAATCTGCATGTAGAATAGATTTGCCGTGGCAAGATCCTACAACTCATTCATTTGAACAATTAAATAAAACAGTGGCATCTGGATCTATGCCAAGATGTGTTTCTACATATGGAGTTTTTGATCTTACAGGAAATGCAGATGAATGGGCGAAATCTTCAGGAGGAACGCCATATCAATCTGTATTGAAAGGTGGTCATCCACATGGAGTTCGTAATAGATGTTCTGCAAGAACAGATTCTCACAATGAATATTTCACTTTCTATGTTACAGGATTTAGATGTTGTAAAAATTTACCATGAAATTATTAATTCCATGGCACAAAAATTGTCCATTATGCCACTCTACAATAGATAATCCAGAACTACGTCTTAATGGAGTTCTTGGAATCATTGATGATTCTAAAATTAAATTTAGAACTAAATTAAGACATCTTAAAAAAAATAAGATCATTTCCGTAATAGAATTATCATTAGATATAAATTCTAATGATTTATCAGTAAATTTTCTAGATAAAAATACATTTGAAAATAACCTAGATGTTAATCTAGAATTACTTGAATTATATAAAAAATATAATTCTAACTTAATAAACAGACTTTATTTTGAATGTTCATATTGTTTTGAATATAGATGGACATCAAATAGTTTTAATTTATCATTAAAACATGATACTCTTTTAAATATTGAAAAAGAGGTTTTTGATATCGTTTTAAATAACGAAACTTATTATGTTCATAATTTTTTTTCAGCCCCCAAAAAATGGACAGAAATAAAATATTGCAAAGGTGATAAGATACGAAAATCTTTAACATTACCATACGTTTCAGTAGACGATAAAGAAAAAATTATTAATAAAATAAAATTACTTTTGCCATTTTATTAAAATGTCAGTGGTTGACAAATAAATTATCATCATTATAATGAAAATACAAAATTTTAACTCTATAAGACATTTTTTTGACTTACAAAAGAAATGTCCATTTTGCAATACTGCCCTCCAGTTAGTATTAACTAACTGGAGTACTAACGCTCCAATTCATGATGTTATTAATTCTTCATTAAAAAATAATAAAATTGATTTTTTATTCGTGAATAAAACATTTAAATATTCTTTTCAATGCCAAGCATCTATTGATATAGACCAAAATTCATGCTCTTTGCCTGGCTCAAAGAGCATTTCAGTTATTGAAAATAACATAATTGTATTAAATAACTCTAAATTACAATTAGAGTTACAATGTAATTTTGCTAAATGCAATTCTACTTATTGCATTAGAAGTAATACTCTGAAATTTTTCATCTCAGAGGCAGAAAATATAAATATTTTTTTATATCCTTTTACTTTGAATATCGAATCTTTTATTTTAACTGATAAAAGTTTATTTGTAGAAAATAATTTTATGAATAATCAATTTTCTATTAGAACATTATTTAAAAAATTAAATAATTCATATAAACATGAAAAAATAATTATTCCAAAAGCAATAGATTTTAGCAACTTATCTTTAGACCAAATTATATCTAAAATAAACACAATAATATTATATTCATGAACATTTTTAATAGCATTAATGGAATTTGCCCATTATGTAATAATAAATTAAGTATTTATCTGCATTTTTATGACTTAGCTCTTTTTAAAGCTAAAGAAGTTAATGATGATTTTATTTTTACTATTAATAATTTTGTAAAATATCCTTTTGATGCAGAAGATAAGATTATAATATCAAAAGATTTCAAAATTGATTTGTTAATTAAAAATGCAATTAACCTAAATTCAGAATTTAATATATTTTATATTTGTAATGAGTCTTGTATTGAAAATAAATATGGAGTGATAACTACTTATACAGATAATATTTGTTATTTAGCAATTACATCAAATTATAAAATTTATCATAAAAATGATAATTATTCAATTCATTATTTTTATGATAATATGAATTTACCAATTTCAAGTGAAATATTTTCTATTGAAAATAATAAGAACAATTCTAATAAGAAATATGTATTAGAATTAGATTACACATCTAGCCAAACCATAATTTGGCATTATGTAGGATCAGATTCTATGACAGCTAACGTGTTTACTAAAACATTTGATCTTTTACCAAAAAGACCAGATTTTACAAATAAAGAAAAATTACTATCTAGATTAGATAGTTGGATATTAATGAGTTAATATGAGTGATATTTTAAATAAAATCTACTTATGTAGAGATAAACTTAAAAATTTATATTCTTTGATTCCAGTCAAAGAACATAATAAAAAAATAGATGAAATAGATGAAATAATTAGCCATACCAATATTTGGGATAATGCTAAATATGCTGCATCTTTGATTAAAGAAAGACAGAAATTATCTGATTTATTATTATTTGTAGATAATTTAAATTTATCTACAAATAATATTATTGAGTTTGCTGAATATTTTCCAAGTGAAATAAATGATTTATCTGATCAAGTAACTAAATTAGTTAAAGATATTGAAGAGTTTGAATTATCATTGATGTTTAAAGATGCTATTGATGATAGTCCAGCATTATTAACTATAAGTGCAGGCTCAGGAGGTTTAGAAGCAGCAAATTGGGTAACTATGTTATTAAGAATGTATTCTAGATACATAGAGTCTTGTAAATTTAGCATGTCTATTTTGGATTTTAAACCATCAGAAGAACACAAATCTATTTGCACAGATTCTGTTTCAATAAGGATTGAAGGCAAATATGCTTATGGGTTTTTTAAAAATGAATCTGGAGTTCATAGATTAATACGAAACTCTCCATTTAATTCTGGAGATGCTAGACATACATCATTTGCAGCAGTTCAGGTCTTACCAGATATAGAAGACTCTATAGATATTAAAATTGAAGAAAAAGATCTAGATATCTCTACTATGAGGGCTTCGGGTGCTGGTGGACAAAATGTTAATAAAGTTGAATCGGCTGTTAGAATAAAACACATACCAACAGGTATAGTTATTAATTCTAGATCTGAAAGAGATCAACATACTAATAAAAAATTAGCATTCAAAATGCTTAAAGCTAAATTATATGATTTAGAAGTAAAAAAGAAAAATGATGAAAAAGATAAATATTTTGAATCATTCTCTGATGTATCTTTTGGACATCAAGTAAGAACTTATACATTATCGCCTAATCAAATAGTTAAAGACCATAGATCAGATTATGAAAGCAAAAATGCCAAATCTGTTTTAGATGGAAATCTAAATGAATTCATTAAATCTAATTTAAAATGATTTTTACTTTTAAAGATTTTATTAATTATAATAATCCATGCTTTATATGTAATAGCTTAACTTCATTAAGCTTAAATATAAATGGATACACTTTTTATCCTTCTTTAGAAAAGAATGATAAAAATAAACAAATTTTACATTGCATATTGAAGATATCTTATAAAACTTATCTTGATATTAATATTGATATTAAAAATAATAAATATTATTGTTTATCTAATATAAATTTTTTAAATAATTATTTAAAAGATGCAAGGATTATGACTTCATTATATTGTGATAATTGCATGTCTTTTGTTAAAAGTGATGTATTAAAATTTAATTATGAAAAATCATATGTGGAACCAATTATAATAAATAATGAAGTTTATACTTATATTGATAAGAAAAAATATATAATTACACTTAATGACATTGATTCTAATATTTCAATATCAGATTATGTAAATACATCTAAAATTAAAATTCCTAAATTCAAAAGACCTAATAATAAAGAGATTCTTTTTAAAAAAATTAAAACATATTTAACTTACTTATGAAAAAATGTAAAATCTGTCAATCTACAATGCCTTTAACTGTAAAAACAATAAACCATATTAATTATCATGGCAAAGATAAAAGTATTTTTTATCACGATTATAAATGTAATGAAAATTTAGATCATCATTTATATATTGAGAGAAATTTAGATAATACTTTGATAATTACAAAGACTAGATTATCTTTTGATAATGAAGATATTATTTTTAGAATTAATTATAATGATTCTACAACTGAAATTTGGAATGCTAGATCTGATTATCCAGAAATATTAAAGCTTAATGTTGTTTTTTATCCAGATTATTCTGATTTAAATAAATTAAAATCAAAAATTAAAACTTTTATGGCATTTTCATGAGAATGATAATTAATTGCCCTTTATGCAATCATATACTAGTTACTGAATATCAACCTTTTGTAAATAAAAAAAGTGCATGCTATAAATTTTGCATGCATAATTCTCATTATTTTAAAGAAGTATCATATGATAATAATCATGATGAAGTTAGGTATCTAATTATAAAATTAAATACTGCATTTCCAATTTACAATGCTCCATATTGGAAGTTTGATCTTGAATCAAAGGAAATTTTAATAAATCATAAAAAAATATCAACATTTTTCTATCCTGACTTTTCAGATTTAAATAAATTAAAAAATAAATTAAAAATTTGCATAGCGTTTTCATAATATAAGTTATATCCATATACATGGACGATTGTGTAAATTGTTTAATTTGTGGGAATAAATTAAAAAATATAAATTTAAAAAATTATAATCTTTTATTAATTAATAAAATTTCAAATTATACCGAAAGGACTTGCGCCGGTATAAATCACTCATTACAATTATGGTCAGATAAGTCAACATCAAAGATTGATTTTTTAAGATTCTCACTAGATTCTAATTATTCTAAGTTTTTAGAAATAGATTATGTTAATAATAAATCTAGACTTTCTTGTTGGAAAAATAGTATGCCGAAATTTATCTATTTTAATAAAATTATAGAGCCAGATTTTCCAAAATTATCTAATTTAGTTGATAAATTATCAACTTATTTATTGTTTTATTAATTATGTTTTGCCCATTATGTAATGAAAAGCTTTTAAAAGATAAATTGCTTTATGATAAAAAAGCGGTAATGTTTTGCCCGTCCATTTTTGAATGGAAAACTATTGTTGGTGAGGTCAAATCTCATTATGAAACATATCAAATTCTTAATATAGAATTAATTTATATTAAACCATATCATATTATAAATGATATTACAAAAAATATAACTAGAATTTATGCATTTGATAATAACCCATTGTATTCTTGGAGATTTTTATTTCAGTCTGAACTTATAAAAGCTTCTATCTTAGAAGAAAAATTATTGAAACTTATTAAATTTATATAAATGTCTATTACTATAAATTTTTATTATTGTCATTTTTGTAAAGTAAGATTAAATCATTATATCTATGACACTCCTTTTAGTACCAAGATAAATGTTTATTTCTGTACTGATTGTATTGCGGAATTTATGTATCTGAAAAATAATAAAAGAGTATCACTATATACGTTAATTAATAATTCAATGTATAGAATATCTTATTACTTAAGTGATCTGCATGATAAGATTTATAATTATGAACTTTGGTTCATTGAAGAACCGGGCACACCAGGTAAATCAATTAATAAAAAATTAAAACTAATAACATCTATTAGTCACGATCTTAATGTAAATCCAGCTAATGTAAATAAAAAAATAAAAACTATATTAACTTTCTTATAACTTAATTATGAATTGTCCATTTTGTAATAAAACTACCTCTATTATTAATAGAAGTGCGTCATTTACTTATAAAGAGTGTATTAACCATGAAATGGAGGTTCATTTTTATCCTTCAATTAATTGCACTATTCTTCAAACAAAGAAATATTCTATATCTATTTATAATGACAAAACTAATTTATATACTTTTAATCCAGGTAAAATGATTAAATTTACATTTAAAATTAATGTAACTCCAGACACATTCGATTCAACTGTATCTAAACTTTTAAAATTAAAAGCTTATTATTAATTATGAATTGCCCATTTTGCAATCTTCTCACTGTTAGTAAGAAAATTGGATTAATCTATCTTCGACAGTGCATTAACCATGAAATGGCTGTTTATTTTTACCCTGCGGTAAATTGCACTATTTTTGAAACAAAGAAATATTCTATATCTATTTATGATAATAGTACTCATTTATATATTTATGATTTACCTAGTATGATTGATTTTAAATTTAAAATAAATGTAACTCCAGACACATTCAACTCGACCGTATCTAAACTTTTAAAATTAAAAGCTTATTATTAATTATGAATTGTATCTTTTGTAAAAATCCATACTCTTCTATGACTACATATAAAGATTTTTATTGTCGTTCATGTATGTCTAGACAATATTTTAATGATACTAATGAATTGTTAGTCTCTTCTTTTTATTTCAGTTATAATAATAATCATTATAAAATTATTAATAGACATTACACTAATACCACTATAATCTCTAAGGGCTTCAATATATATAAACCAATATATAATCAATATAATTATATGACGTATAAGACAATATTTACTAGTAATAAATTATTAAATTTAACTCCACAAAACTTTAACACTAAAATCAATATTATATTGGCTTTTTTATGAATTGTATACTTTGTGAAATTTATATACACCGTAGGTATAAACTAAATATTGGCGGCAATTATTATTGCCAATGCTGTAGATCAAATCAATTATATGGAGATGATAATGTTTTAATTAAACATGATATGGTTATCACATATAACGATTCTATATGTACTTATATCGCAATGAATTTAGATAATAAATCAATTTTAATTATTAATAATAAACATCATAATTTTAATTATTTATTAAAATTAACTCCAGCAAACTTTAGTTCAAAAATAAAAACTATAATGGCTTTTTTATGACACACTGTCCCTTTTGTAATAAAAGAATACAATTTTCATTCTTTGATTACTTGGGTTTATGCGATAATCATAATATGAATATTAGATTTTATGCAAGATTCAATTTAATTGAATTTGAGGTCGGTGATTATACTCTTTGTCGTTATCCAAATAAATTATCTTTGATTTATCAACATGATCAAATATCTTCAATTCAAGGATCATTTGATGTATCTCCTGATTCTGTAAACTCTATAATTGAAAAAATGATAAAATATAATGCCTTCATTTGATTGTTATTTTTGTAAATCTAAAATAGATTGTTTATATGATACAATTAGTTGTTTTAATTGCCCATGCTTTAATGCTCAGTTTTTCAATTGTTTGGATTCAAAAATAATATCAGTCATATTTTTTCATGATCCTTATTCAGTTAGAATTAGTTTTAATACCAATGAATCTAGTATATATTATAAAACTTATAATGGTATAAAAAAGATATACCATATTAATTCAATCATGAATATTACCCCAAGTAATATTAAATTAAAATTGCCAACTATATTAACCTTAATATGAAACCTTTTATAAGATGTTTTTTCTGCAATGATACTATGAACTATAATGATAGTACAATTTATCATTGTCTTAGATGTGACGTAATACATTTTTATGATAAAAATTCTATACTAGAATTAATTGAAATTAATTATAAAAATTATTATATCTCCTTAAATTTAAAATATAAATACGCCTCTCTTAATAAAAATCCTGTTATTAAAATTTGCGATTTGAATTTTGAAACTAGTTTCAATATTAATCCCCAAAATATTAAAGCTAAAATTAATACTATGTTGACTTATTTATGAATAATATTTATGGTGTAAAATGTTACTATTGTGACTCATTAGATATGGTTAAGATGAATAGTTCTAGGTATGATTGTATAAGTTGTAATTCAGCTCAATTTTATTATAATTCTATGTTAGATGCTATTAGTTTGTATTATGAAAATTATTATATTCATTATGATTTTAATATTAAATCTTGCCGCCTTTATATGCGCCCATATGATTTTGTTTCTGAATTAAATTTTGAAAAATGCTTAATTAATATCAATCCTAAAAATATTAAAGCTAAAATTAATACTATGTTGACTTATCTATGAAATATTTCGGTAATATAAATTGTTATTTTTGTAATGAACTTTGCCCAAGTTTCTTGCCATTTAATTATGAGAATCCTGAGAATTATCAGAAAATATCTTGTAAAATGTGTAAATTCAACAATATTCAATTATTCTATAAATCTAATATAGAAAGGTTTGTATTATTTAAAGATCCATTTACAATTACAGTTGATTATCTAAATAATCGTAGTACAATATTAAAATTATCTAATGGTACATATAAACAAATACTTAATACTAAATATATTCTAAATATATCTCCATTAAATCTTGACGCTAAATTATTAACACTTCTAACATTCTGTTGAATTATGCCAAACTGCAATTTTTGCCAAAACCCCTTAGATTATGAAATGTATCTTACAGGGGGTTCATGCTTTAATCATGATGATAAAATTGTATTTTATACAGATCTTGATTTAATTGAATTTTTTACAAAAGAATATATACTAGCTCACTATCCAGATAGAATTGTTCTAATGTCTAGATTGCAAGTAAAAATAATAAGTGATATGCCAATGTCTATATCTGTTACCCCAGATTCATTGAATTCTATTATCGATAAGATTATAAAATATAATGTATTCTGTTAAATTTTAAAATTAATCCCGCTATTGCCAAAAATTATTTTCATGGTTATCTTATGTCAAGTGTACGTTGTATATATTGCGATTCTTTATGCTTCGCTGCTGATATTGTCTTAGCACATACATGTGGTAATCATAAAATTCCACCGCATTTTCATGTTGGTTATACATATCATATCTCTCATATTTATTTTCATATTAATTATAATTATGATTTCTATAATAATTATACAGTATGCGTTGTTCCAAACAAACAGATAGATGTATATCTGAGATCAGAACTTATTTTGAATGTTCCATATTTATCAATTTCTCCCGAAAATGCAGAAAGTGTACTACTTAAATTATTGAAACTTAAAAGTTTTAGTTAAACTCTAAATTTTTATAGTAGAAAAGATTATAATGAATTCTATTAGTTGTTTGTTTTGTAATCAAAAATTGAAAAGAAGATTTTTTGCCGTATCTTGTAATAATCATGTCGTAAAACCATCATTTGGTTTCAATATAAATGATTCTATCTGTAGAGTAATTTATCAACTTGATAATCATTGTATCTCTGTCGAAATTGATAAGTATATCTCTATATTCTCTACCCCTGATACCAATATGCCGCTGTTTAATTATGAATTAATTTGTAATATGCCATATCAAAACATATCTCCAGAATTAGCTAAAAATTATCTAAGTAAAATTTTGAAACTTAAAGCG
>TARA_R110000868_G_scaffold35321_3_pt1 | contig 17610 bp, 14 predicted proteins | sample TARA_R110000868 | Tara Oceans TARA_R110000868 (sample SAMEA4397489) | marine metagenome | biome: Polar Biome; feature: [SRF] surface water layer (ENVO:00010504); material: water (ENVO:00002006), including particulate matter (ENVO:01000060) such as... | depth 5 m | reverse complement strand
TTCTTGCTCATGATCTCTTGAATTCAGAAGGGGCGGGGTCCGGAAACGGATGCCCAAAGTTGTCCACAGGGGAGTAGCGCAGTTTTTAGGCCGCTCGCCGCGTAAGTACAAGCATCTCGCGCAGTTTTCAGCCAAGTGATGCCGATCTGCGCCCCTTTTCGCAAGCCGTCGATCTGTTAGGCTGCGCCCCTCCGCCCTGAACAAGCCGCAAGATCGCCCCTTCATGCCCGATAGCTCCGAAAACGCTGCGTCTCCCTCTGCCATTCCGGCGGACTCAACCCCCATGATGGCGCAATATCTGGAGATCAAGCAGGGCCATGCCGACGCGATCCTCTTTTACCGGATGGGCGATTTCTACGAGATGTTCTTTGACGATGCCGTCAAAGCCGCAGAAACCCTGTCGATTGCACTGACAAAACGCGGCAAGCATATGGGCGAGGACATCCCCATGTGCGGCGTGCCGGTGCATTCACATGAGGCCTATCTCGAACGCCTGATCCGGGCGGGTCACAAGGTCGCGGTCTGTGAGCAGACCGAAGACCCGGCGGAAGCCAAAAAGCGCGGTGGCAAATCGGTCGTGCGCCGCGCGGTTGTCCGCCTTGTGACGCCGGGTACATTGACCGAGGACACATTGCTGAGCGCGCGGGCGCATAATTATCTGGCGAGCCTCGCCCGTCTTGCGTCTGGCAGCGCCATCGGCCTTGCCTGGACCGATGTCTCGACGGGCGACTTCGCGGTGATGGCGGTCGAACCTGCGGGGCTCGGCGCGGAACTCGCCCGGCTTGATCCCGGCGAAATCATATTGGCCGATAGCCTGCTCGCCGACGAGACGCTTTCGCATTTGTTTGACGCGCATCGCAATACGCTGACGAACCTCCCCTCATCGCGCTTTGATTCAACCGCCGGTGAGCGCCGTCTTAATGCGCATTTGGGCGTCGGGGCGCTCGACGGGTTCGGGACTTTTTCAAAACCTGAAATTGCAGCCATGGGCGCGCTCCTCGATTACGTGGAGCTGACGCAAGTCGGGCGCATGCCGGCGCTGGCGCGGCCCCAGCAAGTGTCGAGCGGCGCGACCATGCAGATCGACGCGGCGACACGGACAAATCTTGAGCTTGTGAAAACGCTGAAAGGCGAAACACGCGGCTCGCTGCTCGATGTAATCGACCGCACAGTGACAGGCGCGGGTGCACGCGAACTCAGCGCAAGGCTGACCGCGCCGCTGACGGACCCCGTCGCGATCAACGCGCGTCTTGATGCAGTGGAGTGGGGGCTTGAGGCACGCGGGCTTCGCGCTGACCTCCGGCAATATTTAAAATCCGCTCCCGACATGGCGCGCGCGCTGTCGAGATTGTCTCTGGAACGTGGTGGTCCGCGCGATCTTGCTGCGATCCGCGACGGGCTTGCGGCATCGCATGTGCTGGCCGCAGCGCTTGATCAGGCACCGCAGACTTTGTTGCCGCTGCCCGACAACATAAATGCCATTGCACGGAGTTTACGCGGCGTGGGGGCGCCCTTGCAGACAAGGCTTGCCGAGGTTTTGTCCGACAATCTGCCGCTGCTGGCCCGTGATGGTGGCTTTATTGCCAAAGGCGTTTCCGCGCCGCTTGATGAACACCGGATGCTGCGCGACGAAAGCCGTAAACTCATCGCCGGATTGCAGGTGAAATACGCAAGCGACACAGGCGTCTCCTCGCTGAAAGTGCGGCACAATAATGTGCTCGGCTTCTACATCGAAGTGAGCCCGAAGAACGCCGACGCGCTGATGCAATCAGACGCTTATATCCATCGCCAGACTTTGGCCAATGCTGTGCGTTTTACAACGCCGGAACTCGCAGATCTGGCGAGCCGTATTGCGGACGCAGGCGCACAAGTGCTGGCGCAGGAACTGGCGCTCTACGATGAATTGGTCGCGGGCGTTCTCGAACAGGCGGACAACATTTCGCTCGCTGCACTAAGACTCGGAGAGGCGGACGCTCTTCTTGCATTGTCGGAACTTGCCGCTGAGCGTCGTCTGTGTCGTCCGCGCGTCGATGATGGTTTGAGTTTTACGATCAAGGGCGGGCGGCATCCTGTTGTTGAAGCCGCGCTCTTGCGCGATGCCTCGCCCCATCCGTTTGTGCCAAATGATTGCGACCTCACGGCGAAAAATCTCTGGCTCATCACCGGCCCCAATATGGCTGGTAAATCTACGTTTCTGCGTCAGAACGCGTTGATCGCCATCATGGCGCAGATGGGGAGTTTCGTGCCCGCCGAAGAAGCGCATATCGGCACGGTCGACCGTTTGTTCAGCCGCGTCGGGGCGGCCGATGATCTGGCGCGTGGTCGCTCGACCTTCATGGTCGAGATGGTCGAGACAGCGGCGATCCTCAATCAGGCAGGCCCCCGTGCGCTCGTCATTCTCGATGAAATCGGACGCGGCACAGCGACCTTTGACGGGTTGTCGATTGCCTGGGCGGCGGTCGAGCATCTCCACGCGACGAATAAATCGCGCGCGCTTTTCGCCACGCATTATCACGAATTGACGGCGCTGAGCGAAAAGCTTGAACGCCTCACCAATGCAACGATGCGCGTCAAAGAATGGGAAGGCGATGTTGTCTTCCTCCATGAAGTTGCTGCCGGTGCCGCTGACCGATCTTACGGTATTCAGGTGGCGAAACTCGCAGGCCTTCCCCATGCCGTCATCGCGCGGGCGCAGCAGGTATTGAGCGCGTTGGAGAAGGGCGATCAGGGGCGGAACGCTGCAACACTGATCGATGATCTGCCCTTGTTTTCTGCAAGCGCGAAACCGGCGGCACTGGCATCGAAAGAAAGTGCGGCGGAAGCGGAGTTGAAGGCGGTCAATCCCGATGACCTGACGCCGAAGGAGGCACTTGAGGTGCTTTACCGGCTCAAAGGGATGTTGGTGGCGGACGCTAAATAGAAACGCGTCTTGCCCCGGTCAAGTCGGGTCAAGGCGGTCATTTTGAGGGCGCGTCCGACGCTTACTTCCGTGCGACGTAAATGCACTCATCCCGCAGCAGACCCCATTTCACTTCTTCGTCCGGCGCGCGGCGATATTCCTCGACCTTGAAGCCCACCGCTTCGAGCTTTGCTTTGAAGTCGCGGCCATAGAAGCGACGATGATCAGTGCCGCCGAAATGCGCCATGCGCTCGTCGGGATTGGTGATGGCGGGATTCTCGTAAGTTGTCTCGCGCGAGAGGTTGATCGGCACGGAGAAAAAGCCGATGCCGCCGGGCTTCAAGATGCGGAACATCTCCGACATCGCCTTGGCGTCCTCGTCCACATGCTCAAACACATGATTGGCGATGACCACGTCGAAATGATTGTCGGGCCGGTCGATCTTGGTGATGTCGAGACGGAATTTCGCAATCGGCGAATAGAGATCGGCGGGCTCGTAGGCCGGATTGTTCTTCATCGCCCGCATCAGCCATTTTTCTGGCCCGAATTGCAGGATCGACTTGGTCCCAAGATCGACGCCATTGTCATTGAGCCAGAGCTGGATCAGGCGGTGGCGTTCGCGGCTTCCGCAATTGGGGCAGCGCGTGTCCCAGCGCGACGGACGCCCGACCGACAGAAATGTGCCGTGATAGCCGCAGATCGGGCATTCGCGTGCGATTTTCTTACGTGAAAACTGAGCCCGGTCTTTCCACCAGCCCTGCAAAAGCCGGCTGAAAATCTTGGCGCTGTCGATCTCGGTGTTCTGTGTCAAAGCGGTCGGCCTGTCTCTTGGAAAGCAGTTTGGAACCGCTTTAGACATAGAGGGCTAGTGCCGCCATTGGCAAGGCCCCTGCTGTCACACAGGGGCCTGATGCCTCATCACATTGGGCGCTGTCAAAGCGTATCGGGTTTGACATAAAGGTCTGAAATCGCCTGCCGCATTGATTTGGCGCCTGCGACGGGCTTGCCTGCGGCACAATCTGCTTTTCCGGTCGCAAATTCCGCGCTGGCGTTCTGCCAATAGGGCAGGCCTTCCTTGAACGGCTTGAGATTGTTGAACTGATCAGAAAGGCGGGTGCAAAGCGCGCCGGCGTTGTCCTGATCAATATCACTGCCGCTGCTGGCAGCCTGTACAGGCAGCGCGCTCAAGGCAAGCGTGCCCGCGAGGGTTAAAGCCATAGCGCTGAAGCGTGCGGTGTTACGCATGATGGTCTCCTTTTTGATTTTGATCCGCTGGGGTCTGGCCTGTCTCACAAATGAGGCTGTGAGGCCTTCCGTGCGGTGCCAAGGAGCTTAGATGCGCGACTTGCCGGGAACCGGGCAGGAATGTGGCAGAACAATGAAAAAATATGAATTCTTGGCAAGATTTCGGAAAGGTGCTCGGTCTCGCGGCGGAGCGAAGGCCGAGAAAAAGCGGCACGTCTTCGCCGGACGTGCCGCAAGTTTCACCCGTGGAAGGCTTGTCCGTCGTTCGTCTTATTTGACGATTGCGGCGGGCGCTTCCTTTTTGTCCTTCTTGTGGTGGGCTTCTTTTTTCAGCTTATGCGACAGGGAAGGTTTGGAGCTGTCGGAAGCTGCCGTGGCAGGCTTGGCGCTGGCAGTGGACATCTGATCGGCGGCGAGCGCGGGGCCAGCAATCAAACCGGCAGCAAGGGCCACCAAGGCGATTTTCTTCATCATTATCGTTTCTCCGGTCAGGCACCACGGACGCGGGCGGCAGGCTTTCGGGGTTAAAAGTGCCGTCAGCCGCGCCGGGTGCCTTGGGTCAAGGGCGGGGTTGCCCTCGGGTGTTACTCCGCGCTTCGGCCGCGGCGGCTTTCTGTCTGAAATGTGGCAAAATCATGGATCCACATGAAATCTTGGTCATCACACGGACATGAAACCGCAAGGATCAGTGGCGTCTGCACCTGCCGGCGTGGGGTCCGGTGGGCGAAAATTTCAGCGATTTGTGCCGATGCTGCGCCAAATCAGTAAGCTTGCTGTAGGATCATGGCTCAATTCGTCAGGGGCTTGCCTCGCCCTTGTAGCCGCTTCAAAAACCCGGAGACTGCCCTCATGGGCCGCACCTTGCCGAGCCTTCTCGAAATCGTCGATCCCGCGCGCCTCAAACGGGCGCTCGAAAAACTGCCCGCTCGCCACAAAGGCGAGCCTGAGGCGATGAAACGCGCGCTGGTCGAGGAATTGAAAAAGACGCTGACGGCGGGTCGCCTCAAAGCCCGCGAGCGGCTCGAACAGGGCGCCCACAGGGGCCGCGTCTGCGCGGAAAGCCTCTGCTATCTGCAGGACACAATCATCCGTGCTCTGCATGATTTTGCCATCACCCATGTCTATCCGAGCAATAACCCAAGCAAAGCCGAAATGCTCTCCATCGCCGCTGTCGGCGGCTATGGACGCGGCACGCTGGCACCGGGGTCCGACATCGATCTGCTGTTCCTCCTGCCCTATAAGCAGACGCCCTGGGGCGAGAGCATTGTTGAATATATGCTCTATGTGCTGTGGGACTTGGGACTCAAAGTCGGCCACTCGACCCGCACGGTGACCGATTGTGTGCGCCTTGCGCGCGAAGATTTTACGATCCGCACAGCGATCCTCGAAGCACGCTATCTCGACGGCGACGAGGGACTTTTTGCTGATTTGGAAAAGCGTTTTGACGAGGAACTCGTCAAAGGCACGGGCAATGAATTTGTCGAGGCCAAACTTGCCGAGCGTGACACGCGCCATGCGCGTGCAGGCGAAAGCCGCTATCTCGTCGAGCCTAATGTCAAAGAGGGCAAAGGCGGCTTGCGCGATCTCAACACACTATTTTGGATCTCGAAATATCTCTATCGCGTCAAGCAATCCTCCGACCTTATCAAAGCGGGCGTCTTTACGCGCGAAGAATATGCAACCTTTCGCAAGGCGGAGGAATTTCTCTGGGCGGTGCGCTGCGAATTGCATTTCCTGACAGGCCGTGCCGAAGAACGCATCACGTTCGATCTTCAAACCGAAATGGCAAACCGGCTTGGCTATCACGGTCACGCTGGTCTGAAAGCGGTCGAACGTTTCATGAAGCATTATTTTCTGGTCGCCAAAGATGTGGGCGATCTCACGCGCATTTTTTGCGCCGCCCTTGAGGATCAGGAGCGCAAGAAAAAGCCGAGCATCGGTCGCTTCATGCAGAAGCTTCGGCGCAAGAAAGTCATCAAGGGGTTCCGGCTGGAAAGCGGGCGGCTCGACTTCACCACGGCCAATGCGATCGAAAAAGACCCGGTCAACCTCATTCGTATCTTTCAGGTGGCCGACGCCGACGAGCTTGAAATTCATCCCGATGCGCTGAAGCTCGTGACGCGCTCGTTGAAATATATTGGTGCCGAACTGCGCGCCGACGAAGAAGCAAATCGCCTCTTCCTCGATATTCTCACCTCGCGCAAAGACCCTGAACGCACCTTGCGCTTGATGAATGAAGCCGGCGTCCTTGGCCGCTTCGTGCGCGACTTCGGTCGCATCGTCGCGCTGATGCAGTTCAACATGTATCACCACTACACGGCCGACGAACATCTGCTGCGCGCCATCGGCATTCTGTCGGAAGTCGAAAAAGGCGGCGAGAATAACGACCATCCTTTTGCAACCGAAATTATGGCGACGCTGCAAAGCCGAAATGCGCTTTATCTCTCAGTCTTCCTGCACGACATTGCCAAGGGCCGCGAAGAAGATCATTCGGACGCAGGTGAGCGCATTGCGCGCCAGCTCTGTCCGCGCCTCGGTATGAGCGCGGCGGAAACAGAAACGGTCGCCTGGCTTGTCAAAAACCATCTCGTGATGTCGGACGTCGCGCAGCGGCGCGATATTTCGGACCCAAGGACCGTGCGCGACTTTGCGGATCTGGTGCAAAGCCCCGGTCGGTTGAAGCTTCTCTTTGTATTGACGGTTGTCGATATCAAAGCGGTCGGCCCCGGTGTCTGGAATGGCTGGAAGGCGCAATTGCTGCGCGAACTCTATTTCGAGACGATGGCGCTCCTGCAGGGTGGCGAAGGCGTGCTGAACCGCGCTGGACGCGTGGCGGAAGCCAAGGTAGCGCTCGGCGAACGCCTCACCGACTGGAGCGATACGGAACGCGCGGTCTATAAAGCGCGTCACACCGACGCCTATTGGCTGTCGTTTGACGCTGAAACACATGAGCGTCACGCGCGTCTCATCCACGAAGCGCAAGATGTGGCGCTGACGATTTCAGCGCGGCCCGAACCTTCGCGCGATGTGACCGTGCTGACGCTCTATTCGCAGGATCATCCCGGCCTCTTCTCGCGCTTTGCCGGTGCCTGCGCCATTCTCGGTATGAGCATCGTAGACGCGAAAATTTTCACCACGCGCGACGGCATGGCGCTCGATATGCTCTGGGTGCAGGACGAGGCGGGAGGTGCGATTGCTGAACCGCGCCGCATCCAGCGCCTTGAAGACACGATCCGCAAAGTGCTGGCAGGCGAAGTGCTGCCGCCGGAAATGATCGACCAACGCTTTAAAGGCGAAAACAGGGCGGATGCCTTCTCCATCGCACCGCTCGTCTATATCGATAATGACGCGTCGGACACCTACACGGTCATCGAAGTGAACGGGCTCGATCGTCCGGGTCTTGTCCATGCGCTCACCAAGGCGCTCTTTCACCTGGGCCTTACCATTGGCTCGGCACATATCACGACCTATGGCGAACGCGCGGTCGACGTTTTCTATGTGAAGGATGTGATCGGCCATAAAGTGACCAACGCCAATAAAAAGAAGGCCGTTGAACGCCATTTGCTCGAAGCCTTGGCCGACCCCACGCAAAATGCACGGCCTGCCCGCTCGCGCCGCAAACCGGAAGTGGCGGCGGCGGAATGAGTCTTCTGCGATCTGCAGCCACCGTCGGCGGCACGACATTTCTGAGCCGCATATTGGGTTTCGTGCGCGACATGATGGTGGCCTCGGCCATCGGCACCGGCCCTATTGCGGATGCGTTTTTCGTCGCCTTCCGCTTTCCCAATATGTTCCGCTCGATCTTTGCCGAGGGCGCGTTCAACTCCGCCTTCGTGCCGCTCTTTGCCAAGCGGTTGGAAGGGGAGGGCGAGGACGCCGCTCGGCGATTTGCGCAAGAGGCAACATCCGCGCTGCTTTTCGCGCTTCTTGTGTTGACGATCCTCGCGATGGTTTTTATGCCGGCGCTGATGCATGTCTTTGCGCCGGGCTTTGGCGATGATCCGCAAAAGCGCGAATGGGCGATCCAGTTCAGCCGCGTGACTTTCCCCTATTTGATGTTCATATCGCTGACCGCCGTTCAGGCCGCGATCCTGAATTCACTGGGAAAATTTTTTGCAGGTGCCGCCGCCCCGGTCATGCTCAATGTGACGATGATCGTGGCGCTCTTCTTCGTGGTGCCGCTCGCTGCCAATCCCGGTCTCGTTCTCTCTTACGGTGTGGCGGCTGCCGGCATTGTGCAATTCATCTGGCTGACGATTTCGTGTCAGCGCGCCGGCATGACGCTGCACCTTACGCGCCCGCGCTTCACGCCTGATGTGAAACGGCTTCTCACGCTTGGCGTGCCGGGCATTATCGCAGGCGGCATCGGTCAGGTGAACCTCACCATCGGTACGATGATCGCAACGCTGCAGGCCGGTGCAGTCTCGTGGCTATATTATGCCGACCGCATTTATCAATTGCCGCTTGGTGTTGTCGGCATCGCCATCGGCGTGGTGCTGTTGCCCGATCTGTCACGGCGGTTGCGGGCGAAAGATGATGACGGCGCGCACCGGAGCCTGAACCGTGCGTTGGAATTTGCGCTGCTGCTCACGGTGCCGGCCGCCTTCGCTCTCGCGGTCATTCCCTATGACATTATCAAAGTGCTTTTTGAGCGCGGGCATTTCAGCGCGAACGATACAGCAGCAACGGCAGTCGCCCTTGCGGTCTATGCCGTTGGCTTACCCGCCTTTGTGATGAACAAGGTATTCTCGCCTGCGTTTTTTGCACGTGAGAACACCAAGACGCCGCTCAAATTCGCGGGCATCAGCGTCATCGTTAATGTGTCCTCAAGCTTCATCCTGTTCCAGTATTTTGGTTTTGCAGGCATTGCCGCGGGTACCACAATTGCGGCATGGACCAATGTTGTGCTGCTGGCGGCCCGTCTCTGGCGTCACGGGCATTTTGCGCCGGACGCGCAACTCATCAAACGTCTGCCGCTTATTCTGATCGCATCTGCTGGCATGGGCGCGGTGCTTTGGATGGGGTCCGAATATCTCGCGCCTGCATTTGAACTGCACTTTGTGGCAAGTGTCTCGGTTCTCGCGGGCCTCATCACCGGCGGCATCATTGTCTATGCAGGCTTCTGCCAGATCACAGGTGCTTTCCGCCTCGCCGATCTGCGCCGCGCCGTGCGTCGCGGCTGACAAGCGAAAACAGCACCCGGCAGTTCCGCCGCCGGGTACTGTCAAAGTCGCGAGGTGATGCGCCAAGGAGAAGGCGCACCGCTCGCGCCTGTTACTTCAAGCCGAGACGCGATGCGACGCCTGCGCCGTAAGCCGGATCAGCTTTGGTGAAATGGCTCACCTGTAGCCTCTGTATCGGTTCCGGCACCGTGCTCATCGCACCCGCAATCGACGTCATCAGAGCATCCTTCTGCGCGTCTGACATCAGGCGGAAGAGATTGCCTGCTTGCGTATAGTCATCATTGCCGGTGCTATGATTGTAGCGATCGACCTCGCCCGAAATGGACAGCGGGGGTTCCTTGACGCTCGGGTCTTCGACCGGTCCACCCATTGTATTCGGCTCATAGTTCACAGAGCCGCCGCCATTGCCGTCGAAACGCATCGCCCCGTCGCGGTTATAGTTGTTAACGGGCACGCGCGGCTTGTTTACCGGCAGGCTTTCAGCGTTCACGCCGAGGCGGTAGCGATGGGCATCCGCATAGGAGAAGATGCGGAACTGCAGCATCTTGTCGGGGCTGTGCGAAATGCCGGGCACGACATTAGCGGGAGAGAACGTCGATTGCTCGACTTCCGCGTGATAGTTTTCCGGATTCTGGTTGAGCGTGAGAATGCCAACCTCGATCAGCGGATAATCCTTATGCGGCCAGACCTTCGTGAGGTCGAAGGGATTGTAGTCGGTCTTGTCCGCATCGGCCTCCGGCATCACCTGGATCATCATCCGCCATTTCGGGAAATCCTTGCGCTCGATCGCTTCATAAAGATCGCGCTGATGGCTTTCGCGGTCCTCGCCGATGAGCTTGGCGCTTTCCGCGTCCGTCATGGTTTCAATGCCCTGCAGGGATTTGAAATGGAACTTCACCCAGAAGCGTTCATTGGCTGCGTTGATGAAGCTGTAGGTGTGCGAGCCGAAGCCATGCATGTGGCGCAAAGTTTTCGGAATGCCGCGATCTGAAAAGAGGATCGTGACCTGATGGAGGCTTTCGGGCGATTGCGACCAGAAATCCCACATGGCGGTGGGGTTGCGCATGTTGGAACGCGGGTCGCGCTTTTGCGTATGGATGAAGTCGGGGAATTTGTAAGGGTCGCGCACGAAGAAGACCGGCGTGTTATTGCCGACGAGATCCCAATTGCCTTCCTCGGTGTAGAACTTCAACGCAAAGCCGCGCACGTCGCGTTCGGCGTCTGCCGCGCCGCGCTCGCCCGCCACGGTCGAGAAGCGCAGGAAAGCCGGCGTTTCCTTGCCATGCGTGTTGAAGAGCTTGGCTTTGGTATATTTCGAAATGTCATTGGTGATGCGCAATGAGCCGAAGGCGGCCGTGCCCTTGGCATGGACGACGCGCTCGGGAATGCGCTCGCGGTTGAAATGCGCGTGCTTTTCAAACAACTGCCAGTCCTGCACCAGGAGCGGCCCACGCGGGCCTGCGGTCAGGCTGTTTTGGTTGTCAGGCACAGGAATACCGGCGGAAGTCGTCAGGCGCGGGGGTTTCTGGGTCTTGTCAGTCATGGCGGGCAGCCTCCTAAATAAGAACCATTCTAAATTATGGGGTCGCCCTGCATCTGTCAATAGATTTGAATAATTCTAATATGAATTAGATCAATCGACGCGAACCCTTTGCCATTATCATTGCCAATGTTGGGCCTTGGCCGCATAACCGGACAAAATCAGCTCTAGTGTGCCTGCAGTCCGGACCCAATCAGACTCAAGGCTAATGCGACGGATACTTTTAGATGGAACAGCCCAAGAACCGCGTCTTTTCAGGTGTGCAGCCGACCGGCAATTTGCATCTGGGCAATTATCTGGGCGCGATCCGCAATTTCGTCGGACTGCAGGAAACGCATGAATGCGTCTATTGCGTCGTCGATATGCACGCGATCACGGTCTGGCAGGACCCCAAGGAGCTCGCAGCCAATACGCGCGAGGTGGCAGCCGCCTATATCGCGGCGGGTATCGATCCTGAAAAGCACATCATCTTCAACCAGTCGAAAGTGCCTGCTCACGCAGAACTCGCCTGGATCCTGAATTGCGTCGCCCGCATCGGCTGGCTCAATCGCATGACCCAGTTCAAGGACAAGGCAGGCAAGGACCGCGAGGGTGCTTCCGTCGGGCTTTATGCCTATCCGGTGCTGATGGCCGCCGACATTCTGGCCTATCGCGCAACGCATGTGCCGGTGGGCGAAGACCAGAAGCAGCATCTGGAGCTTGCACGCGACGTGGCGCAAAAATTCAACAATGACTTCAGCGTGCCGGATTTCTTCCCGCTGCCTGAACCGCTCATCATGGGCGAGGCGACGCGCGTCATGTCCCTGCGCGACGGCACCAAGAAAATGTCGAAATCCGATCCGTCGGATTATTCGCGCATCACCATGAAAGATGACGCTGACGCCATCGCGCTCAAAATCCGCAAAGCCCAGACGGACCCGGAACCGCTGCCCGAAACGGTTGAGGGGCTTGCGGGCCGCGCGGGCGCCGACAATCTGGTGGGCATTTATGCGGCTCTGTCCGATATGACCAAGGCGCAAGTTCTGAAAGAATTCGGCGGCGCGCAATTCGGCACATTCAAGCCGAAACTGGCTGAACTCGCGGTCGAAAAACTTTCGCCCATCACGTCGGAAATGAAACGCATGATGGACCATGATCAGGGCTATATTGACGATGTGCTGGCCAAAGGCGCGACGCGCGCCCGCGCCATCACCGACCCGATCTATGCCCGTGTGCGTGAAATCGTCGGTTTCATCTGAGGTGTTGGATTTTTGCGGTCGGGCCTTGCGCCTTTAATTTGACATTGATCCTTCCTATCTGAACCCTGTTGCCACCAGAAGATCAGGAGACAATTCCCCGATGGCCTTGCGAGACAGCGCCGAACGTATGAGTGCCAATATCTGGACATGGATACGCGACACCTATCGCACGACAGCCGACGGGATCAGACAACGCTGGGCCTATCGCAAAGATCGCGTGGGTGCAGATGGCTCTCAGGCGGACTTTGCCGACGTGCCAGTAAGCCAAAGCAGGCTTGGCCGCTTCTGGCACAATCTCAACAACCGCCCCGGCAGCAGCGGCGTCATGCGGCGCGGTGTGATAGCCGTTCTTGTGCTGCTCTTTCTCTATTACCCCGTCGGCATGTTCATGGTGAGCACGGTCAGCGACGACCCTGATTTTGCGCCCTCGGGCGAAAATGCGGCAGCTCCCGGTGGCTCGCAGGCGGTTGCCGTCATGGCCGGACTTATCGACCGCGAGGTCAATGAAAATTCATGGGTGGCCAACGATCCTTTTTTCCAGCCCGGCGTGATGCTCGACAATATGCCGAATTTCCAGCTCGGTGTAATGAGTGCGCTGGCGCGGTTTTCATTTGAGATGACGGATCAGGTCGGTCGGACGCGCGGCTCAAGCGAAGCCGATCCCGACTTGCAAAAGGCGGCTGGGCTTTTGCAATATCCCGGCGACGTCTGGCTTTGGAACCCGACCGTGTCGCTCGCCCCGCGCGCGAGTTCTGAATCGCAATATCGTAGCGCGCGTAAAGCGCTGATCAGCTACAATAAAAGGCTCGCCGCAGGCAATGCGACTTTCGAGCGCCGCGCCGACAATCTGATGGCGACGATCGAACGCATATCGTCCGACCTCGGATCACAATCAGCCATGCTCGACAAGGAAGTGCACGATCATTCCGGTGCCTTCATCGACCCCAATGCCGATAACGTGTTCTACAACACCAAGGGCAAGCTCTACGGCTATTACCTGATCCTGAAAGCGCTGGGCGAGGATTTCGCGCCCATCATCAAGGAAAAAAACCTGACGACGAACTGGGACCAGATGCTGGCGACCTTCCGTGAAGCGGCTGGTCTTGCGCCTTTCGTCGTCATCAACGGCAGCCCCGACGCAACTTTCCAGCCGAGCCATCTGGCTGCGCAGGGCTTTTATCTGCTACGGGCCCGCACGCAGGCGCGTGAAGTGTCGAATGTACTGCTGAAATAGGCCCACTTGTCGCTGGCGCGCAGTGATGACAACATGCGTTCCGGTCAACAAGAGAGCAGCAACACAGTGAGCGACGACGCAACGCCTGCCCCGAGTTCCAAGCGCCGGAAATTTCTGGTCGTCGCCGACGGCACGGATGAATCCGAAATCGCCATCCATTTTGCAAGCCTGCGCGCGCAACATACAAATGGCGTGGTGACGCTGTTGGCAATCCTTGCGCCGCCGGACACAGCGGGTCACTGGCTCGGCGTGCAAAATATCATGCGCGAAGAAGCGCGCTCCGAAGCCGAAGCGGTGCTGCACAAGCTCGCGGCCCATGTGAACGAATATGCCGGCATCATTCCCGAACTCGTGATCCGCGAAGGCCGCATTGCAGATGAGCTTTTAAAATTCATCGACGAGGACCGCGACATCGCGATCCTCGTGCTGGCGGCAGGCACGGGCAAAGAAGGACCCGGCCCCCTCGTTTCGCTCACTGCCGGCGGCGGCTTCCGCATTCCCGTGACCGTCGTGCCGGGCAATCTCACCGACGACGACGTTCACGCGCTCGCCTGAGTGATCTCAGACTTTTCCGCTGATGAGATCGCCGCAACCTGTTTCATCGAGCAGCGATTTCACAAGTTTTTGATCTGCTTCGTTCAAATCCGCAAAAGCATGGCGCAGCCAGAGCAGACATTTGGCCTGATAGGGCATGACATCTTGCGTCCATGTAGCGCCGTCAATTTCAGTGGTCATGGATTTCTCACCGGCGTTAATGGCGCGCGCATTGGCGAGGAGGAGCGGCAGGTAGGCTGTGCCGACAAGCCTCAGCATTTCCTTCAGCGTGTCGGGCAGCTTGTCGCGTGTGATCCAGCCAGCCTCATTGGCGTCGAGCCCTGACAGGTCTTCCATGATCTCGACCCAGGCGTAAACGCGGGGCGCATGTTTGAGCGTCAGTGCGCTCGGCGTCGGATCAAAATGTGTGAGCTGCGTCAATTGTCCGAAGGCGGCAAAGTCGGACGCGCCGGGCCGGGCGCCCATGAGGAACGGGTACAGCAATAGATGGGCATTGAGTGCGTCTAGATATTTGACGTAATTGGCCTCGATGATTTTGCCGGTCACATCATTGGAGCCGACAACATAGAGCCGGTCGATCTGGCGCTTTGAAAAGAAGTCACCGAGCTTGGCGGCTTGCTCATCATCCGCCGTGATCGCAGTCCAGCGCGGCAGGATGGCAGCGGCCTGCGCAATGTCAGGCTTGAAGGCCCAGCGATAATGGAACATGGCCTTGGTGAGCCACTCGTCGGCAAAATCCTCAAGCAGATTGTCGATGAAGCCGAGCACGGGATCGGTCGGGATAGTGCTGCGACCCGGATACTCGCTTTCAAAGCGGCGGATGAGCGGGCTTGAATCAACAACCGCCTCAAGCGCGCCGTCGGCCCCCGGCAAATAAAAAGTCGGCAGCAATTGGACTTTTGGGGACGGGAAACCCTCAATCGGCCCGTGCGGGCGGATCATGTAACGATAGGGAATATGGCGGTAGCGCAGCACCGACAACATCTTGCGTGTGTATGGGGATCCGGGTGCCCCGCGCAGCCAGACCGGTGCTTTCTCAGCCATATTGATCCTCCTCGTTTTTATTTTGTGACACTGATCATGCCACTATATCGGGGGCGGTAAAACCGAAAAATGGGCTTTGACCGACATGGCAGGCGAAATGACGCGACCGCCAAACTTGATTCCCGCGCGCCACGGGTCCATCTATAAGGCCCGTGAAGCGGCCTAAATCCTTAATTTTCAAGGGGTTTAGCGTGGCCACCCAAAAGGATATGCGCCCCATGTTCATCCAGACCGAAGCGACGCCCAATCCGGCGACCCTGAAGTTTCTCCCCGGCCGTGATGTGCTGGGCGAGGGCCATGTGGCGGATTTCCCGAACGCAGAAGCTGGCCAGCGCTCGCCGCTCGCCATGCGACTTTTTGCAGTTGAGGGTGTGGCGGGTGTTTTCTTCGGGTCCGATTTCATCACTGTCACCAAGACCGACGGCGAATGGCAACACCTGAAGCCGGCGCTCCTTGGCGCGATCATGGAGCATTTCACCGGCGGCGCACCGATCCTCTACGGGAGCGCGGAAGCCCAAGGCTCCGCTCATGCCGCGCATGAAGGCGAGAACGCCGAGATCGTCGCGGAGATCAAGGAAGTGCTCGACACGCGCATCCGCCCTGCTGTCGCGCAGGATGGCGGCGACATTACGTTTCAAGGTTTTGAAGACGGTATCGTCTATCTCAACATGCAAGGCTCCTGCGCCGGTTGCCCCTCGTCCACTGTCACGCTGAAACGCGGGGTTGAAAACACCTTGAAGCACTATGTGCCCGAAGTGCTGGAAGTGCGCGCGGTCTGACTAACATTGATTGTTGCACTGACCCCGCGTCATTGTTTCAGACGCGGGGCTTTTACATTTGCCGTCTCAGGTTATCTTGGGATCGACACTTTTATTTCCATTGCACCGGAGCACTGATCCCATGAGCGGCAAGCTGTCCGACGAAGCCCTTGATACTATCTTCCGCACCGCGCGCACGCAGAACGCATGGACCGATCAGCCCGTCAGCGAAGCTGAACTGCGCGCCGTCTATGATCTGATGAAATGGGGTCCGACCAGCGCCAATATGAGCCCGGCCCGTTTCGTCATTGTGAAGTCGAAGGAAGCAAAAGAAAAACTTGCGCCAGCCCTCACTGAAGGCAATCTCGCCAAGACAATGGCGGCACCGGCCACCGTCATCATCGGCCATGATGTCGAATTCTACGAACATCTGCCGAAACTCTTCCCCCATTCGCCCGATGCAAAATCATGGTTCAACTGGTCGGCGGAATGGGCCGCCGGTCACGCTTTCCGCAATGGTTCCTTGCAGGGCGCTTACTTTATGATCGCCGCGCGCGCGCTTGGTCTTGATTGCGGCCCGATGTCAGGTTTCGATGCGGGCAAAGTGGAAGAAGCGTTCTTTCCCGAAAAGAACGTGAAGGTCAATTTCCTTTGCAACATCGGCCACGGAGATCCCAAAGCCATTTTCGACCGTAGCCCGCGCTTCACCTTTGATGAAGTCGCCAAAATAATCTGACTTTCTTGATCCTTATAGGGAGTAAAACGCGCCTTGCCTCTTCTTGCATTTGATACAGCGCAAGGCGCGATGTCGGTGGCCGTGGTTGACGGTACAAGCGTGCTTGCCCATCGCTTTGAGTTGCGCACGCGTGGTCACGCGGAAGAGCTAATGGGCATGATTGCCGATGTGCTTAAGGAAGCGGGTGTCAAAACCGCTGACCTCAAGGCATTGGCCGTCACCATCGGACCCGGCACGTTCACGGGATTGCGTGTGGGGCTTGCTGCCGCACGCGGTCTCGCACTCGCCCGTGCTTTGCCGCTTGTCGGCGTCACGACGCTGGAAGCGGTGGCCGCTCCCGTCACCTGTGTTGCCAATGAAACCATCGCTGTGGTCTTTGATGCACGCCGCGATGAGATTTATCTGCAAGCTTTCGACCACACCCATTTGCCACTCTCGGAACCCGTCATCGTATCGCTTGATGCGGCAGGCGATCATCTGCCCGGCTCGTGCTTTGTGGCCGTTGGCACCGGCGCAGGTTTGCTCGCCACTTATCTCGGTGGCAAAGGCATTGCTTGTTCGCTGGCGCAAGCGCCAGCCCAGCCCGATGCCTTGACGGTCGCCCGTCTCGCGCAGGCCCGTCTCAAGTTGCACGGGTCCGATCATTTCCGCGTGGCGCCATCGCCGCTTTATTTGCGCGCGCCCGACGCCAAATTGCCGGGCGGTCTTGATCCGGTTCTGACGTGAGCATCGAAATCAACCCGGCGGACGACGCCACGCTCGACGAGGTGGCAGCGCTTCATGCGGCTTCATTTGAGAGCGGATGGCCGCGCACCGCCTTTGCGGAATTGCTGGCGGGCCGGGGGGTCTATGTCTGGACGGCGCGGGACTATGGGGTGCTTGCCGGTTTTGTGCTCGCCCGCATTGTCGCCGATGAAGCCGAAATCCTGACAATTGCGGTCGCGGAAGCCCGGCGCGGGCAGCGGATTGGCGAGAGGCTTATGGAACAGGTCGTGGTCGGCGCCTTGGCGCAAGGCGCGCACTCGCTTTTTCTTGAAGTGGCCGAAGACAATGTGAGCGCCATTAGCCTTTATTTGCGTATGGGTTTTTGCGAGGTCGGGCGCAGACCCGCCTATTATCAGCGCAAAACGGGGCCTGTAGCGGGTCTCACCATGCGTCTGGCGCTCAGTGGCCCCACC
>TARA_R110000868_G_scaffold103710_2_pt1 | contig 17617 bp, 15 predicted proteins | sample TARA_R110000868 | Tara Oceans TARA_R110000868 (sample SAMEA4397489) | marine metagenome | biome: Polar Biome; feature: [SRF] surface water layer (ENVO:00010504); material: water (ENVO:00002006), including particulate matter (ENVO:01000060) such as... | depth 5 m | reverse complement strand
CTCAGAAGCTTAATATATCGCTCCAAGCCCGGGTGGCGGAATGGTAGACGCAGCGGATTCAAAATCCGCCGACGCAAGTCGTGGGGGTTCAAGTCCCTTCCCGGGCACCACTTATCTGAGTTTTTTCATCTCTTACTCTTCAATTAATCAGCTACTTAAGTTTCCCATTTTTCTCCCTCGCAGGCATCGATTTCCCACACAGCTCTATAGATAATTAATAGTGATAAATTAAATCTAGAGAAGAGTGCTCGATCGTGGGCCAAATCATTATTTAGAAGGTGTCGTACTATGAAAAAGTATCTTGTACTGCTTCTGTTGGCGTTCGGCTGGTCTTATATGACATTTGCCGTCGACAAAAAAGAAGCCTTCGTTGAAAAAGCAAAGAGCATGGCAGGTCACTACAAGCTCGTTGCTGGTAGCAATCCAAAATGTTCTGACGGTTATCTGGCCTTTGTAGGAGACAAAGTTGAGCAAGGACTTCATCTTGGTCACGATGTTTTCGTAGGTCCGTTCGTCGACACAAAAGAGCAAGAAAAAGACTACTGCCAAGTAGCGCAGAAAATTTCTTTCTCTCCCGATAGCGTCACTCAAGTGACAGAGATTTCACGCTGCCCAGCTTCTGCAAAATCAGATGAGTCCGTTGCTACAAAGTATCTTAGCTTTAAAGGCAATGAGGTTTATTTTGAAATCAAAGAATCAGGCTTCAAGTGTAAATACGTAAAAATGGCAAAGGGAGGAAGTGATGAATAAGTTACTTACTCTTCTTGCAGCACTAAGTTTCTCAGTCCTACCAAATGCCTACTCTCAAGTCGGTGGTGTGGGCGAAATCAACAGCGCAGCATCTAGTGCAGGAAACCCTCCTTCGGCGCGCTGTCATAATTGTCGCACTGACAATTCGGCAGACGCTGATTCAATTGCATTACCAACCACAAGAACAGGTCGCGGTGTTCCTTATTTCAACCCTGCGTGCAAAAGCTTTATTCGTGACAACGGAAGTTATGGACCTTGGGGCAATGTGATCAAGGACTATATCGTTGCTAAAGGTGGAGCTTCTTCAAGATTCTTTGCCGACTCACTACCGGGAATGGAATCGGCGCCAAGAACTTGTCCAAATTGGGGCAGGCTTTCTGAAAATGAAAAAATGAAGTTCTGGGTTTGGATGATTGCTTCAATCGCTCAAGTTGAATCTTCGTGTAATAACAGAAGTGTGAATACTGGTCGCGTTCCCAATCCAAGTGATCGCCCAAGAGGTCTCCTTCAGCTCAATACGCTTAAGTCGGAAAGATCTTGGCGTGGGCCAAATTGCAAATTTCCATCTGGCGCAGAAGCAACCTATAACCCTACCAACAATATAAAATGCGGTATGGATATCATGGATGAACTGCTTAAAGGCAGTAGTGGTGAGTACCGTGCCAATGGCAAGATCTTTCCAACCAATAGCTACTGGGAAAAACTTCGCCCCAACCATAGTTCTAATGGTGGACCGATTGGTCGACTGGCCAGACGCTACCCTCCCTGCGGCGCTACAATGTAAAAAACGCTCTCAAAGCCCACCAACGGTGGGCTTTTTCTTTTGTCCCAATCCAGTCTAGAATCAACTTATGAAGCTTACAGCAAATATTATGACAGAAGATGATCAGTTCTTTGGCGAAGTTGAGTTCAATCAACATATCGATAAGATCACTAAACTTTCTGAAGTACAAAAAGATCAAGCCTGGTTACTGCCCGGCTTTGTGGATCTTCACTGCCACGGTGGTGGTGGCGGAGATATCATGGACGGTGAAGCGGCCACCCGAGAAGTTCTAAAAATACATGCAAAGCATGGCACGACTTCACTGCTTGCAACGACCGTTACAGACACTCACGCAAAACTAGTCCAAGTCTTCACTCATATCAAACAAATCATGGGCTCACAGCAAGCTGATGAAGCCCATATCTTGGGAGTTCACTTAGAGGGACCTTTTTTAAGTCGTGAAAAGCTTGGGGCGCAGCCCGACTTAGTAAGAAGTTTTTCTCTAGATGAAATATTGCAACTTCATGCCATAGCTCCCATTCGCGTGATTACCGTCGCTCCTGAATCGGGCTTAAGCTCATCAGACCAGGAGCAGTTAATTAAGCGTGGTATCGTTATTCAACTTGGTCACTCAAACGCTAGCTACGAAGTGGCAGCGCCACTGCTTCAGTCCAATATTGAAAGCGTTACTCATTTATTTAATGCCATGTCATCTATGCACCACCGCGCTCCAGGGGTTACAGGTGCTGCTCTAGCTCATGCAAAAAACGCCGAACTGATTCCCGATCTTATTCATGTTCATCCAGGTGCCATCAAGGTCGCCCTTCGCGCCATCGACAATCTGTATTTTGTCACAGATGCCACCGCGGCTTCAGGTATGCCTGACGGCGAATACAAGCTCGGACTTCAAAGCGTGCATAAATGTGCCAATGGTGTCAGGCTCAAAGATGGCACCCTAGCAGGTAGCTCCCTGACAATGGATCAAGCTCTGCTCAATGCCCTCGAATTAGGTCTTAGTTTTAAGCAAGCCAGCCAAAAACTTTCAAGCATTGCCGCCAAACTTATTAAGCAATCCGATCGCGGAGTTATTGCAAAAGGACGAGTGGCTGATCTCGTACTAGTCGACTCTACGGCCAAGTTGTTAAAAGTATTTGTTCAGGGAAATCTTGTATGACGACCAAAATGCATAGTGAAATTCTTGAAAGTGCCGAGGTTTTAACTAATCAGTGGCAACTCAACAAAGCACTCAGAAATGATATTAGTGCTCGCTGGAAAACATTTGAACCTTATTCATTTTTAACAATTGCTAGAGGTAGCAGCGATCACGCCGCTCAATACTTCAATTATTTGTGCTCGTTGAAACTCGGCAAACTAACAACGTCGTTCACACCATCGCTTATTACTCAATACAAAGCCTCTATTGATTGTTCAAAGTCGGTCGCTGTGGCCATTTCCCAATCAGGCAGAAGTCCCGACCTGATAGCGCCTTTTGAAGAATTTAATAAGACTAATTGCCAAACGTTAGCCCTCGTTAATGTTGAAGACTCCCCACTTGCTCAATGTGCTCGCGACGTTTACCCCCTTCACGCAAAAACTGAACACTCAGTTGCCGCGACGAAGTCTTTTATCGCTTCCATTTTTGCTGCTGCTTCCTTGATTGCTAAAACTTGTGAACACCAATCTCTTTTGGCCGCACTAGAATCCCAGGCGGATACGCTTGCCAAAAAGTCTGTAGCGAGTTGGGATAAGATTATTGATGTGCTTAAAGATTCCAGTCGCGCCATGATTGTTGGTCGAGGACTAGGTTTTCCCATTGCTCTTGAAGCTGCACTCAAGCTCAAAGAGACTTGTCATATTCAAGCTGAAGCTTTTTCATCAGCAGAAATTTTGCACGGGCCACAAGCTGTGATTGAATCCAAGTATCCTCTCATTATTTTTGCATTACGAGGCCCATGCCAAAAAGGATTACTTGATCTTGGGACACAAATGAGAAAGCGTGGTGCCGATGTTATTGTGATTTCCGATCAATCCAGCCAGGATGTGGACTGTGTTTACCAAGTGGCCAAGCATCAAGACCTCGATCCAATTAACGCCATTCATCACTTCTATATGGCAGTGGAAAAGCTGGCTAAACAAAGAGGCTTAGACCCTGACAACCCTAGATCCTTGGCAAAAGTCACTTTAACGCTCTAAGTTCGCAGCTATTAAGACTTCCGAGAACGTGCTAAACAAGCTAGTCTAACTGCAAGTTTTCATCACTGCCTCGCGGTGCACAATATCACGGAGTCGCTCCCATGGATTTCTATAATAATCTTGGTCTTAAAACTGAAAAATCTACTGCCAAAGTATTTTTCAATGCCCCAAATAATTTATTAATTGAAAAGTCTGTTCAAAAAGGTCAAGGCCACCTAACTAAAGACGGTGCCCTTAGAGTTGTAACAGGCAAGCATACTGGTCGTTCAGCTCAAGATAAGTACGTCGTTAAGTCCGCCTCAACTGAAAACTCTATCTGGTGGGAAAATGCTCTTCGTCCAATGACGGCCGAACATTTTGAAAAGTTAAAGCAAAAAGCAATTGCTTACCTGAATGAAGATAATCGCGATGTTTTCATCACCGAAAGATCAGTCGGCGCTGAAGAGAAGCACAATATTGGAACGAGAGTCGTTTCAACTCATCCACACCATATTCTTTTTTCAAATCATATGTTTAGAGCACCTATGGGCGCTATGAAGGATAATGCCTTCACTATTTTGCACGTTCCAGAGATGGTCATCAATCCAAGTGAGTTCGATGTTCGCGCTGAGACAGTCATTACAACTTGCTTTGACACAAAAGTAACAATCATCACTGGATCTCTCTACGCTGGTGAGATCAAAAAAAGCATGTTCTCAATTATGAACTACGTTTTGCCTGAAAAAAATGTTCTACCGATGCACTCAGGGGCTAATAGACTTCCAAACCAAGAAGTTTCAGTTTTCTTTGGCCTCTCTGGTACAGGTAAAACAACTTTATCAACTGACGAGGGAACACTTCTTATCGGTGACGATGAACACGGATTGTCTGACGAAGGTGTCTTTAACTTTGAAGGCGGCTGTTACGCTAAAACTTATAAGCTTTCTCAGGAAACAGAGCCGGGAATTTATAGAGCTTCAACCCGCTTTGGTTCACTTCTAGAAAACGTTGTCATGGATGAAAAAACCGGCGCTGTTGATTTCTTCGACAAATCAATTGCCGAGAACGGTCGCTCATCTTACCCACTAGCGTTTATCGACTCTCTTGAAAAATCTTCTAAAGGTAATGTTCCAAGCCATATCTTCTTTCTCTCTGCCGATGCTTTTGGTGTACTTCCACCAGTAGCAAAGCTGACTAAAGAACAGGCCATGTTCTATTTTGTCCTAGGCTACACGGCCAAACTTGCTGGAACTGAAATTGGTGTGACTGAGCCTCAAGCAGCATTTTCTCCATGCTTTGGAGCTCCGTTTATGCTTAGGCATCCAAGTGTTTACGCAAAACTTCTTGGCCACTACCTAGATAAGTACAATACGAATGTTTGGCTTATTAACACTGGCTGGACAGGTGGTGCTTTTGGCACTGGAGAAAGGTTCCCTCTTTCGACGACCAGAAAAATCATTCGCGCTATTCAATCAAACGAAATGAATAATATTGATACAACTCAAGAGCAGACTTTTGGTTTCCATATCCCAACTCAAGTTGGCGATATCCCACAAAGCGTTCTTCACCCTGAACAGTCTTGGGCGAATAAGGCTGAGTATGAGAAGAAATCAAAAGAGTTGGCGGCAAGTTTTCACAATCAAATGCAAAAATTTGGTGATTTCTATACTACTAATATCAAAGGTGCTCCCCTGCACAAGGTCTAATCATGATTAAGTTCCTTGCTTTAGTACTTATACTTGGCTGCCAACATCAAGTTCAAAACAATAAGCAAGGCTTACGCTTCGTCGCTGTTCATGAAATTCAATCGAGCACGACTTTCGAAAATGCTCCGCTTGGTGGCATTTCGGGACTCACTGAATTAACAGATGATGAGTACATGGCCATCATTGATGATCGCAGTGAATATGCACCTGCGCGCATGGTTAAGTTTAAAATCACATTCGAAGATCAAAAACTCATCGCTCTTCCACTTAAAACTTTTTCTCTCTCCAAAAACGGCAAGCCATTTGCGCTCAATGAAATTGACTCTGAAGCGATCGTAAGCCTAGACGATCAATTAATCATCGCCTCTGAGGGCTCTTACAGAGGCAATACTCGCTTTAAGCCTTTTATAAGCAGCTTTAATCAAGCTGGTGCCTACGTCTCAGACTATAAATTTAATCATGATCGCTACATTCCTGAAGACCAAGGCGATATGACTAAAGGTGTTCGTTCTAACCTTGGTTTTGAATCCCTTAGTCTGAGCCCCAGTGGAAAACTCCTTTTCACGGTCAATGAAGCGGCCCTAAGACAAGACGCCGAAGATGATTACCACTCACATAATATCGTACGCCTTATGAGTATGGAGATCGGTAGCGATTCCTTTACGAAAGAGTACGCGATCAAGCTTGATCATGTTCAAGAAGCCGGTCATACCGGTGAAAATGGTGTTTCCGATATACTCGCTTTAAGTGACACTGAAGTTTTAATTTTAGAGCGTTCTTGGATATCGAAATTAAAAAAGCAAAATGTGAAGATTTACAAAGTAACCCTGGATGATTCCGCCAGAGTTGAATCCATCGACAGTCTTAAAGCCCATGATAAAGTTTTAACTAAAAAGCTAGTGTTTGATTTCTCTACACTCGATATTAAGATTGATAATCTCGAAGCGCTTACTTTTGGACCATTAATTGATGGCAAAAAGAGCTTAATCGTAGCGTCTGATAATAATTTTTCAAAGTATCAGATCACTCAGTTCTTATTATTTGAGATTCTTGATTTATAAATCATAGTGCCTTTAACATACTCTAATTCAAAAGCATCAGTGTTGTGAACACGGCCAATATCTTGCGTGCCCGGAAACTGGCTGAGCCAATTCCAAACCACTCCACCGTGACTCGAGAGCGCCACAGACTTTAAGCCAGAAGCTGCTAACTCATGAACCAGCTGATTAACTCGTATGACAAGACTTTGCTTGGACTCTCGTCCTGGAAAATTATAATTAGCAAGCGGGTCTGAGCCAAAGTCTATCTCTAACTCTTTCAATGTTTTTCCCTCAGCCTGGCCAAGCTCTATTTCTCGAAGCCTTTTATCTTTAATCACTTTGATTCCGTGAACAGCGGCAACCAATTGTGCCGTTTCATGAGCGCGGCTTAAGTCACTTGAGATAATACCATCAAATGAATAATGAGCGAGTTTAGCCGCCAGTTGCTTTGCCTGCTCTTTGCCAGTTAAGTTCAAAGCAATATCGGTGCTGCCTTGCAAGCGACCTTCGACGTTCCAATCTGTTTGTCCATGGCGAAAAATGACGATGTTCATAAGTATATTTTATGTTAATCTTTGTTTATGTCGTATCTTTATTTAAAAGCATTGCACATTATCTTTGTTGTGACATGGTTTGCCGGCCTATTTTATATCGTCCGATTATTCATCTACCATACTGAAGCCCAACAAATGCCCCATCAAGAGCGCTTGGCACTATCTAATCAGTTTAAAATCATGCAAAAACGCCTTTGGTACGGGATTACATGGCCATCTGCTTTCATGGTGTTGATTTTTGGTGGAGCACTCTTAAAAGACTGGATGCCGATCAGTGATCACCCGTGGCTTGTGACCAAACTGTGCTTTGTCCTTGGACTTTATATCTATCAAATTATGTGTGGCCGCATTTTCAAAAAATTGCAACGCGATCAATTCACGATGTCAGCGCAAAAACTTCGCATCTGGAACGAAGTCGCCACCATCTTCTTGGTCGCCATTGTTTTCTTAGTCACACTTAAGAGTGTTCTCGACATGGTATGGGGCCTTGTCGGTCTCACTGTCTTTACGATGGTATTGCTCGTCGCTATCAAGCTCTATCGAAAGAAGCGACTCTCAAGATCTTGAATTTTTTCATCATATTCTTGAGCTAATTTTTCGTACTCTGGTAGTACTTCTTCGAGTTCGCTAAAGGCTTTCTCAATCGTTTCATTAAGTTTACCAATTTTGAGCGATAGCTCGACCATCTTGTCGTTATCAGTTGTGCGCTCTAACTCATCGGTAATATCTTCGACGTCACCTTCACATTCATCAATCAAAGTCTCCAGATCCTCAACTTTCTTCTTAAGTGGATTCACAATTTTCGCTCGTTCACTCATAAGCTGTGCGCGCATATGCTTGTAGTCTTTTTGTGAAAGTTTAGGCGATGAATCTTTTGACTTGGAATCCTCTTCTTCACCCCAGCCAATTTTGTCCAAGAAGTCATCGTAGTCACCATGAAAAAACTCAGCACCATCGGCATGAAAGACTACAAATTTATTACATAAATTTCTTAAAATCATTTCAGAGTGGGTCACGATAGCAACTGCTCCCTCGAAATTCTGTAGACTTTGAACCATCTGCTCAATTGATTCAACATCGAGATGGTTAGTCGGCTCATCTAGAAGAAGAAGGTTTGTCTTATTGGCAATCAGCTTACCAAGCATCACTCTTGATTTTTCACCGCCAGATAAGACACTAATACTCTTTTTAGCAGCATCCCCTTCAAACATCATGGCGCCGCAAATACCGCGCACATGAGTAATGGAAAGATCAGGATTGGCAGCTTGGACTTCACTTTCAGGAGTCATTTTAGGACTTAGGCGTTCAATATTGGTTTGCCCAAAGTGACCAATGACCGTGGCATTATGCTTTTTTACTTCGCCGTGAAGCGGAGTTAGCTCGCCGGCCATAAGGTTCATCAGTGTTGATTTACCTTTACCATTTTTACCAATGATACCGAGTCGATCACCTTTAGATAACGTGAAATCAAGATTTTTAAAAAGTAATTGGTCTGTTTTATAGCCAAAAGATAAATTTTCGCCCGACATAATGACCTTGCCCGGCATCTCAGTGAAGTGAAAACGAAGATTAATATCTTGTTCACTCGAGAGCTTTTCCATTACATCCATTTTCTCCAGCGCCTTAAGTCGGCTTTGCGCCTGTGAGGCCTTTGATGCTTTGGCTCGAAATTTATCCACGAACTCGCTCATGTGCTGCATCTTTTTTTCTTGATTCACACGTGTTTGCTCGTAAACCTCTTCATCTGCCGCAACGATCTCATAGTAATCTTGGCACTTACCCACAACCTTTCGAAGCCTTTGACGTGAAATTCCCATCGTATGAGTGGCCACCGCATCTAGGAAGTCACGATCGTGAGAAATCAACATGACTTCGCCAGGAAAGGAACTTAGAAAACCTTTAAGCCATCTCATACTCACAATATCGAGATAGTTGGTGGGCTCATCCAATAATAATAATTGAGGGTTTTGCAAGAGCACTTTTCCAAGATTGATACGAATTTGATAGCCACCCGAGAACTCCGACGGGTGACGCTCCATGTCTTTATCCTTAAACCCAAGTCCAAAAAGTATCTTCTCGACTCGATAATTATCAAACTGCTGCTCCACAGGTAGTACCTGCAGGCACTCCTGCATGACCGTAGGCTTTGTGAATTCCAGGTGCTGCTTAAGCGATCCAATGGTGTAACCCTTTGGAATTGAGATGGTTCCGCTATCTACCGTCTCCTCGCCGAGGATCATTCTAAACAGAGTCGACTTACCAGAACCGTTTCTGCCTACTAAACAGATTCTCTCTCTAGGATTGATCGAAAAAGTAGCATCCTTAAAGAGTGTGCGATCGCCATACTCCTTGGAAATTCCCTGAACTTGAATCACTAAATCCTCATGGTAAAAGCGGCATAATAAACGTATGATCCGAAAAACTTTTTTACACCATTCATCCGCCCAGGACCAGCCTAGGAATACCTGCATGAGCCAATCTTACGAAAAATTAAAAAATATCGCCGTCGTCGCCCACGTTGACCATGGTAAAACGACAATGGTTGACGAGCTATTAAAGCAATCGGGAACTTTTGGTGAACGCGAACAAGTCGCTGAACGAGTCATGGACTCTGGTGATATTGAAAGAGAACGCGGTATTACAATTACGGCCAAAAACTGTGCCTTCAAATGGAAAGATGTAAAAATTAATCTTCTCGATACTCCAGGTCACGCCGACTTCGGTGGCGAAGTTGAAAGATCTTTAATGATGGTTGATGGTGTTCTTCTGTTGGTTGATGCTGCCGAAGGTCCATTGCCACAAACACGTTTCGTATTAACCAAGGCCATGCAAAAAGGCATTAAGATTGCGGTTATTATCAACAAAGTTGATCGCCCAGACGAACGTATTGATGAAGTTAAAAATGAAATCGAAGATCTATTCTTAGAGCTTGCTGATATTCTCGAACTTCCTGATTTCGATATCGACATCCCATTCTTCTATGCTTCAGGTAAAAATGGTTGGGCCAGTAATGAGCAAGGTGTTCAAAAAGAAAACCTTGTTGATCTACTCGATTTCATGATTTCTGATTTTTATCCAGAGCCAAAAATTTCGGCAGGCCCAGACCTTCAACTTCTTGTTACAAATCTATCTTACTCAGCCTATCTTGGATCCCTTCTTATTGGTCGTATTCAAAGAGGGACAATCAAAAAGAATCAACAATTCACACAGATGGCCGAAGGTGGAAAAAAGAAAAATTTTAAAGTTTCTGCCATTCAGATGTTCGACAAGCTTGGCTTCGCCGATGTTGATGAAGCCTCTGCTGGTGAAATCGTAATCGTTGCCGGTCTTGAAGAGCCAAAGATTGGAGACACTATTGTTTCTCCTACTGCTCTTGATGCCCTTCCACGTTTAACAGTTGAACCACCAACGGTTGCTGTTAACGTTTCAGTAAGTACCTCTCCTTTATCAGGTAAAGATGGCGAGTATCTTACTAGTCGTAAACTTGAAGAGTTCCTTGTCGATGCTTGTCGTACTAACGTAGCACTTAAGTACGGCCCAACTGATGACCCAAAAGTTTATAAACTTAAAGGGCGCGGCGAACTTCAGCTTGCCATCGTTTTCGAAGAGCTACGTCGTAAAGGCTTTGAACTTATGGTTTCAAGACCAGAAGTTCTATTTAAGGAAGACGAAAGTGGCGAAAAGCTTGAGCCATATGAAAGAGTTGTTCTCGATATTCCAAACGATGCAACTGGCGCGATTACTGAAAAGCTAGCGATCAGAAAAGGTCGTATGGAAGCCATGACTCCACTTGGAGACACTCGTACTCGTATGGTGTTCACAGTTCCTTCTCGAGGTCTTATTGGTTACCGTGGTGTTTTCTTAACTGATACACGCGGTGAAGGCCTTATGAGCTCTGAGTTCATGGGTTATCAACCATACGCTGGCGACATGCTCGCTCGTAACAACGGTGCCATTATTTCTGACCAAGCTGGTAAAGCAACTGCCTATGCACTCTTTAACCTACTCGGTTCAGGTAAGCAGTTTATCTCTCCTGGTGAACAGGTCTATGAAGGCATGGTTATCGGTGAGCACACTCGTTCAAATGATCTGGTTGTTAACTGTTGTCGTGAAAAACAGCTCACTAACGTTCGTACCGCCGGTAAAGATGAAAACATGGTTTTCCCAACGATTCCAAATAGAACTTTGGAATGGGCACTTGATTGGATCGACAATGATGAGTGGGTTGAAGTGACTCCGCTTAACATTCGTATTCGTAAGAAAGTACTGCAATCAAACTTAAGATCTGTTCGCAGAAAATAAAAAATATAAAAAAGCCCCTCAAAAGAGGGGCTTTTTTTATAGCTCTGTATATTTCTTCGCCAATCCCTTGGCCTTTTCAATCGGATACTTCTGCTCATTCATTTTAGTTTTTCTGGCGATCGCTGCATCGAGATCAATCCCAAGCTTGTCTGCCATACGAATCGAATAGAGAATGACATCAGATAACTCTTCTCCGGCGCGCTGTTTTAACTCTTGATCGGGCTTGCTCGCTTGTTCAAGACTGAGCCATTGAAACAACTCAACTAACTCTCCTGCTTCAACAGATAAGGCCATAGATAGATTTTTAGGGTTATGAAATTGTTCCCAATCGCGCTCACGAGCGAATCCACGCAGATACTCTTTCCATTTAGTAAACTCAGACATTTTTAATCGCCTCGACAATCGTTTTTGTAGCGTTTGTTTTCATACTTGCAATATTGGGTTGAGTCACGGCTAAGGAGTTCAGCTTAATTGATTTGAAGTCATCTTCGCTAATAACTAAAGAGCCTAATTTGTCTTTGGCTTCCATGGCATTATGCCACTGCTCATTAAATTGAGCTATCTTAAGAGGAATAAAAACGGAAGCTTTTCCAAGGGCAATCAATTCACATACAGTGCCAGCACCAGCACGAGAGAGCACTAGGTCAGCTTTTTTAAATAAATCGATCATGCCTTCACCAATAAAGGCTACAGGCTTGTAGTTTTCACTCTCAAGCTTCTTATACTCTTGAATAAAATTTGATCCTACTTGATGGATAACAAAATATTTAGTTGTCAGCTCCGTCAGCTCATCTTTAACCGCTTGATTAAGCAGTAATGATCCATTCCCGCCCCCAGTAATAAACATAATGGGACGATCAATTTTTTGCAGATCGATTCCTGACACAAACGTATGGGTGAGATTAGGCACAAAGCATTCACTTCTTACAGGATAGCCAGACAAGACAACTTTCGAGCGTGGAAAGAATTGTTTTGAACTCTCAAAGCTAATAAATACTTTGTGCGCTAGCTTTCCAGCGATACGATTGGCCAGCCCGACCCTTGAGGTCTGCTCATGAATAAAAACTTTGAAACCTAGAAGTCTTGCCGCCGCTACAACTGGAACCGAAACAAATCCACCTGTTGAAAAAACAAGAGTTGTTTTGCGTTTTAGCGGCAGGAGCAGGCAAAGGGCCTGTAGAAAACCCCAAATTATCTTTAGCGGATCAATAAAGTTTTGTAGTGAAAAATAGCGACGAAGTTTTCCCGTTGCAATGGGATAATAGGGCAAGTGATATTCCCCCACTAGCTTTCGTTCAATTCCATTTTGAGAGCCAATATAGGAGACAGAAATTCCATGCTGAGATAATTCTTTAATTAACGTCAGCGCCGGAACGACATGCCCACCTGAGCCTCCGCCAGAAAATACAATATGCTTAATCATGAAATAAGATTAACTGAGCTTGGCTATAATGTCATCGCAGGCAGCAACCGCCGAAGACCAGGCCCATTGAAAGTTATAGCCACCAAGCCAGCCGGTAACGTCGACGACTTCACCTACAAAATAGACATTGGGGGCTTTTTTACTCTCAAGAGTTTTCGACGACAATTCATCTGGATGCACTCCGCCACGAGTCACTTCGGCCTTTCTATAGCCCTCAGTGCCACTCGGAATAATACGCCAGCGCTTAAAAACTGATTCAAATTTCTCCCAGTCCCGCTTACTCCACTCAGCCCCTTTTCGTTCACTGAGCTCGTGCACTCCCCACCACATCATTACAAAGCGTTCTGGAAGATATTGGCATAGCCAATTTTCAACTTTTTTGGAGCCACGACGGGAGACCTCTCGCTTCATCATCTCGAGATTTAGCTCTGGTAGAAAATCGATTTCAATCTCTTCGCCGGGATTCCAGTAAAGGGATATTTGTAATATGGCCGGACCAGACAGGCCTTTATGCGTAAAAAGAATATTTTCATTAAACTTAATATTATTAGTCGCTACAACACTGGCAACGGAAACACCTGAAAGCTCTCTAGTATATTCGAGTACGCTCTCATCTAAAGTGAAGGGAACCAGTGCTGGCCTAGTCTCAACGAGCTTCATATCAAAGTTCTTAGCGACCTTAAGACCGATATCGCTAGCGCCAATGGTTGGAATAGAAAGCCCACCACTGGAGATAATAACGTGTGATGCTTGAACGTCACCTTTATCAGTTTGAACAACTAAGTCAGAGCTCATCCCAGTCATTTTAGTACTTAGACGCAAATCAAGCAGCGAACGATTACACTGATTCAAGAGCATTGCGACAATATCTTTGGCAGATTTATCGCAAAAGAGCTGCCCCAATTTTTTTTCATGAAACTGAATATTATTTTTTTTAACTAAATCAATAAAATCGTCTGCGCTGTAACGAGCAAGCGATGATTTAGAAAAATGAGGATTTTTTGAAACGAACTCTTGGTGGGAAGCTTTGGCATTTGTGAAGTTGCAACGCCCGCCACCAGAGATAAGGATTTTTTTACCCACGGCCGGATTGCTTTCGATAAGAGTAACAGCAATTCCGGCTTTAGTTAGACAGGCTGCGGCCATTAAGCCCGCAGCACCTGCACCAACAATAACAACTTTAGCGGACATATTTTTTAAGCGTTTGCACGTCTGTCGGCAAATTTACGAGCACGTGGACGAGATGATGATCTTGGCTTAGATGGAGCTGAGTTGACTTCGTTGCCAACTGGAGCTGTTTTATCCAGGCGAAGAGTTTGATCTCCAAACACGATACCTTTTGTTGCGACTAAGCGATCAACAAAACGATCAGGAACATCGAACGTTGTTACGTCTTGTCCCATATCCATGTTTTGAATGAAGCGCTCTTGAACATCGAGTTCACGAGCAAAGCCACTCAAAAACTGGCGAAATGGCATCTGGCTAGAATTTCTACCGACGTTCACTACCAAGCGACTAAAGCCTGGACGTGTGTTTCTGCCATCTTTTTCCATACGGTCATCACGTGCACCGCGAGAGTTATCTCTTGGGCCACGGTCATTGCGACCACGACTATTAGGTGAAGTATCGACGCGAGCACCTCTAGCACCACCACGCTCAGGAGCATCAAGACGCTCACGACGCTTAAGGTGTTCAAGTTTATCGGCGGCATTTAGCTTGTAAAGTGCTTGAACCAAGTCTTCTTTTTCAAGACCAGCAAGAGAAGTAACAAAAGCTTCTAGACCTGGGTCTTTAAGATCTACCTCTTTTGAAGATTCAATCACGCGATCGCTAAGTCTCTTGATAAGAGCGTCACGAGTTTCTTGAGCCGTTGGAAGATTTTTCTTCTCTACTCTGGCCTTAGTCATGCGCTCAATAAAGCGAAGCTTTCTTTCGTCTTGTGGGGCCACAAGTGAAATCGCAATACCTTTTTGGCCAGCACGACCAGTTCTACCAATACGGTGAACATAAGATTCGTTATCGAGTGGAAGACCAAAGTTAATAACGTGTGTAAGATCATCAACATCGATACCGCGAGCGGCAACGTCAGTACAAACCAATAGATCGACATTCTTTCTCTTAAAACGTGCCATTGTACTGTCACGTTGATCTTGAGACATATCGCCATTGAGACAGTCTGATGTAAACCCGCGAGAGTTAAGCGCATCAGATAGGTTTTTAGTATCGAGTTTTGTGCGACAGAAGATAATGGCGTAATACGAAGTCATCGTCTCTAAAAGACGAGCAATGGCTTCAGGCATATCGCTTGGGCGAACCAAGTAGTACTGTTGAGCAATGTCTTCGTTTGAAAGAGTTTTCTTTTGAATCGCAATTTCTTCTGGATTTGTTAAGTAATCATCAACAAGTCTTCTGATTTCTCTTGGCATTGTTGCAGAGAACATCCAAGTCTTATAATCAGTCTTCATACAATCTAGGATTGATCTAACGTCATCAAGAAAGCCCATGTCGAGCATTTCATCAGCTTCATCAAGAGCTGCTAGCTTACATTCAGAAAAATCTAGTACTCCACGACGAATCAAATCCAGGACACGACCAGGTGTTCCGATAAGAATTTGTGGACGTGTTCTTTTGAAATCACCAATTTGTTTACCGATTGGTGTTCCGCCGTAGACGCAAAAAGTATTAACTCTTTTGTTAACAGCAAATTTTGAAATTTCGCTTTCAATCTGATTAGCCAGTTCTCTAGTTGGAGCAAGCACTAAAGCCTGAATACCTTTTGAACCTGCTTGAATTTTATGAAGCATTGGAAGTGCAAAAGCGGCAGTTTTACCTGTACCAGTTTGTGCCTGACCTACGAAGTCAGTATCTTTACTAATGAGTAGTGGAATAGCTTTGGCTTGGATGTCTGTTGGTTCTACGTAGCCACGCTCAGTTAGCGCACTTAATAGATCGGCCTCTAGACCTAGGTCTTGGAATGTCATTGGAACCCTTCAATTTGTTAAACAACGGCATAATACTGTCGTTTGATTTTGGTCGTTATACCTGTCGAGATTTTTAACTTCCACCAAACATGTAAAATATGCTTGCTAACTTGCCGATAAGATTTACATGAGAACAAAATTCATTGTCGTGTCTGTAATTGTCTTAGCAATTCAAGGGACTTGGGCCTTCTATTGGCCTTGGGAAGCTTTATCCCTTCTCGTAACGTTGCCACTGTTTATCATGGGCATCTACGAAATGCTGCAAAAAGATCACACTATTATGCGAAACTACCCTGTTTTAGGGCGCTTAAGATACGTAATGGAGGTCTTACGGCCTAAAATTTATCAATACTTTGTTGAGAGTGATACCGATGGCACTCCTATCAACAGAATTAATCGCTCCGTAGTTTACCAACGAGCTAAAAAAGCATTGTCGACAACACCTTTTGGAACGCAACTCGACGTCTATGCTCCTGGTTATGAGTGGGTTAATCACTCCATGCACCCACTAAATTCCAATGAAATTAAGCCTGATCAACTCAGAGTTATGGTTGGCGAGGGGAATTGTGAAAAGCCTTACTCACTCTCAATTTATAATATTTCTGCCATGAGTTTTGGTGCATTGTCGGCCAATGCGGTTGAGTCTCTCAATTGGGGCGCGAAAGTTGGTGGCTTCGCTCACAATACCGGCGAAGGTAGTATCAGTGCCTATCATTTAAAACATGGTGGTGATCTTATCTGGCAAATTGGAACTGGTTACTTTGGCTGTCGCGCCAGTGATGGAACTTTTGATCCAGAACAGTTCAAACAAAGATCACAGTTTGAATCAGTTAAAATGATCGAGCTAAAGCTCTCCCAAGGGGCCAAGCCAGGGCACGGTGGCATTTTACCGGCCAAGAAAAATACAAAAGAAATTGCTCACGCTCGTGGAGTGCAGCCCTTTACTGAGGTTGACTCTCCTCCAAGACACTCCGCTTTCAATAATGCCAAGGAAATGCTGAATTTTATCGTAAAACTTAAAGAGCTTAGTGGCGGCAAACCTGTCGGCATCAAGCTTTGTTTTGGTATTCCTGAAGAGTTTGAAAATCTTTGTAAAGAAATAGTCGCAACAGGAATTTATCCCGACTTTATTACCATTGATGGTGGAGAAGGTGGAACTGGGGCTGCACCTGTTGAGTTTTCAAACTCCATCGGTACAGCGCTTCGCGATGGCCTAATAAGATCTTCTGACTATTTAAAAAAATATAAGCTCAAGGAAAAAATTGTCCTCATTGCTGCAGGAAAAGTTTTAACTGGGTTTGATATTGTTCGTGCCGTCTCACTTGGGGCCGATGCTTGCTATAGCGCTCGCGGAATGATGCTAGCACTTGGATGTATCCAAGCGCTTGAGTGCAATAAAAACACCTGTCCAACAGGAGTTGCCACTCAAGATAAATCATTAATGCGAGGGCTTGTGGTAGAGAGAAAGTATGTTCGCGTTGCCAACTTTCACCATGAAACTGTTCATGCCGTGGCGGAAATCTTAGGCGCCATGGGACTGTTGCACACTAAGGAAATTAAGCGCTCGCATATTTGGAGAAGAGTCAGCATCACGGTCACCCGGACATATGCTGAACTCTACCCCGATCAAGAAGCTAGCTAACCTGTGGCCTAAAACGTTCGCGCTTCCAAGCAGCAAACTGGTTACCTAGCTCGGTGTCGATTTTATTCATGACTCCGTAAAGGTCAATTGAAGTTGAATACGCTTCAAAATTATTACTAAATGAGCTGATTTGAATTTTAGCTGAAAAACCCTCTGCTTCGCTACATATCACGGCCGTAAGTGAAGACTGGCCTGGAGCGCGGTCTAAAAGTTTTGTAATCTCAGCTTCTACGAGCCATTTTTGTTCTGCATCTGGCGTAAAGCCTACAAAATCGACACGGTTG
>TARA_R110000868_G_scaffold231583_2_pt1 | contig 17623 bp, 11 predicted proteins | sample TARA_R110000868 | Tara Oceans TARA_R110000868 (sample SAMEA4397489) | marine metagenome | biome: Polar Biome; feature: [SRF] surface water layer (ENVO:00010504); material: water (ENVO:00002006), including particulate matter (ENVO:01000060) such as... | depth 5 m | reverse complement strand
CCCGCCGGCAGCCGCGATCCGTGCCATGGGCGCCAAGGACGAGGCCAAGCGGATCATGGCGGCGGCGGGGGTGCCGGTGCTGCCGGGCGGCACGAATACCGACCAGTCGGATGCGGCGCTGGGCGCGGCGGCGGCGGATGCGGGGTATCCCGTAATGGTGAAGCCTGCTTCAGGCGGCGGCGGGCGCGGCATGCGGATCGTGCGTGCGCCGCAGGACCTGCCCGACGCCCTGGCCTCGGCGCGGCGCGAGGCGGCGGCTTCCTTTGCCGACGATACGCTCCTGGTCGAGAAATACCTGGAAAACCCGCGGCATATCGAGGTCCAGATTTTCGGCGACAGCCTCGGCAACGCGGTGCACCTGTTCGAGCGCGACTGTTCGGCCCAGCGCCGCCACCAGAAGGTGATCGAGGAAGCGCCGGCACCGGGACTGACGGATGAAACCCGCGCCCGGCTGTATGCCGCCTCCGTCGCGGCGGCGAAGGCGGTGTCCTATAGCGGTGCCGGCACGGTCGAATTTCTGCTCGGCCCGGATGGTCCCGATGATGTCTGGTTCATGGAGATGAATACGCGCCTACAGGTCGAGCACCCGGTCACCGAGGCGATAACCGGTATCGACCTGGTCGACTGGCAGCTCCGCATCGCGGCGGGCGAGACATTGCCGCTGCGCCAGGATGAAATCGCCTGCACCGGTCACGCGATCGAGGCACGGCTCTATGCGGAAGATCCGGCGCAGGACTTTGCGCCCGGGTTCGGCGGTCTGGCGTATCTCCGCCTGCCGGAAGAAAGCGATGTTCTCCGTATCGATACGGGCGTGGAGGAAGGCGACGAAGTCACCGTGCATTACGATCCCATGATCGCGAAGATCGTCGCGCGTGGCGACGACCGGACGGACGCCGTTGCCACGATGTCGGCGGCATTGTCCGAAATCCGGGTCGCCGGTCCGGCCACGAACGAGGCGTTTCTGAAGGCTGTCATCGATCATTCCGACTTCCGCGCCGGCGGTTTCGATACCGGATTTATCGCCCGCCGTCTTGACGTGCTGACAGGGGGATCGCCGGCGGACAGGGAACGCATCATGGCGCTGGCGGCACTTGCGGAACTGACGCGGCGCATTGTCGGGGACGACGCATCGCCCTGGGCGGACGAACAGGGGTGGCGGCTCGGCGGTGCTGCCCGTCGGCGGATCGCGTTCCGCGATGACGGCGGGGACGGGCGGACCGTTTTCGAGCTGCACTCGGGGTTTTTGGCCCGTGACGGCGCGCCGGTTTCGATTGCCGGCCGGTGGCACGACGAATATCGGTTTGACGCCGAGACGGATGACGGGCGGATGTCTGCGACCGTAATCCGCCATGGCGGTGAAGTTTCGGTCTTTGCCGATGGCGCGAAATATCGGATGCACGTGGACGATCCGCTGGCGTCGCGCGGCGCGGGCGCGGCGGATACCGGGTCGCTGTTTGCGCGGATGCCGGGGATGGTGGTCGCCGTTCATGTCGAACATGGCGCCGACGTGACCGCGGGGACACCGCTTCTGGCGGTCGAAGCGATGAAAGTGGAGCACACCATTCGCGCGCCGGCGGACGGCAGGGTGATCGCGGTTAATTTTCGTGTCGGAGAGCGCGTTTCGGAAGGCGCGGAGCTGGTGACGTTCGAAGCCGCCGTTCCGGGTTAGCCGGTCCGGCCGAGGTATCAGCCGGTCTCGTGGATCCGCGGCCGTTTGAGAACGACCACGACGCGGAACGCGTAGCGGCGTATCGGGCGCCATTTCAGGATCGCGCGGTCGAGCGCGCGCAGGCCGGCGGCAAACGGCGTGCAGAGTATCGCCAGTGCCGGGTGAACCCGTGTCAGGGCATTTTCGACCAGGATCATCGGAACCGTCAGGAGATCGAATACATGAACGTCGACCTGGGCGAAATGGGCCCGTAGGCGGTCGAGATGATTGCAGGTCAGAATGTCGTCGGTCTGGAATTGCGTTGTCCCCCGCGTGACGAGACGGCGCTTGCGCCCGATGCGTGCGATCGGGTGGTGGCCCAGTCTGTCGAGGATGACCGCAGTACCGCCCGGCTTTACGACGCGGGACAGTTCGGCAATCGCGCGGTCGAAATCGACGAAGGACATCACGCCGGCACTGACGGCGAAGTCGAAGCGGTTGTCGTCGAACGACAGGTTTTCGGCGTTGCCTTCCTGCAGGTCCACGCGATCCGAGACGTTCTGTTCCCGGGCAAGCGTTCGCGCCCGGGCGAGGCTTGTCCGCGAGATGTCGATGCCGGTGACCCGGGCGCCAAGCCGTGCGAGCCGGGTACTGATGTCGCCGTGGCCGCAGCCGAGGTCGAGCGCCTGGGCGTTCTCGAGGGGGTGGTCGTTCAGCCAGGCGTCAAACCACGAAACGGAGGCCCCGCGTGCCGCGGTCCGATGCGAATTATTCTTTGGTGTTCCGGTATTTCCGCCCGGATAACGGGTCGCCACGCCGTCGAACATGGCCGCATGTGCCGCGATCGAGGCGGCGGTATCCGGCTCCCGGAAAAGCGCCGGGGCCGGTGACGAAGGAGGGACGTTGCGCGACATTCACGATCCTGCAGGAAATCCGAATGCCAAGAGAACCCCGGAACTGGTTAAGATTGATTTAAACCCTGTTGTCAGGGCCCGGCGGCAGCAAAGCCGTAAACCGAATATTAACCTTATCGTTTCGTTAATAGGGGACGTCAGGGGTATACTTTTCCGTATGGCAGGCATGTAGGCCGGGCGAAGCGGATTGCCGGAAGCAGGGACGAATATGAGGCCGACTGGGGAGGTGTCGCGTGTGACTGGCGCGGGGGTAAGCGGAATATTGATCGGGGTTTCGGAAAAATTTCCTGAGAGAATTTCAGCGAAATGGCGGGCGGGCGCAATTGCGGCGGCCGTGATGTTCGCCGGCGGCCCGGTGCGGGCCCAGGCAGTGGCGGCGGATGCGCCGCAACTGCCCGGCATCGGACAATCCCCGGACATCGTATGGATCGTCATCTCTGCCATACTTGCGGTGGCCGCGATTGGGGCTTTCGCCTGGGGTATTGCCGGGCGGCGGCGTTCCCGCGTGCTCGGCGGAATATTCGAAACCATGCCGGGGCCGAGGCTGGTGGTCGGGCGGGACGGCAAACCGGTCGCCGTGACGGCAAGCTGGACGGCGCTTCTGGGCGCGGCCGAAACCTCGCTCGATGTTCTCGGCGCGCTTGCGGCCAAGGACGGCGTAGACGGGCAGGAGCGGTTCGACCGTCTGCGCGCGGCGGCGCGCAACCGGCAGGAAGCCCATGCCGAATTCCGGCTCGACCTGCCGGACATGGAATATATCGAAATCTCGGTCATGATCCGGGATCGACAGCCGGGTTCCGTCTTCTGGCGGCTCGAAGACGTTTCCGAACGGTATCTGCTTGAACGGGTTATCCGCACAGAGCAGGAAAAACTGATCGAGTTTGTCGAAAACGCCCCGATCGGTTTTTATTCCGTCGATCGCGAAGGCCGGTTCCAATACGTGAACGCCACATTCGCGGGCTGGTTCGGAAAAACCGAAAACGACCTGACGAACGGCGACGTGCGGCTCCGCGACCTGTTGCCGCGCAGCCTGATCGATGCCTGCTCGGCGCATTCGCCGCTCGCGGACCAGGACGGCGATGCCGTGGGCGAGACGCAGTTCGTCGGCCATAACGGCGACCCGTTCGATGCCTATATCACCCAGACCGTCGTCGTGGACGATTCCAACGGCGACCTGCGTACCCGGACACTGGTCCGCCACCTGTCGGGCGAACGGAATTTCGCCGATGCTATCCGGATATCACAGGAACGGTTTCAACGGTTTTTCTTCGATGCCCCCGTCGGTATCGCGCTGCTCGATGGGGAAGCCCGCGTCACCGAATGCAATCAGGCATTCGGAAACACCAACGGGCTTGGCGCGGACCAGTCTGTGGGCCGCGTGTTTGCCGATTTTATCCATGACGAAGACCGCGATACATTCGAACGCTGGGTTTCGGATGCCTACGAGGCCGCCGAACCCCCGACGCCGATCGAGGTGCGCCTGGGCCATAGCGACGCCGTGACGGTGTCGCTGTATGCGGCGCGCGCCGACAGAACCGGGGATGCCGCCGAACCCGCCGGCCCCGGCAATTCGGCGAGCGGCCTGATTGTCCATGTTTTCGATCTTTCGGAACAGAAGCGCATCGAGGCGCAGTTCTTCCAGTCCCAGAAAATGGAACTCGTCGGCCAGCTTGCAGGCGGTATCGCGCATGATTTCAACAATCTGCTGACCGCGATGATCGGGTTCTGCGACCTGCTGCTGCTGCGCCACACGCCGCGCGACCAGTCCTTCGCCGATATTCAGCAGATCAAGCAGAACGCCAACCGCGCCGCGAACCTGGTGCGTCAGCTGCTGGCGTTTTCGCGCCAGCAGACCCTGCAGCCGAAGGTGCTGGACATGACCGACGTCCTGAGCGAGACGTCGTATCTGCTGCGCCGCCTGATCGGCGCCGACATCGAGCTGAAATTCTACCACGGGCGCGATCTGTGGCTGATGAAGGCGGATCAGGGGCAGTTCGAGCAGGTCGTCATCAATCTCGCCGTCAATGCACGTGACGCGATGAATGGCGGCGGCACGCTGACGATCCGTACCAGCAACGTTTATGCGGGCGATCCGCGCCTGCGCGACTACAAGGGCATTCCGGACGACGATTACGTGCTGCTGGAAATGCAGGACAGCGGCACAGGTATCGAACACGGGGTCATCGACAAGATTTTCGAACCGTTCTTCACGACCAAGGAAGTCGGGGCGGGGACCGGCCTCGGCCTGTCGACCGTGTACGGTATCGTAAAGCAGACCGGCGGCTATGTGTTTGTCGACAACGTCGTCGGCACCGACGGTGCCGACGACAATGACGGCGGCGCGAAGTTTTCGGTCTACCTGCCGCGATACCGCGAAGAAGAAGACGCCGATGCAGCGGTCGAGGTCGTCGAAGAGGCGGAGGCTCCGCGGGATCTCACCGGCGCGGGCACGGTTATGCTGGTCGAAGACGAGGACGCCGTCCGCCTGTTCGGCGCGCGCGCGCTGCGCAACAAGGGTTACTCCGTTGTCGAGGCCAAGGACGGCGAGGATGCGCTCGAAGTGCTGAACGGCGTGGTCGACGGCATGGCGACCACCGTGGACGGGGAAAAGATCGACCTGCTGATCACCGACGTCGTGATGCCCGGTGTCGACGGTCCGGCGCTCGTGCGCGAAGTGCGACGGCGCTATCCCGCTCTGAAGGTGATTTTCATTTCCGGCTATACGGAAGACACCTTCCGCGACAAGCTCGGCGCCGGCGAAGAGGTCGAATTCCTGTCCAAGCCGTTCACCCTCCAGCAGCTTGCCGGCAAGGTGAAGGAAGTCATGGACGGCGGGGGCGAGGCGGGCTGAGAGGCCAAGCGCCGCCGACGCCGTTCAGCCCGCTTTTGCGAAGGCCCGGATCTCGTCTTCCGTCGGGAAAGACCCGGTTTCCAGCTTCGAAAACAGCACGGCGCCGTCCCGGGTAATCTCGAACGATCCGGTGCGGCCGGGGGTAATGGCGACGTCGACGCCCAGGGGCGCAAGCAGATCCCTCGCACGGAGGGCGCGCGGTTCGTAGTTTCACCGCTGGCAGTATTCGATGTCGATTTTCATGGCCGGACTCCGGTTGCAGGCGCATTACAGAATTGGGAGCCGTGCGGTCGAAGTCAATATCGGACCGCGACCAGCGGGATGGCGCTGACGAGCCCGGCGGGTGCAGGCGCACGTATAATCGGGTATAGTGACGGTCCAGGTCGCGCCGCGCCGGGGCGGCCGTATTGAAGGATGCGAAGGGATGGCGGAGACAGAAAACCCGAACCCCGAAACCGGCGGGGTATTCGTTCCGGACCCTGCACGGGCCGATGCAGCGACCGGGAAGACATTCGAACTCGGCCTGATCATGGCCGGTGCGATTTCCGCGGGCGCGTATACGGCCGGCGTGGTGGATTTCCTGATCGAGGCGATGGATGCCTGGGAAGCCGCAAAGGCGGCGCCCGGCTTCGACGGGCCGATGCACGATGTCCGGCTCAAGGTCATGACGGGGGCGTCTGCCGGCGCCATGACCTCGGCGATTGCCGCGGTTTCCCTGTACGGCGAAATCGATCCGGTCCGCGACGTGGACAACCCGCCGCCGCCCGAACGCAACAGGCTCTACGATTCCTGGGTCAAGCGCGTCGATATTGCGAACATGCTTGGCACGGAGGATATCGAGCGCGACGGGCGGCTGGTATCGGTGCTCGATGCGTCGTCTCTCGATGGCATTGCGAACGGATCCCTTACCGTGCCGCGCCGCGCAGTGCCGCGCAAATGGGTTTCCGACCCGCTGGCGGTGTTCCTGGCGGTATCCAACCTGCGCGGTGTGCCCTACGGGTTCACGCTGCACGGCGGCGACGGCGCTTCCGTCTACGGCATGACGGCGCACAAGGACCATATGGGCTTTTCGGTCAGCCCGAGCCGGGCGGAAATTGCCGCAACACGTCTGCTCGATCCCGCCGAGGCGCCCGGCGCCGACTGGCCGGTGCTGGCCGAGGCGGCGCTCGCCAGCGGCGCGTTTCCCGTCGGGCTACGGTCGCGCGCCCTGTCGCGGCCCTGGGTCGATTACGCCGACCGGGTGCGGTCGCGGCATCCCCTGTTCGCCGACGATCCGGACGAGGAAAGCTACGGTTTCCTGTGCGTCGATGGCGGGATGATCGACAACGAGCCGCTGGAGCTCGCCCGCAACTACCTCGCCGGGGGCGGCCGCAACCCGCGTGCGGGCGAAGCGGCAAACCGCGCCGTTATCATGATCGACCCGTTCCCGAACAAGGTCTCGCTTGCCGACGACAACAGCGCGAAGGACGGGGTTCTGGATATCGTCGGCGCGATTTTCGGCGCGCTGATGAACCAGGCCCGTTTCAAGCCGGAGGAGCTCGCCCTCGCCGAAAGCGACGAAAATTACAGCCGCTTCATGATCTCGCCGACGCGGTTCGACGCGGATAAAAAACGCATAGAGCCTGCCATGGCCTCGGCGACGCTGGGCGGGTTCGGCGGTTTCCTGAGCGAGCAGTTCCGCCGCCACGATTTCCAGCTCGGCCGCCGCAACTGTCAGCGTTTCCTGGCGCGGCACCTGACCCTGCCGGAAACCAACCCCGTCTTCGACGGCTGGCAGGGCGACGGCACGCGCGACGACTGGTACATCCGCGACAATGACGGCGTTTTCGACCGCGTGTCGGATACAGACGACACCAGGCTGCTGCCCATCATTCCGCTGATGGACGCCGTGGCGAACCCGGTCCCGCAGTATACGCCGCCGCAGGCGGCGACCGTCGATATGGATGCACTGGAAGAGCAGATCGCCGCCCGGACAAAAGCGGTCGGCGCGGTGCTGATCGACCGCGATCTGAGGGACATCCTCGGCTACAGCGCCTTCCGCTGGACGGCCCGGCGGCTGTTCAACTGGCGGGTCGCCCCGAAGGTCGCGGAACGGGCGCGCGACTATATCGTCAGGGAGCTCGACGTCCTGCGCTGACGGCATGCGGGGCCGCGTGCGGCGAATCGGCCCTGTGCTATGCTTTGTCCGTCAGCTTCCCGGTCCGGTCACCGGAAACGGGAACAAACCCGGAATTTACCCGTAAAAACAACGCGTTTTCAATTTGTTGAATTCGTTCTTGCAAACGAGAACAAAAGCGGTACATTTAGTCACGCTCATCTGATCGGAGCGACGATTGCGCCGACACAAACCGTATGGAATAAGGAGCAGGGCATTATGGCCGATACCAACCTCAGAGTGGTCGACCGGGATATCATGGACAGATCCGCAAACGACAAATCGAAGGCGCTCGAAGCCGCGCTGAGCCAGATCGAACGGGCGCACGGCAAGGGCTCGATCATGAAGCTGGGCGAAGGCGCGACGCCGGCCAATGCCGAAGCCGTCTCCACGGGCTCGATCGGGCTCGATATCGCGCTCGGGATCGGCGGCGTGCCGAAGGGCCGCATCGTCGAGATTTACGGCCCGGAAAGTTCCGGCAAGACGACCCTGGCGCTGCATATCGTGGCCGAAGCCCAGAAAAAGGGCGGCACCTGCGCCTTTATCGACGCGGAACACGCGCTTGATCCGATCTATGCCCGCAAGCTGCATGTCGATATAGAGGAACTGCTGATTTCGCAGCCCGATGCCGGCGAACAGGCGCTGGAAATTGCCGACACGCTGGTGCGCTCCGGCGCGATCGACGTGATCGTGATCGATTCCGTCGCGGCCCTGGTGCCGCGGGCGGAACTCGAAGGGGAAATGGGCGATACCCATGTCGGCCTGCAGGCGCGGCTGATGAGCCAGGCGCTGCGCAAGCTCACCGGCTCGATCAACCGGTCCCAGTGCCTGATTATCTTCATCAACCAGATCCGCATGAAAATCGGCGTGATGTTCGGCAGCCCGGAAACCACCAGCGGCGGCAACGCGCTCAAGTTTTATTCTTCCGTTCGGCTCGACATCCGCCGGATCGGCGCGATCAAGGACCGCGACGAGATCGTCGGCAATCAGACCCGGGTCAAGGTCGTGAAGAACAAGATGGCGCCGCCTTTCAAGATCGTCGAATTCGACATCATGTACGGCGAAGGCATTTCCAAGATGGGCGAACTGGTCGATCTCGGGGTCAAGGCGGGAATCGTGGAGAAATCCGGTTCCTGGTTCTCCTACGGCGATCAGCGGATCGGGCAGGGGCGCGAGAACGCCAAGAGCTTCCTGCTCGAAAACCCCGACCTGACGGCGCAGCTTGAAAAGCAGATTCTGGAACATTCCGGGGTTCTCGGCGAAGCCGCGCTGACCGATCCGGCCGGCAATGCGGATAACGCCGAAGAGCCGGCCGAATAGGCCGACGAACAGGCTAAAGTAGAGCGTCGGGGCGGTTGGCCTGCCCGGTTATTCGTCCCGCGCTCTTTCATACCGTCGAAACGGGTCCCGCAGCGGGACCCGTTTCGCGTTTTGCCGTCGTTGCCGGGGCGATATTTCCGCCGATATTTCCGGGGCGGCGCAATCTGGACAGATTCATCGCTGCCCGCTAAAAACGGTCGCCTTCTCAGGAGGATGGACTGTATCGCCGCGGTAATACGGCGCATACCTTTCCGAGCAGCATGCGAGCAGCATATACGGCGTGAACCTGCCCGACCGGGCAATGAAAGCGGATACATGAACGCGACCACCAGTGACATCCGGACGGCCTTCCTCGGCTATTTCGCGGCGAACGAGCATGAAATCGTGTCGTCGTCGCCGCTGGTGCCGCATAACGACCCGACCCTGCTGTTCACCAATGCGGGCATGGTCCAGTTCAAGAACGTCTTCACGGGTCTTGAAAAGCGCGATTACACCCGTGCGACGACGTCGCAGAAATGCGTGCGCGCCGGCGGCAAGCACAACGACCTGGAAAACGTCGGCTACACGGCGCGCCACCACACGTTTTTCGAAATGCTCGGCAATTTCTCGTTCGGCGATTATTTCAAGGACGTCGCGATCGAACTGGCGTGGAACCTGGTGACCCGGGAATACGGCCTGCCGGCGGAAAAACTCCTGGTGACCGTCTATTCCGAAGACGAACAGGCGGCGGAGCTGTGGAAGAAGATCGCCGGGCTGTCGGACGACCGCATCATCCGCATCCCGACAAGCGACAATTTCTGGTCGATGGGCGATACCGGGCCGTGCGGTCCGTGTTCGGAAATCTTTTTCGACCATGGCGACGATATCCCGGGCGGCCCGCCCGGCAGCCCGGACGAAGACGGCGACCGGTTTATCGAAATCTGGAACCTCGTCTTCATGCAGTACGAGCAGATCGATGCCGAGACACGGAACGACCTGCCGCGCCCGTCGATCGATACCGGCATGGGGCTGGAACGGGTCGCCGCCGTCCTGCAGGGCAAGCACAACAATTACGATATCGACCTGATGCGTCACCTGATCGAGGCGTCGGCCCAGGCATCCGGCGTCGATCCGGACGGCGACCACCAGGCATCGCACCGGGTGATCGCCGACCATCTGCGCGCATCCAGTTTTCTGATTGCCGACGGCGTGCTGCCGTCGAACGAGGGGCGTGGCTATGTCCTGCGCCGTATCATGCGCCGGGCCATGCGCCACGCCCATATCATGGGCTGCCAGGATCCGCTGATCTGGAAACTGGTGCCGTCGCTGGTTCATGAAATGGGCAAGGCGTTCCCCGAACTGGAACGCGCCGAGGCGCTGGTCACGGAAACGCTGAAACTGGAAGAAACCCGGTTCAAGGAAACCCTCGGGCGCGGCCTCCGCCTGCTCGAGGACGAAACCGCGAAACTGGGCGACGGCGAGGCGCTGGACGGCGAAGTCGCGTTCAAACTTTACGATACGTTCGGTTTCCCGCTCGACCTGACAGAAGACGTCCTGCGCGGGCAGGGCCGTCCCGTGGATACGGTCGGGTTCGAAGTGGCCATGGAACGCCAGCGCGCGGAAGCGCGCAAAAGCTGGACCGGATCGGGCTCGGCCGCGGATGAAAGCGTCTGGTTCGATATTCGCGACCGCGCCGGCGCAACCGAATTCCTCGGCTACACCACCGAATCCGCCGAAGGGACGATTGTCGCCCTCGTGGTCGACGGGGCCGGGGTCGAAACCGCCGTCGAGGGTGTGGACGTTGCCGTTGTCGCCAACCAGACACCGTTCTATGGCGAATCCGGCGGCCAGCAGGGCGATGCCGGGATCATCCGCATGGAAGGCGCCGAGATCCGGATCACCGATACGCTGAAGAAGGTCGGCGACCTGCACGTTCACATGGGCACCGTCGCCAGGGGAAGCCTGTCGGTTGGCGACACCGCGACGCTGGAGGTCGACCATGCGCGCCGGGCGTCGCTGCGCGCCCATCATTCGGCGACCCATCTGCTGCACGAAGCGCTGCGCCGCCGCCTCGGCGATCACGTGACCCAGAAAGGCTCGATGGTCGCACCGGACCGGCTGCGTTTCGATATCTCGCATCCCCGGGCGATCGAGGCGGACGACCTGCGCGCGATTGAACGCGAGGTGAACGCGCGTATCCGGCTGAATTCGCCGGTGGATACGCGGTTGATGACGCCCGACGAAGCGATCGAGAGCGGCGCGATGGCGTTGTTCGGCGAAAAATACGGCGACGAAGTGCGCGTCGTTGCGATGGGGATGGACGAGGACAGGTTCTCGGTCGAGCTGTGCGGCGGGACCCATGTCGGCCGCACGGGCGATATCGGGTTCTTCCATATTATCGGCGAAAGCGCCGTCGGCGCCGGCGTGCGCCGGATCGAGGCGCTGGCGGGAGCGACCGCCGATGCCTATGCGATCGATCGCGAAGAGCTGCTGGGCCGCGCCGCGCTCGAACTGAAGACGACGGCAGAAGACGTGCCGGCGCGTGTCGCCGGGCTGCTCGACGAACGCAAGAAGCTGGAGCGCGAAGTAACGGATTTGCGCCGTAAACTGGCGACCGGCGGCGGCGGGGCCGAAACCGCCGGCGGCGGCGGCGGCGATGTGATCGATATCGGCGGTATCAAGTATGCGCCGCGAAAGCTCGACGGCATGCCGGCGAAAGAGCTCAAATCCATGGCCGACGAAATCAAGAAGCAGATCGGCTCGGGCGTGACGGCGATCGTTTCGGTCGATGACGGCAAGGCGTCGATTGTCGTCGGCGTGACGGCCGACGTGATGGAGCAAATAAGCGCGGTCGACCTGGTGCGCGTCGGATCGGCGGCGCTCGGCGGCAAGGGCGGTGGGGGACGGCCCGATATGGCGCAGGCCGGCGGTCCCGACGGTTCCGCGGCCGGGGCGGCGCTGGATGCCATTGCGGCCGCGATCGGCGAACAGGCGGGGTAACGCCCGGGCCCGTGTTGTCGCCCGGTTTTCCGCGCTTTCGGGCGGCGGAAACCGGGTGTTCCGGACACTGGATCGGCGAATTGAAATAGCCTATTATCCGCCGCGTTCCCGATGGCGATTTGACCATGGCCGGCTCCTCAAGGCGCGTTTCAGCATATATTTGCGTATGCTGGGAAACCGCAACCGCAGGTCCGGTATGATTCCAAATTCGTTAGGGTGGCATCCCGGAGGCCGCGCTTCGCGCCCCCACCCCTATACGTAATTCAATCGAAAGAGGCCCTTATGATCGACCTGATGTCCATTGCACGCGAGGAAGCCGCCGGCGGCGACCTGTTCGGCAAGCTGTCTGCGCTGTTTGAACCGTCCGACGTCAAACCCGAGGGATATCCCGATGCGGTCGTCTGGCAGGGGGGCAATCACGACGGAAAAGTGAATCCCGTCGCCCATTCGATGACCGACGCCTATGCGTTGCTCGGCACGCTTGCCGCGATCGACGTCCTGGGCCTGCCGTTCTACGCGGTGCCGATGTGGTCGCAGTATCGTCACGACACGAAACTGGCGTCGCTCGGCTGGTTCGGCAACATGCCGTGCACGTCGATCAAATGGTCGACGGCGGGCGATGCCTACGTCAATGACGGCAATGGCAATAAGGTCGTCGTGATGGGCAAGTCGGCGAATGCGCCGCTGCGTACCCAGGCCGGCGTCTACTGCAACGTGCGCCCCTACGGCCCGATCACCGTTGTCCGCTGCATGCCGTGCCTGCCCTATTCGCAGGACAAGGCGAAGTTCGAGGTCGATGAAAAGGGCATCGTTCATTCCGAAATGAACACCCCCGGCGTTCAGCTCGCCTATGCGAACCGCCTGTTCCTGAAGATGGTGAATGAAACCGGCCGTCTCGGCCGTGTTGCGACCAAGCCGACCCAGGCGATGGAGGACGGCATCAATGCCGGTCTGCATTCCTGGCTCATCAAGGACACCAAGTTCGAAGTCGGCCGCAAATATGCCGTCGATCCCTATGAAGAGCACAAGGAACGCATCGACCGTATAATTGCGCTCCTGCCGTCCGACTTTAAGGCGGGCATGGAGAACTGGGGCGGCCGTATCGAGCAGCATATCGCCGATACCAATTACGGCCTGATGGTCTGGGACCTGATCGAAAAACGCGACTCGATCGTCCTGGCGACCGATCTGGACGGCGACCGGCTGACCGACCTGCTGGCCGACATCTCCGATCCGCTGCGCGCTTTCGGCGGCATGGTCGCCAAGCATCTCGGCCAGGACGTGAACATGAACGACGTCTGGGCGGATATGGGCCACACCACGGGCAACGGCCGTGACATGACGTCGGTGATGTACCGCATGGAAGGCCCGCCGATCCACGAACAGACCCTGGGCTCCGCGGATGCGATGCTGCTGCGTCTGCTCGATGGCGACGAATCCATGGGCGGCACCAAGCAGCCCTACGATCCGCGCATTCACTTCGTGCTGATCCGCGACGCGTATCTCGACGCGAACCCGGACAACGCCGAGCTGCGCAAATGGCTCGACGATGCGCTCGACAAGTTCGACAGCGTCTACGGCGAGACCCGCCCGGGCTTCCTGGAAGGCTATAAGGCCCTCAAAGAGACCATCGAGCCCTGGGGCGCGTAAGGCGGCCTTTCCACCAGGGGCCGACCGCATCGGTCTGAATATTCAACCCCGCGCCGGTGTTTCCGGTGCGGGGTTTTCTGTCTGTGGCGGCGGGTCAGAAGATCGCGGCAAAGGGAACCACGGCGGCGATCAGATATACAGCGACGGCGCAGACGATATAGCCAAGCAAAGCCATGAACCCGTCATTTGCCATAAGGGCGAGTGCAAACATCGTGACGGCGATCGCCGGGACCACGGCGCCCATCGGAATCAGCTCCAGCGGCGGCAGCATCGCGCCCAGCAGGACACAGGCAAGGGCAATCGCATAGAGTGCTGGCCCCTCTGTGAGGAATGTCCATCGCGGCCTGAAGACACGGTCAACCCGGCGGGCCATCGGGCGGATTTTTTCTGTGCCGGCTTTCAGCTTGTCCGCCGGGACACTGCGTTCCCGGATACCGGACGGCAGCCAGAGGGTCCGTTGCCCGAGCAGAATCTGGCCGGCGACAAGAATGACGATTATGCCGAACATCGTCGGCGCACCCGGTATCCCGCCAACGGGGGTCATCACGATCAGGCCCAATATCGCGAGCAGGGGCGCGAAGGACCGGTGCCCCACCATATCCTGTATATCGACGACGGAGATCTGATCGTCCTTTTCGCTCGCGTCCGCCAATTCGTCGAGTAGTCCCTCGAGATTTGTCTCGTTGTCTGCCATGCGTGGATTTTTTCCCGGAAAGGCGGTGCCGCCGTGTAATACCTGTCTGGTAAACACTCCAGACGGTCGGCGGTTCCCCGGGGCCGGGAAAGAGCGCTTACCTCAATACGGCAAGCGCGCCCGCGGGGTCTTCAACGACTTTGAAATACGTCTCGACCTTGCCATGTGCGAAATCGTTGTCGACCACGCGGTCCACCATGTCCTGGAACGGCGCCCAGTAGCCGTTGGTGCTGATCAGAACGATGGGCTTTTCGTGGCGGCCGAGCTGCCGCCATGTGATCATTTCGAACATTTCCTCCAGCGTGCCGAGCCCGCCCGGCAACACGATGAATGCGTCCGACAGGTCGAACATCATCTGTTTCCGTGTATGCATGGAATCGACAACATGAAGTTCGGTCAGTCCCATATGCGCCTGTTCGCGGGCGCGCAGGAATTCGGGAATAACCCCGATCGCTTCGCCGCCGCCGGCGAGAACGGCATCCGCGACGGTGCCCATCATGCCGACATGTCCGGCGCCGAAAACGAGCCGCATGCCGGCTGCGGCCATTTGCGTGCCAAGTTCGCGCGCCGCGGCGACATAGGCAGGGTCGTTGCCGACCGAGGCGCCGCAAAAGACGCAGGCGGCGTTCACAGTTGAAGTCGTCATCGATTGTTCCTGATTTATGATCGCGATTGTGGCAACAATTATGACGGCGTTTGTGATGGCCGTCACTTGACGGGACAAGAGAAACCACGAATATCCGAGTCCATCAAGCGGCGGGGCTGTTCCGCCCGGAAAGGCGATGAAATGTTGAAACGACACGCACGGGTGCTCGCGCTTTCGATCCTTGCATTCGCTGTTGCGCCGGCAACGGGCACGTTCGTGGCCGCCGCCGCAGATGACGACCTGATCGCGCGTGGCGGGTATCTGGTGACCGCGGGCGGCTGTATCAGCTGCCATACGGATTACAAGAAAAAGGGCAAGCCGTTTGCCGGCGGCGCTGCGATACCGACGCCGTTCGGCACGTTCTATCCGCCGAACATCACACCGGACAAAACCCACGGTATCGGCGGCTGGTCGGATGCGGACTTCATCCGCGCCATGCGCGACGGAAAGAATCCCGACGGCGCGCATTACTTCCCGGCATTTCCCTATACGTCCTACACGCGCATCGCCGAGCCGGACCTGATCGCGATGAAGGCTTACCTGTTTTCCCTGCCGGCGGTTGCAGAAGCCTCGACGCCGCACGATATTTCGTTCCCGTTCAGCTGGCGGTTTCTTCAGACCGGCTGGAAGCTGCTGTTTTTCAGGAACGAGCGCTTTACGCCGGATACGTCCAAATCGGCGGAGGTCAATCGCGGCGCCTATCTCGCCAACGCGCTCGCCCATTGCGGCGAATGCCATACGCCGCGCAATATACTGGGCGGGCTCGATTACGACCGCTGGATGGCGGGCACGCCCGACGGGCCCGAAGGCGAAAAGGTCCCGAACCTTACGCCCGCCGAAAAGACCGGTCTGAAATGGACCGGTCCGGAGATCGTCGAATATCTGAAATCGGGCCAGACTCCCGAATTCGATTTCGCGGGGTCACTGATGGCAGACGTGATCGAGCATAATACCGGCAAGATGACGCAGGCCGACCGGGTGGCGATTGCGGCTTATCTGAAATCCCTGAAGCCGGTTGAAACAGAACGCTGACCGCTGGGGCGACAGGCCCGGAGAATGCCGTTGGCGGACCGGCCGAGAAATTTGGTGCGATTCCGTCTGAGTCGCCTATGCTTTCAGTGGAATTATGTTTTTGACTGCGAGGCGCGGTGAATAGGCCCCTTATTGTTGGCATTGCAGGCGCGGTAATCGTCCTGGTGGCGATCGTTCTTACGTTTTTTATCGACCGCGAACCTGACAGGCCGGTCTCTCAGGCCGACGGGGCCGGCGGGCAGACGGCACAGTCGCGGCCGTCCGGCGGCGCGCCGGAGCCGAGTTCGCCGAGACGGTCCATCCTTCAGCCGCGGGCGACAGGCGATAACCCGTCAGAGGGTGCAACCGACAACGCGGCCGGTGCCGATGCGGTGGAAAAGCCTTCCTTCGATATCGTCCGGGTCAATCCGCAGGGCGACACGGTCATCGCCGGACGTGCAGCGCCGGATTCGGAAACCACCGTTATGCAGGGCGACAAGGTCATCGGGCGCGCCCGCGCCGACAAGCGGGGGGAATGGGTCCTGATCCCGGAGGAGCCCATCGCCCCCGGTACGCATTCCCTGACGATTACCTCGCGGACGGAGGCCGGCGGCGAAGTGTCGTCCGATCAGAGCGTCGTCGTCGTCGTTCCCGAACGCGGCAAGGATGTTGCCGGGCGGCCGGCATCGGAACAGAGCGGGTCGCTGGCGGTTGCCGTGCCGAAACAAGGCGGCGGCGCGCCGGTGGTATTGCAAACGCCGGGCGGGGTCGGCGATTCAGAGTTGTCGCTCGACGCGATCGACTATGGGGACGGCGGCAGAAACGTCGCCCTGTCGGGACGCGCACCGCCGGGGGCGGAAGTGCGGGTCTATCTCGACAACAAATTCATCGGGCGGGCCGTCGCCGACGATAAAGGTGTCTGGCGGCTCAGCCCCGGTATCGATATAGACCCCGGTCTGTACCGGATGCGGGTGGACCGCGTCGGTCCGGCGGGGAAAGTCGTCGCCCGGGTCGAACTGCCGTTTTCGCGGGCGGAACCTGTCCGGAACCTGGCGGAAGGCACGGTCATCTTCGTGCAGCCCGGCAACAGCCTCTGGCGTCTCGCGCGGCGCAGTTACGGGGAAGGGCTGCGCTATACCGAGATATACCAGGCGAACCGGGACCAGATCCGGGATCCCGACCTCATCTACCCCGGACAGGTTTTTGTCGTACCGCAGGTGAACTAGCGTCAGCCGGCGGCAGCGGGCAGGGTCTTTGTATCCGGGGCGGCGACAGCCGGCGAGATGCTTGTTTCCATAAGTTCGATCAGCGGAAGATTGGCCACCACGCCGGCAGCGGCAGCGGCGACGATGGATTTCGAATCCGTGGCATCATCGATTTTCGATATCGACAGAAGCGATATCGCATGCAGATCCGACAGCATCAGGCGGGAAGACGCCGGCGACAGGATGGACCCCGCGGCGCTGAGGATCATCAGGGCCGCACGGCGGCCGTCGCGGTTCTCGGCGCTGAACGGCAGACGGCCGATCTCGCAGGCAAGGTAAACTTCCGGTCCGTTTGCACTGGTCTGAACCCAGACGCTGAATCTCCGGCCTCTGAAGCGGAATGAAAAATTCGGTGTTTCTGCAGGGTCGTCCTTGGCGATGACGTCTCGTTCCGGCGCGCTGTCCGGGGGCGTATCGATGGCGAGAGCAGGCATGCGGGTTCCCGTTTCTTGATCGCCTCAAGCGATAGCACAGGGCCTGTTAAATTTAG
>TARA_R110000868_G_scaffold80217_3_pt1 | contig 17625 bp, 15 predicted proteins | sample TARA_R110000868 | Tara Oceans TARA_R110000868 (sample SAMEA4397489) | marine metagenome | biome: Polar Biome; feature: [SRF] surface water layer (ENVO:00010504); material: water (ENVO:00002006), including particulate matter (ENVO:01000060) such as... | depth 5 m | reverse complement strand
CTGTCTTGTTAAACGGTCTTCCGGAGTATTCCAGTATTTGTTCGATACTACATTAAATTTTTTTTGTCTTTTCGATGATTTTTTAAATGGTAATACCCGTTTTTTTGGTACATCTAGTATTCGTAGTTGTTGTTGTGGTATGTTTACAACTTCTTTTTCTTTTGGCGGTCTTCCTGGTCGTGCTCTTCTTTCTTTAGGTTTAATATATGCTAACGGGTCTACGCCTTCTGGCAGGTATCGTTCGTCGTATGTGTCTTCATAATCTCTGGTGCGTTCGTTTCTTATGTCTTCGCGCTGTTGTCTTTCTTCCCGTTGGTATGGTTTAGAACCTCTAAATTTATACTCTTGTTTTTCTGTTGGGTTGTTTTTTCTATATCTATACCGTACACGATTAAATTCTTCTAATTGTTTAAATGTTAAATTATCAACCGCTGGCATTAATTTTTCAAACAAGGCGTGCGTTTTTTTATCAATCCAGTACGATTTATTAATAGCATTATACAATGTGGTAACCGAGTTTATTAATTCCTGCCGAGGTTGTCGTATTTTTACGGTTAGTTCTTTGTTTATTCTTTCGCCTATTCTTGTAATATGTAAATACGACAGAGTGTTTAAATACCGTCGCAAGTCTTCATATTGGTTGGTAGTATCTACTGATGATAAATCATCCGCCATTATTTTTTAAAATGTAAAAATTAAAAATCTTATATTATATTAAATAAAGATAAAAAAAAATGATTAAAGTAAAAACAATACCTATAACACCCCCTCCTCGTGAAGGTTATATTAAACAAACAACAACAAAACCTACAATCGTATATTTATAATTAGTATGATATTTGTAATTCTAGCACCTTTGTAAAAACATTACTGCACGGTACATTACGCCCTAAAATGTCTACACAGTTGTTTATATCTATACACGTGTTTTTAATATCTAAATTAATATCAACGTACAGCACCTTATCTATAATATTATACATAAACAACCCCGCAGTTTTCTGCGTAGTTTTGTTTATAACTTGATAAATAAAAATACTGTCGAACGGATTGTGCATTTGTTCTTTAAAATCAAAACCTAGTAGTAGTGTTATTTGGTCTGTTATATTATCAAATAATGCCTTGTCAATTACTCCTTCTAAATTTATACATTGAAATAAAATTTTTTTAATCATTTTTATACTTATTATTTATTATAATTATTATAATTAAACGCTTTTAAATTGTTTTTTTATTGGTGTAGTTTTCGTAATTTATGAATAATTGACTCCGTTAGAATGTGTCTGCGGTCTTCGTTATTGAATTTGTCTAACTTTGATAAACCCGCGCCGGATACTGTTAAACGATTGTTTTTTTTATCAATTGTAAAGTGGTCAGGATGCAATAAATATTTTTTTATACGTGTATCAACTTTAAAACCATACCCTCTTGCTTCTTCTTCAGGTTGTCGTTCTGGTTCTGGGTCTTCTTCTACTTGTCTTTTATATTTTTCATAAACCTGATCAACTACGCCTGCCTTAGTTTTTTGTTTTAATGCTTTAACGTCTTCTTCATCTCCGAATGTTTCCTTTAAAATTTTACGTTTGTCTTTCGCTGTTAAATCTTTAACGGGTCTTCCTGCTCCTTTTCTTTGTAGTTCGAGTCCCTGTTCTGCAGCGCCCCATTGTCTTCGTTTGTTTCCTACTTGTGCTTCACCTATCGCTGGTGCTTCTGCTTCTGCTCTTATTTCTTCTTGTCTTTGTCTTTCACGTTCTGCTTTTCTTTGTCGTCTTGCTTCGGGGTCTCTTACTTTAAACGGTCGAACTACTATATCTAAATCTGGCATCCGTGCTTCTTTTTCTAGTTGTGCTTGTGCTTGTGCTAGTGCTACTTTTTCAAAACCTTTTTGCCGTTGTTTGGATCTTCCTTGTTTTAATTTTTCTATTCCTATTTGTATTCTTTTAGCGTCTGCTAGTTCTACTGCTTGACGTTGTGCTTCATCGTATTGTTTTTCTTTTCGCATCCGTTCTTTGTCTGCTTCTTCTTCTTCTGCATATTGTAGGGCAGTTTCGTCTTGTAGGTATTTTGCTGTTTTAATTGGTTTTTTATACAAACGCTCCGGTATGTTACGTATTCCGTATTCTTGAAATAGTAGCGTTTGTAAGTCTGCGCGACCTATATCTGGTTTTTCTTTATAAATTTGTTTTACAATTCCTGCGACATCTGATGCTGATGTTGACACGTTGTATTCTTGTTGGGCAGGTACTGCTGTTAAACGATTAAGCGCAGATTGTTTCGCTAGTTTTTTCTTATATGCTACTTTACGTGCTCGTTTTTCAACGATGTACCGCGGTTCTTTAGGAGGCATTATATTTTTTTTATTATTATAATTATAAAAGAAATAAAATTTTAAAAATTTAAAATTTTAAAATCTGTATTATATATAAATGTATAACTACGATTTAAAAAACTACAAGTCCTATAAATCATTGTATCAACAAATATACAACATACTAATAAAAAACAACGCGCAGGTAACTTATACAAATACCTACTTATTGTGTGATTTTGCTAAATTGAATGAAAGTACGAAGGATGAATTGCGTGTCCTTTTTAGTTCTTAGTTTTTTGTTATCCCCTACATTGTTTTATTCTATGGAATTATTATATAGATTAACAATAACAACAATACAACATATAAATGCAGTCATCAATTGAGACTTTTTATCTTGAAAAAAGCATCAACAAAAAAAAAAAGTATAGTGTGTATTATATAAATGAAAATAACACACTGTCCCGCATTGATTTTGGAGCGTCTGGTTATAGTGATTATACACTTACAAATTCAGATATTAAAAAAAAAAATTATAGATCAAGGCATCGGCACGACCCGTATAATGATATGTACACCCCCGCGTTTTGGAGTTGGCATCTACTTTGGAACCGTAAGAGTATTGTTGAAAGTATCAAAGATATAATATCGCACTATAATATAAATATAATAAACGCTGTAAAATGATTGATGACCCTGTTATAATTACTGCTATATTTACTGGTATTGTTAGCGTACTTGGTTTAACCTTTAAAAATATAAAATCATCGCACTGCTGGAGTAAAAATGATTGTTGCGACTGTACCACACGTGGCGACCGCTCTAGTAGTAGTAATATTATAATACAACAACCTATACAACAACCTATAATCCCTTTACCATATGAAAGTAAAGATGAAAGTAGGGTGTAGTATATATAAATATTAACTTTATATATTTATTTTTTATATATTCTTATATATTCTTATATATTCTTTATAATAATTATAATATAAATTTATATTATAATTATTATAAAGAATATATAAAATATACTAAATATATAGTCTATTAAAATATATAAATAATAACTTTATATATTAAACTTAATATATATTAACTAATTAATAAAGTATAATCGGTTTATTATCATCTTTTAACATTCCTGGGCGTGAATATTCTAAACCTGTGGTAGCACTATGTAAATAATTGCGGGCGAGTTCTGTCCGCTCGTTTATAGTCATATTTGGATTTTGGTTGTAAATGTTAGTTAATTTATACTGCCTTATTAAATCAATATTTAAATCTGATCCTATCACGTTTTTCATACTGTTGTGTATTACATTGTTAAAATTACCGCTTTTAAATTCTACTCCGTTTTTATCAACAAATAAAAAGTCGCCCGCCTGTTTACCGTATAGTTTTAAATACTGTGTCAAATAGTGTTCTAATTCTGGCGAAATTATAAAATCCTGCTTTCCGTATGTTGTTTTTGTTTTATAGTTTAACATTACAATTTTTGTAGGTTTCATTACTCCATTTACTGTTATATAATTGTATTCGGGATTGTATGGTTTTTTATTGGTTGCGGATTTAATTTTAAACGTGTATAGGTCGTTTCTTGGTGTAAAACCATTTAAGAAATAAAATGCGCATATTAATTGGTACACGTATTCAAGGTCTGACTCGGGTTTGTAGTTTGTTATGCGTTGTTTAATGGTTTCAAGTGTTAACCCATTTAACCTTTCTTTATGTACTTCGGATACTATGTTGTTTCCGCGTGTTTGGTCTTCTGTTGTTTTGTTTGTTTTCATTAACTCGGTGTACTCTTGTATTACTTTTTGCGGTACGTTTTCTTTAGTTTTTAACAATTTAACAATTGATGCTACATAGTCTTTGCTGGATTTATTTATATGTTTATTTATAACATCAATGACCTCCTTATAGTTTAATAAAAATTTATAATCTTTATACGGATGACCAGTTGTTAAAATTGCGATTTTCTGCAATTTACTGATGTATGACTTCTTAGTGTTTTCTGTTAAGTCTTCGTTGTTTCTGTTTGATTTAACATTATGAAACTCACGATCAAGCACCGCGGTGTCTTCTGGTGTTATTGTTGTAGATGATGATACACTGCCACCTTTTAATTTATAAACGCGTACTGCCATTTTTTAATTTTTTTTTTTATTACTTATATATTATAAAACATTTTATTTTTTGTAATATATAAAAAAAATATATGCGTAAAAATTAAAGAATTTAAAACTGTTTTAATTATAATAATTATAATAAAGAAACAAAAAAATGGATGCTACTTTTAATAAGTATAGAAATGCTAAAGTGTACAAGATTACTACACCTTCTAGTAATCGTTTTTATATAGGGTCAACTTGCCAACCTTTATGGAAGCGCCTGTCTGAGCATTCTAGTAGGTTTGTACAATGGAATATTGATAGCGGGATGCCTTACTGCTCTTCTTTTAAAATTATCTCGTATTTAGATTATAAAATTGAATTATTGGAGGCATATCCTTGTAATTCAAAAAATGAGATGATAACTCGGGAGGCATATTATTTAAAATTACTACAACGGCAGTGTGTTAATTATAAAATTTTTTTAAATGACCCTATAGGTGCGAAAAATGAGTATAACTTAAAAAAACAAAAACAAATGGATGCTATTTTATTATTTAATGAAATGGTGCAGTTATAGTAATGCTATAGCGGTAGGTACTATCCAGTCTGCGTTGTTTGAAAAAAAGTCGCCTATATCATCAAAAAAACCTGCGCCCATCATAGAAGCGGGTGTTGTATTATTGTATCTTCCTGTTTGAGTATCGTTTATACCATCAATAACACGGTAACCTGTTTTATGTGCTGTGCTTGGTTGTGCTCTACGTGCGCCTCCGAACATTTGACGTTCTTGTACGCTATCTGCTACGTTGTACGGGCGCTCTATTTTTTCTAGTTTTACTTTTGCCATCGGACTTACAAAGTCGGATGTATCATATTTAGGGAACCGTGTTTCCGCACCTAACTGTACGGGGCGCGCATTAACTGGCGACTCTGATACTTTAACATATCTTTTTTTACTAAATTTACCGCCGTACACGTTTGGATCTACGTCTTCTATATCATTAGGCAGTCCTCCGCCTTTTTTTGTATTATTCCATTCTTGCGACGCCATCCGCATAATCTGCGTAGCGGTTTTACCTGATCCTTTATATTTAGCGAATGTAGATTTTACTACATCTTTATATGTTGACATTTTTAAAAGTTAAAATTTATTTACTTTATTATATAATACAAATAAAAAAAATTAAAAAACTTTAAACAATAAATACACTAATTTTTTAATTAACGTCGGCGCATACGTCCTCCACTGCTACCACTGCTGTACGAAACTCCCCCACCTTCTGGTTCTTTCTTTTCTTCCATTCGTTTTTGTAGTGCCTCAAGACCCATTTTTGACCCTTGTTTTATAAGTTCTGGAGCGTGTTGGATTGCTAGCGATCCTAGTTTTTTAGCGCCACTAGACAACAAAGACTTAAACCCGGCGAAATTAAACTTACCACCGTGTGCTTGCGATGCTGATACGACATTTTCAGATACAACATGCGATCCTCTAGCGACCGCTGCGAACTCTTCCATAGAAATTGAGGAGTTTTTAAACACTGCTACACCATTACCTATAGCGCAGGAACCTTGAGTTACGAATAATTCATAAGAATATAATTGGGCATTATCAATATCACATTGAGCGGTCGAAACACCCGCTTCAGCGAAATTATTAACATTATATGTAACCTGTGCCTGCCACATCAATCCTCCTAGATTAGACTCACCTGAGAAACTATTTGCACTACACATATCAAGAGATGGGGATAAACAAACGGGTGTACCTATTGCTACCCAACTTGCGTATGTTAAACCAGTTTGTAGCGTATTACGGCGGTACGCTAGGTATAGTTGATCTTGATTAAAGATAAAAGTACCATAGGATCCATATGTTATTTGTAAAGTTGTAATAGGGAACCCGCACATTAAATTTTTAGGGCGTATGCCTGTTGCGGATGGTTGGCATTTAATCCAGTAAAATTTAGGAATGGTAGTTAATTTATAAGATTGAAGACTAATACCAGTACCAGAGGTGGCAGCGAGTTTTGTATTATTTACATCAATCTGGAACCAGTCATAATAAGCGGGGTTGGGTATAGGATGGTCTACCACGTCAACAGTTAAATAATTAATTAATAAATTAGCGCTTAAAATTTTAACTTCCGTATCTGATGTCCACATAGCATAGGTAACATCCTGGGTAGTATTAAACATATTAGCGAGTCCGGTACTTGTATCTAATTGAAAACGAACCCCTAACGAATTAACATTGCATAATCCTGCACCGCCTTTACCTACACTTAAAGGCGAGATAAGGATCGGTTCAACAATTTCATAAGTGGCGGTACTACTATCTGCACTAATACTTACTAAACGTACTGAACTAACACGGGAGCGCCCAGAACATAAACTAGTAGGAGTATTAGGTTGCTCCGTGATATAGTTTATAACATTGAGTCCGCCTTGATAATTAACGCCTACTGCTTGTTGGTATAGTGCAGGTTGTTTATTATTATCGCAGGGGCATCTAGATAACAAATTCGACCGCATATCTTCATCCGCAAAATTCTCCCTACATACTGAGGTAATAACACCCAAGTTAATATTTGTATCTACGTTGTTAATTGATAATGCTAAATTATTAGTAGCGCCTGATAAAGGGTATTGAGCGAACGCCGTATTAGCATTATTAATAGTACCCTGTACACATAACAAACCTGCACCTGGAGCGCCTGCTGGAACATCAACAACGGGGCGCCCTACCACTTGTGCTAACACCCCTACTCCATTACCTGCTGTATTATTTCTACTACATAGGGGTGGGCATATAATGCTAACTGGCATATTTGCGACTAGGGTCGCTTTATTAATCGTGACGGATACCTGGTATTGAATACTGATATAGGGGTCAATTGCTACATTCTGCCCTATTGATAGGATATTATTAAAACTGATTAAATTGTTATTTACTTGTGTAGCGCCTATAGTTTGTGTTAAAACTTGAGAGGCGCCTTCCGTGATGACCTGTGTAGCATGGTCAAACATAAGACGGGAGTCCATCGCGATTTGATTTTGTAATGACATTTTTTAAAAATAAAATTTAAAATACTTTATTATATAATACAAATAAAAAAAATTTAAAACTTTAAACAAATTAAATGCTTTAATAAATTCTAGTAAATTGAAATTTAATGGATACGTTTTGTAAAGGTTGTATCATAAAAGGCACCTCCGTTTTATTAAGATACCTAACTGTTATAGCATAATTGATGGTACGCAGTCCTTGATTACTTTGCAATGTGTAGTTTCTTAACAATATAGCGTCATAGATAAACGCACCGCTCATATTTAAAAACACTGGGTCGTTTGTGTTAATATCTAAATCCGTAAAGGTTATTGTTTGTTTATCTGATCCCGTTTGATCGCCGATTATAGACATAGTAGAGGTTACTATAAATTTATCAATAGTATTAAATTTGTAAAAACTGAGTTTCGCTTGTGTAATTGATAATGCCTGCGTAGGTATATAGTATTTAAACGGTTGTTGATTTGGTGTTGTATTGGTAGTGTGTTCAAAATACATATAATTTAGCAATGCCTGATTTACAAAAACCCCCGATCCTGTAAAACCCATACCTACCTGCGGGAACGTCATTGTAATATACCCCGTTGCCCAATTCATACTTACTACTGGCGCTGTTGGTATTAATGGTATAAAAGGAGGATTAACTGCTTTTATTTTACTTAAACAAGATATTAGGGCATTATTTATACTTGTTATATAGTCTGCTAGATTATAAACTGCGAGTTCTGCTTGTGTTGGTATATTTAAATTTGTTAATAACGAAGAAAAACCACTTATACCTGTATAATTTGATACTATTACTGACCCTATTAATGTAGCGGTTCCTGCCGTGTGTGTTGTGTATGTTTCTATACGGTTAGTTTGTTCTGTTGTTATTGATATTTGTTGTACTTGGTTTACAAATTTCCTGTTTATTAATCTAGCACTGCCTGTGTATAATATTTGAGGTATATAATCCCCACTAGTCAAAGAATACGGTACAATATATATAAAAGGGGCGTACGGTTGAACTTGAACTGCTGTATAGTCGCAGTTTAATGCTACACTTAAATAAACATTAACATCCGCTGGGTTGATTGATGCACCACTAATCCACGCTAATGATTTATGCGCCTTTATTATTTGATTTATTGGATCGTAGTATGCTTTATGTATATTATTAGTTGTGCTAACAATATAAAAAGTCTGCATATAGTTATCATACATTAATTTAGGATTACAATAAGTACCACCTGTTAGTATGTTTATTGTGTTGTATGGTATATTTAAAGGGGCATATGGTGTTGCATCTATTACGATTGTTCCTGCTGATACTACTACAGGATTTATTAAATTTGTATAATATGTTAAATTTCCCTGTGTATTTGCATTTTGTGTATTGTATGTTATAAAATGATTATTAGCGCTATCAATTGTAATATACGGGCAGGAGTCTACTTGTGCGTTTGCTAACAACCACACCCCTTGAGCGTTTAATTGTTGATAAGATACTGGTAAAGCGTTTGCAGGTGTTAAAATTTGTATTGTAATCCACCCAGGATCTGATGATGGTAACGCCACATTTATAATAAACGCCTTTACTGCTATATACCCCGATTGTAGTGGTAAGCATCCTAATATATAATGCACTCCTCCTATGGTGTTGTATGTTAGAAATACAACCTGCACAGGTTGGTTATTATCATCTAAATAATAGGGCACTTCGTCTATTTCTATCGATGGTAATGAACTTGTAAATGTTAAACTCGTACAATTAGGCGTAAAATACATTTTATAATATGGTAGACCCGAATTTTGTAAAGAATAACACCCTCCCACCGCTGGAACATATACAAAGTTAGACAAAGCAGGTACCGTCCCTGCTTCTTGTGAATTGGGTTGTATATTTACTACTGTGTTATTTAAAGCGTCTCCTACTCCTAAACGCTCTACTGTCGCAGCGACTGATAATCCATAAATCGATGGCCAGTAGTACCCTGCTCCTACATTTATACCATCCATTAACGCGCTTACGGAATAGACAATTTGTGCCAGTGTTGTATTAACAAAATGAGTGTCCACTATTACATCGCTTGTTATAGGGTATGTTTGTAAAAGTGCTACAGCATAGGTAGTAGTATTTACTGAGTAATTATCAATTGACACTAGGTTTGAAATTAATGATATCGATGCACCGTATGCTATAGAAAATGTGGATTCCGTTTCATTGTAGTTTATAGACTGTATCCACCCGTATGCGGGATTTGTTATAAGTACTACACTTGCGACTGCTCCTGTAAAAGGTGTAGTAGTAGTCCATAAATAAACGTGATCCGAGTCACCTGCTACTATTAATACTGATCCATTGCAATGCCAGTTTGTTATTGCGTTGTTTGTAAATAGTACACTTTCTATTGTGCTTGTATCAGTACCTGCGAGGTTTCTAGCATAAATAGAAAAACCATCAGTGTACAATAACTGTTCTATTTCTGGTACATATGAAACGAATAAAGGGTACAGAGGTAAAGACGCTATTCCAGGTATAGGTTGACCCGTGTTTGTGTTTAAAATTGTTACAATGTTATTTTCAAATGTTGTAATAAAAGTAGTATAAACTTGTAAAAATTCTGGTAGTCCCGGGCGCGTTAGTACTTGTTCTTGATAAATTGATGCACTCCCGTTTGATAATTGTAACCCTATTGTTAATTCGTTATTAGGAAAATATGATAACAACACACCATCCATCGATGAAATTTTTAATTTATTAATGCCTACTAAGTAATTAGACTGGTTCGCCATCATTTGTGTAGATAACTGCTCGGTAACACTTGATAAAATACTCGTAGTTGCGTTTGAGTTGTAGTGTGTGTTTGTATAATACACGACGGGTGCACTATCATCTGCTCCGGAAACTGAGTATGACATTTTTTTAATTGTTTTATTATATTATAATAATATAATAAAACAATTAAAAAAATGGCAGTCTCTACAAGTAATAGTTTATCACTCCGCGCAGTTATAAATGGTTTTGAATTCGCAGGGGTTTATGAAGATGTAACAACGTTTTCACAGTTTATAACAACTATAACTGCTAGTAACGACAATATAGAAGACGTTACCGAGTATACATTAACTTTTTTACAATCTAATGACGGAGTAACTGCCGTTTTAACAAATAATTATTTAGGACAAAATGCATCAAACCACTCGTACTATGTAAATCCATCGTGCCGTTATGTTAAAATACAAGTAAATACACTGTCATCAATCGACCAATTTGAAATTTTCTCAGTTGTAAAAAATACAAACCTAATACAAAATACAACAAATACTAATTTTAATAGTTTTAGAAATGTAGTAAATGTAAATGTTGGCGACTGGTATAGTATTAAAAGTTTAGGAGATACAACTACAGGGTCGTGGGATGCAATGGGTGCTGTTGTAGGTGATGAAGTGGAACCCGTTGTAGGGCGTGTATTTTTATGTTTAAGTGCTGGTGCAGGATCAGGTGATGTTTATGATATAGCATCGAGTACTAATGTTATAGTATCTAATATACCCGAGGTCACTATTACGAATACAGGGTTTACTAGTAATATAATAGCGTCAATTACTTTACCTATAAACAACACCCTAGAAAATGCGCTATACGTTCAGGCAGATGCAAATATACCCGTAAATATTCAAGCGTCGATTGATTTAGATGTTAAAAATACCCTAGCAAATGCGCTATACGTTCAGGCAGATGCAAATATACCCGTAAATATTCAAGCGTCGATTGATTTAGATGTTAAAAATACCCTAGCAAATGCGCTATACATTCAGGCAGACACATCGCATCCCGTATTTGTAGCTATACCTAGTGGCGCTGTTATTGATGCATCTATTACGGAGTGTATAGACTTACAAGTAAAAAATACCCTAGCAAACTCCCTATACATTCAGGCAGACACATCGCACCCCATTTATGCTGTTATAAACACCCTACCATCAATCGCCATAACGAATACAGGGTTTAATAGTAATATAACAAATGCTTTTTTAACTGTAAAAAACAAACCTACCTATAGCGTTAGTTTATTTAGTGCAGGTACAACATCACAAAACATACGCAGTTCCGCTGGTGTTTTACATACTGTTGTTATTTCATCAATACCTACTGGTACTACCTTTGATTATCTTAAATTTTATAATAGTTCAAGTGCTACAGAGGCGTCTACGCCTTTAATGACTATACCTATAAAAGCGGGCGAAAGTTTAACTTTTGTAGCGGATATGAATTTTAGCGCAGGTTTATGCGTAAGGGCGACCGATGCTTATAGTAGCGCATCAACTGATGCGCCTATATCTATAATTAATATTACAGTATTTATAACGGGTTATAGCGAATAATTACAACATACCTACCTCAACCGCACTAACATAATACGATGGGTAGTTTTTTGAAATAAATAAATATCTAGATTTTAAATTTTTTAAATATTCTATTTTTGAATTTTCAATACCTAAGTAATTTTTTGATAACAGTGTAAATGCCCGTACGTTGTTTTTAGGGAACATTACATAATAATTGCAATTTAACAATACGGATTGCGACCCCTTAAGATTACCTGCGGTTGCTAATTGTTCTACAACAAAAACACTCTGCTGTTTATGGCGTCCTTTTTGTAATACAACAAGGCGCAGTTCTAAATAAGGTTTAGAAAGTTTAACACCATAAGATACAACATCATCGAAGATGCACACTGAGTTAGGTTGTATCATTTCGTATATATCGTGTATATTGAGTTTTTTTTCAGAGTTTAAAATTTCATTTAGGTCTATTCGTATAACGTTGTAGTCTTTGTAGTCATCATCGTTTATTGATGAAAAAAGGTATACTTTTTCGGGTTTTAATTGATCCAGGAATTTTTCTGTCATATAAGTCTTACCACTACCACTACTACCAGATATCAGTACGCGTACGCATTTTAATTTTTTCATATCAAAAAATGGGAATATATCATCCTTTACACAATCAATTTTATTTTCGTACTTTTCGGTGTTTGTATCAATGTATAATTTTTTAAATTCGGTGCAAGTCGCGACTTGTATTATATTTTCATCCGCTCTAGGTCTTACGGGTATTATTGACATTTTTTTTTATTTGTTTATTATAATATAACAATAAAAAATGGGTGATAAAAAACAACAACAAATAATAATACATCCATCAAAATTGATTGAAAGCGGGGGTAAATTATCATTTGGCGATTTAGGTAGTTTATTAAAGGGTACCTATAATAAAAAAAATGATAAAATAAAGGACTGGGAGTTAGATAAAGAAATAAGCGGTGATAAAAGTAAGGTATATCGCAACCCTGCAACAAATCAAGTAGTAGTAGCGCATAGAGGCACTAGTGGTTTTAGTGATTGGTTTAATAATTTAGTATACGGTGTAGGCGGAGAGCGTTTATATAAATATACAAAAAGATACAAAGATGCGGAGAAAGTTCAAAAACAAGCGGAGAAAAAATATGATAAAAATAAAATATCAACAATAGGACATTCGCAGGGCGGATTACAGGCAAAAATGCTAGGAAAAGATACACACGAAATTATAACATTAAATAGAGCATCGCGCCCTTTTGAAGATAAAAACACAGATAAACAATACGATGTAAAACTAAAGCATGACCTTGTTAGTAAGTCTGCCTCATCACATAAAAACGATATAATAAAACCCAGTGGTTATAATCCTATAGCGTCTCATACACTGTCGGGGGATTTTGAAAATATACCATCAGGTGATACAGTAGGAGCAGGTATTGGTACTATTTTAACAAATGCGAAATACTTAATAAAAGATAAAATAGATACTGCAGTGTCTAACATACAAAATAAAGTGGAGGGTTTAATACCATCTACAACACACTATACCCCTACAACACAAAGATACCTCGATCAATATGGGCATTTTAAAATTATTGATATGCTTATAATTAAAACCCCTGTAGCGGGTGCTGTTATGAAACTGGCGGGCGTTTTAACTGCTGGTCAAGTACAAGACGCTATGAAAAAAGAAGGCATCGACACTTTTTTTCATATAGCAATGCGTACTAAGCAAATGGACGATAATGGTAACATTATTTCAATGTTATACGAGAAAAATGAAAATATAAGTATACGCCCTTTTGTTAATAGTGATATAGCGATGAATTCTAAAACTTTATTAATTGATATAACAAAAACACCGCAGTTTAATTTAAGAGAAATGATGGAGCGTACCCGATTACATATGGGTAACAAGTTGTTTTTTGGTTATAATGCTTTAATAAATAACTGCGGGGACTTTATTATTCATACACTGATGGCAAATTATCTATACACGCAGTCGGATGATGCGTTTTTATATCAAACAGACGTAAATGGCAATAAAAAAGATTTAAAAATTTTAAAAAAACATATTAATAGCAGTGGTCTGGGGAGGTTAAATTTAATAACAAAAATGGGGGCGTATGTTAGAAAGCACAGTATGTTTGGTGGTGCTATTCGTTTTATTTAATTTATAATAGCGATTTTTGATTTAGTTGTTCTATTAGTTCATCTTTTTTTTTATAATAATATGCGCGAGCATTGTCCCGCATTTTATACATAAAGTCAGGGTCATTTTTATTTTTATCATAGTATTTTTTAGCGTATGTTTTAGTATCGTATTGTTTTGTTTGTTTGTATTTAGTCTGGTATTCATTGTATATTTTTCGTTTATCTTCGTCACTTAATTGTTCCATCTTATTAAGTGTATACTTGTATGTTAATAAGTAGTAAAACCTTTTTAAACTCTTTATTATAATTATTATAATTATTATAATTATAAAAGGTTTTTTTTTTAGTCTTCTAACGCGTGCATGTCTGTGTTTATTATAACATCTTTATAATATTTTATACCCCTAACAAATACGGTGGCGTATCCGTTTGATTTCATTTGTTTATAAAATATTTTTAAAGATATAGGCGTCTCCATTACTGTATCGTAGTGTTCTTTGAGTTCTGATGCTTTAATTTTTTTTTCTTCGTGTCTTAGGATGTAATTATCTATATAAGTTTTTACAGGGTTGTTGTCGTTTATGTATTCATTGGTCGCTACTATTGAGTCGTGTGGTTGTGGTATGTTTTGTTTGTCTGTTGTTTTTATATTTTCTAATAACATAAGCATATACTCGCAGGCGATGTTTGTTTGTTCTATTTGTGTTTTAAGATTGGTGTCGATCTTTCTTTCGTATGGTTCTGTTGGATTTATAACAAAAGAAAAAGGAAAATTAATTACTATAAAACGGCGTAGTAGTCCTTTGTCTATGTCTTTAATATCTGGCATATTATTACATTGTAAAAACGGCGTAAAATGGGGCGTAAATGAAATATTAGACTTATTGAGGTCGCGTGTTGTTATGATGTCTCCGCCTGTTATTAATTTTATTAATGGTACATTTAAACTAACGCTGTGCCCGAACTGGTTTGTTTCCGCTGGTTCGCTGATGATTATATTGCGTTTATTTCGTGTATTTGTTAGTGTAGAATTTGCGGTGCCTTGTATAAATGCCGATGTTACGAATGTGTTCTCCGTTGTCATTGAATAACTGCCTAGTGCTTTTGTTTCTAGTTTTGTTATAATTCCTTTACCATTGCCTCCGCTTCCTACCATTAAAACAAAGCGTTCAAACATATTACCAAATAGCGATTGCGCTTTTATTGTTAAGTAATAGTCGATCACCTCTTGTGATTCAAATATTGAAAAAAATAAATTTTTTATTGTTTGCCTTAACGTAGGGTCGCTTTCTTGATAATCGTACCCCGTTGTTTTTGTTATATAATCGCTTTTTTGTATTGGTCGTATTTCTTTTATAACATTGTCCCAACAACAATTTTTAAACGCTATAATGTCTTTATTGGCATCCATCAATTCATCGGCGTTTGTTATTGTGTATAATTCGGTTAGTAGTTTTGTAATTGAGTTAATATGCGTAACTGTGCCTACTTGTTTTATTACTTTATTAATTTTATCTGTTAATGTTTCCGCATTCCAGTGTTTTTTTGTTATTTTGTCTTTGTAGTTTTTTATTAAAATATTTTTTAACACTGTTGTTATAGATTGTAAAAAATACGGGGGTGTTGAGTTTTTAGTGTAGTTTGTTAATACATTACTGCCATTATACGAATACCACCCACTTTCGTTTGTATAAATGTATTTTTCTTTTTGTTCTTCGTAGTATAAAGTAGCAAGTTTCGCGTGTGTTAGTTCTTCTATTTCTTCTGTTAGTTTTTCACCATCATATAAAGGTGTAGGCGTTGTTGGTTCTTGTTGTTCTTGTTGTTCTTGTTGTGGTTGTGGTTGTGGTTGTGGTTGTGGTTCTTGTTGTGTTGTTTGTTGTGGTTGTGTTGTTTGTTGTGGTTCTTGTTGTGTTGTTGGTCGTTGTATTGGTTGCATTGGTTTTTCTTCAAATGTTAGATCAAGTCCCATTTTGTTTTTTATTAGGTTTTTTAATTCTGTTAAAATTGAGGGGGTGTAGTTTTGTTTTTCAATCATTATACCGTCATAACATAACACCGCCGTTTTTTTTATAATTTTTTTATTTACTGTTAAATAGTCGTATACGTATTCTAAAATTTGTACTTCTAGTTCTTGGCACCATTGTGATACAATACTGGCGGGTTCGTTATAGTCTAATTCATAAGTTGACTGCGTCTTATTTTGTTTTATTGATACTGCTAGGTCGAGGTTTCTTTCTATTATTTTACTACCATATTGGTCGCGTTCTTGTATAAATTGTTGTATAAATTCTGAGGGTATGTATTCTAGTTTGTTTGCGTTTTTTATATAATTGATCCAGGTAGAAAATTTGCCGTAATATAATAAAATTATAAATAACTTTTTAGCATCATCACGGGACACCGTGTATTGTGTCATCACTTGTGCTAGGTGTTGTTCTCTGTTTAAAATATAACTTTTTAAACTTTCGCAGTGGATGTTATTCATACTACAAATTTGGTATACTATGTTAGGGTGGCAGTTTGTTATGTCTATATCTGTATAAAGATTGTGGCAGATTGTATGGCGTATTTCTTTTCGTAATATGCCTAAAGAAATATTATAGTCAGCATACACACGACCGTATGTGTTCTTACGTCTGTAGGTTGTTTTTATTTTATTAATTTTATTTTTAAAACTTGTGGATACACTCTTAAATTGTACTAGTTGTTGTTGTTCTGTAGCATAATTCAACCAGGGGGTTTGGTTTAATATTTCGGGGGTATCTATACACCATTGTAAAGCATCAGCATCGAAAATTTCGTAAAGTGTTAATTTATCTAAAGCAGTGGTGCGTTTGTTAAGCGTTATGTCTCCAGGATAATAGGTCATTTTTATAATATAGGGTGTTGTCTTTATTATAATTATTATAATGGGTTTTTGTTTAAATTGTTTTTATTCGTATTTATATATTTACTTTATAATAATATTTTAAAAAAAAAAATTAAACGAAATTAAAATTTTAAAGTTTTTTAAGTTTTTCAATTTTGATCGTGTTTTAATGGTAGGGTAGAGGTAAATAAAAAGGGGTAGAGGTAGGTTTTTTTTGTTTGATTGGTAAAATTGATTATTCGGGCGAGGGTGGGGCAGGGTTGAGGTGGTGGTGCTTTTTCAAAGTCTAAAAATTATAAAAACATAGCATATCAGATTATATTCCTAGGATTATATTCCTAAAAGTTTTTTTTTTTCACACGAGATTTTAAATTATTATACAACTTTACCTCAACCCTAGGGGGTAAAAGTATATATTTATACAATAATACACTGTAAAACATCAAAAACGTAGGGTGGAGCAAAAAAAAATATATATTTTTTACCTCAACCCTACAAGATTTACCTCTACCCCTTTTTTAAGATTTTACAAAAAAAAACACGATATAAAACCATATAATTAAACGATAATAAAAACAGTCGAGCGTAAAACCTCTATAATTGATTGTAAAAATCTACCTCAACCCTACAAACTGCCCTATATTATATTCCTAGGATTATATTCTCAAATGTTTTTTTTTACCTCAACCCTAACAAAAAACACATACGTGCACACACGTGTGTATTGTAGCACCGTATTGTTATGATTTGTTTA
>TARA_R110000868_G_scaffold9030_2_pt1 | contig 17627 bp, 27 predicted proteins | sample TARA_R110000868 | Tara Oceans TARA_R110000868 (sample SAMEA4397489) | marine metagenome | biome: Polar Biome; feature: [SRF] surface water layer (ENVO:00010504); material: water (ENVO:00002006), including particulate matter (ENVO:01000060) such as... | depth 5 m | reverse complement strand
ATGTCAATAACTAATTGTCCATTTAATGGTTTTGTTTGTTGCTGGGTTTGCTTGACGATCAATTGTGTAGCCCAGAGTTTCAAAATACTGAATAACTTGTGACATTTGGTCTGATATTGCACGATCCGCAGTAGCACCCGTCCATACGCTGTAATAATTAGTGCTGGATGGATTAGTTGCACTATGGGTAACTGTATTAAATCCTAAATCACCGTTTGCAGTTCCGGCGCCAACTGTAACTGTCCATGCCTCGGCAGCGGGCGAAGTGTATGTTAATACTAAATGCAATTCGCTGTCTTTGCTTGCAACTAATCCTGTTACTTCGGCATCATTGATATCTGCAATTACGCTGTTCAAATTAGTCCCAGTAGTTCCTAGTGTAATAGTAACCCCTGCAATAATAAAAGTGGGAGTATCAACAATAGTAGGATTAACTGCTTCTCCCACAATAATAATATTAGGAGTTGCTTCAGTCATCGTAGTACCATCACTTAGTGAAGAACTGTACAAGCCGGCTGCTGTGTCTGCAATTATTTTTTCCATTATGGCGTTAATTTCACGGAAAATAGTAAGATCATTTCTTGCTATAGCCAGAGCTTGGATACTATTAATACTATATGTCATTTTACGCCCTTCATAACTTGTTTGTTAGCTAATTTACTCACAACATCAGCACTTGCTTGTTTCTGGGAATCGATAGAATCTGGCAGTGCTGTGTCGAGAGTAGTTTCTGTATCATTGGCCGAGCCAACACTTTGTATATTGTTTAGTAGACTTTTTAGACTACTCATGTCAACACTGTAACCCATAGCTTGCATTTTAGCAAGAACTGCAGGTGTACTGAGCTTAGTGAAATCACGAGCTTTTGCACGAGTAATTAATTCCTCGAGATCATTTACAATATCACTTTGTTCAGTTGTGGCTTCATCAAGTAAGTCTAAATATTTCATTTAATTTTTGCCATCATCAATGCAATAGCTTTTTCAGAATAGCCGTTTGCACGAGCCGATTCGACTACACGTTTTTTAGCAGCTAAAAAGCGTTGCTCTTTAAGCGCACTTTGTTCCATGCGATCAAGTCTGCCTTCAGCTTTTAGTTCACGGCCAACTGGATTTGGTGCGCCTGCCGCAGCATCGTCGCCGTCAAACTCATCGCTGTCATCGCCGTCAAACTCATCGCCCATACCCATATCAGTTGGGACTGGACCATTTACTGGTTGGCCACTTGCTTGTAGTGTAGCGTTATCTAATGAAGTTTTTGCTGATTTTAGTTGGTCTAATAGACCGCCTAGTGCTGCGTCAGCTGCACTATTATATTGTTCTGCAACTTCAAACCCCAATTGGTCTTTCATTGCGTCTGTGATCGGCATAAGTTCCTGAACTTGCATTGCAGCAACGTCTTCGATCATTTTTTGTAGTTTGTCAACTAGTTCTTTAGCTGCTAGCAGCACTTCTGCTTGGTCTAAATCTTGTTCCATAACAATGCTTTCTTTCATTTTAGCACGTTTGCCGTCTTGTCTGGCGGGTGCAACTTCTTTAATGTATGTTTTTAAAGAATGTTCAATAAGTTTTAACTTATTGTATTGTGCATTTTCCCAGTATTTTAGATCGCTTTCTTTAATAGTAGCAATCTTAACTGTTGTTGCAGTTAGCATACGATTTAATGAATCGCTGCTCATTTCTCCCAAATTAACATTGTGATTAAATGTTTGGGATAAAATACGGTTAATTTTTTCCACATTGTGGCTTGCTGAGTTTAAGTCGTTTAAATACATGATGTTGATTCCCTTTAGTATATTTATAGTCTTTTTAGAATTTTGCTCTTAGCTTCATAAAGTCGTCTATTGGCGGTATCTACTTTTGCTAATGATATATCTTCATTTATTGCTTTTTTTGCGTTATGTTTGTGCATATACACTTCGTATAATGCATTACAGTATTCAACATCTAGTTGTTCTAATTCTTTCACACCAGTAATAGTATTGCTCATATATTTTTTAACAATGCCCATCGCAGTTTCAAATAATGCAATCTCTTTATGCATTACTGTATTATCTGTCAGATCAATTATATTGTAAAAGTTTTTAGTTCTGCCAGCGAAATTTAGTGGTATAATATCAATTTTATAGTTATGTACTCTTACACTAGATTCTGTCACTGTTTGATTAATTGCTATTGCTAAGTCAATATCAGTTATTGCGTCTTCAGCTAGCATTTCACTTGCGTCTTGGAAATTTTGTTCTAACTTTGGAGAAATTGCATATAGCTTTTCTAAAATAGCTTTCATGTCCATAGTATCAGTCATTGCGCTCTGCTAAAGTTGTTGATGTTAAGTGAGTAGTTTGTTGAGTTACGGTCTACTATACGATCTAACACACCACGACTTACTAATGTCTGGGCAAGATACTGTTCACGCTCATTCAAGTCTTTTTTATCTAGCATTTCGTTATTTGAAAAATGCTCTTCGATAAATGTATTTTCTCTGCTATTGATCCAAGTATAAAACCCACCCCTGGTTACTATTGCTCTCATACTGCAGGGCTTCCTGGACTTTGTGATGCTAACAATCTGCTAGGGATACCCGTCGGTGTTACTACTTTTCTTTTTTGGCTATAATAGGATTGATTGGCTTTGATGTTTGTTTCGTCGTTTGCATTTTGTGCTTGATTATTTGCCCGTTTATTTTGATTAGCAATATCGCCATTTTGCTGTCTTACTGCAGCTTTACTTAATCCATAAGCTGGTTCATCAATTTCGCCGTATGCTTCTATAATATCACGTACTTTCATTTTATTATTTTACCTTATTTAATTTCTGAACTGCTCTGCTCGCTGGATTAAACCTCTTAGTTTTGTTTGATTTGATTGATAAACGCTTACCCATACGAGCTTTTGTTCTAGCAAGAGTTACACGTTTTTTAAGATCAATCGGAGCACTGCATTGCCCTGGTTTCGACACTAGTCTACCAGCACGTTGTCCGACACTGCAACGATACTTTCTTGCTACCTTATTGCCTTTACGAGCCCAAACAAGGCTTGCTTCAACAATAGGTTCTTTTGCGGTGAGTTCATTTAAATTCATATATGTATTTAGCGAAAATTACATACTCATTAATATGGTAACAACAACTGTTAGTACGCCGGCAATAACTGATGCAGCAGCGCCTAACATATATCTATTTGTTGTTTGATTTTGTCTTATGTTGTCTTCTCTCATTTGAGAAAATGACCGCATATTCTCTTCACGTAGACTGGTTACTTTGTTTTCAATGTTGTCTAGTCTATTTTCAACGTTATTTAAGTTTTTCTCCAAGACTCTGTATCTCTCCGCACACAGATCAACGTGGGCTTCTAAATTATGACGCTCTAACTGCGTAGTAATGGTTTCGGGCATAGTTTATTCACTTCCTACCACTTCATGTGATTATGTTTACATAGGAGTCTTTTAATATGTTTTATGTGCCTGAGTCGTGTGTGCCTGTTATTGTATTATCTAATATTTAGTATGGCATCATACTTTTAAAAAGCATATGTTTACCATAACTTCGTTGAATACTTCAAAAGTATTTGATTTAAATTTAACAGTCTCATCTAATTTTGCAGTAAATGCTGCCCCGTCTGTATCATGTTCTAGGTAATAAACATCGTTACTATCTTTTTTAAAGACATCTGTATGCTCTGATACAAAGTCTAATTGCCATACTGTATGTAGTCCACTAAATTGTGTTCCGAGCCGATACTGCACTATATCTTGTGCTAATAACTTCTTAATTTGTATTTGTGTAGGCTGACTTCTAAGACTAATAATTTGTAATAATGTGTTAAGATTTTGTGTTTGATTATATCCTAATACATCCGGCGACCTAGAACTAGTTATTAAACTATCAGTAATATCAATTAATGTATAAACAGTAAACCGTTGTGACAAATTGCTAACTTATCTCATTAACCATTTGCCAAATTGCCTACCTGCAACAAAGCCGCCTGCAACAGCGGCGGCTGAACGTGCTAAATTTTTAACTATTGATTTAGCTGGTTTTTCTGCATTTGTTACATTATGTAATTCTAAATTATTTGCTTTAGCATATTTGCTAAATGTGCCGTATAGTTCGCTGCGAATTGCTTTTGTTCTGAAATATTGTAGCATACGTGTAGCTGCAGCTTTACGCTGCATACCATCTATAGATGTCCAATTTGCTGATAATCTTCTTAATGCTTTATAACTAGAATCCTGGATATCTAGCCCACGTTCGAACGACATAAGATACGTCATTGGATTAGGAACAGGTTTACCGGTCGACATTAGTGTTAAATATTGTTTAATTTGAGCTTCGGGTAAACTTAGCTTACTTAGTTGAGTAGCTGCATTATCTCCGCCTGCCAACTTTCCTGTTTTGATAGCATTTAACGCAACATATAGATCCGTCGAACTTTGATGATAATTGTCAAAGCCTCTGTACTGTATAGTCTTTGCTGCGTACTGTTGTGCTTCGGGTGCAGTCTTATAATCGCTGTATAGCATATGCAGTGTAACTAAGTTCATAAAGGCAAAATCAATCATTCCCCTTGCATCAGTGGTTTCTGCCATCTGACGACTTCTGAACATAGTGCTTTCGTTTAAGTCTTTTACAAAATTTAATTCCATAACAGTATTTACCTTAGCTTGGGACCCATCTTTGGCGTGGCACTAGCTTAACTTTTTCAGCGTTTGCAGCATATCCCTCACCGCCTGCTTGCCCGTCTGTTGTTGCAGTGATATCAGATGTTTGTTGATCTAGTTGGTCAATAATATCATCTTTTACACGCTGTACTTTTAGTACTAAATTGAATAGCAATGGTATTGACTTGCTTTCGGGCATTGCAAGTATTTTAGCTTGCTTTTGTGGACTTACTTTACTTGCTTTAAGCCAATCAAAGAATCCTGTTGCAAGATCATTTAACCGACCTGCTCGGCTCATCTGATTTACATAAGTGTAAAGGATGTTCTTCATATCACTTAGTCCCGCTTGCGGAGCAAGCAACCTGTCAATTATTTGTGCATTTGTTTTAGCGTCACTAACAATGTCGGTTACTGCACTTGTATCAATTTTTGTTTGGTATGATGTGATTCTAGAATTTAATACAACGGCAGCGGGTCCATTTAGCCCTTGTACATCAGTTAACGCCATGCCATCTGTGGATCCAAAATCTTTGTAATATAAGTGTGCAGCGATACCTACGCTGCTTTGAGCAATACGCTTACCTAACTCACTTGTAGGGTTTACTGTGTATGTAACTTTATTTGGTGTGAATGTAATACCTGAACTGGTAACTTGATAAGCCTGTCCCGGGAACCAAAGCAAATCTCCCATTGCATAACCTCTAAACTGAGGAGAGGTGTTTTTTTCCATAACGTCGAATACTTGTGCCATATCAGCACCTAATTTTTGACGCCACTCTTCGCCATTGCCTGCAGTAGTAATAGCATTTTGCATATCTGCAGGAGTAGTATATTTTTGTTTACCCCAGCCGTTTTTCCCTACTAATACAAATGTACCATCGGGCTCACGCCCCCAAAATATTGCAATACGTCCATCCCACTTAATATTAAGTTCAGTCGAACCGTTACCTACGTTGTTTAGTATTTCTGCAGCTTTCAATGCACCCTGACTTCCATCAACAAAAACAAGGTCTTCTAGGTGCTGCCATTCACGGCCCACTGTTGCTTCAGTTAATAATTCACGGGCTCTCATTGTGGGAGTTCTTTCCAGTTTGGATCTGCTTTAAGATCAGTGATCATTTTAGTTGCTTGCTGTGTAGGCAACGCAGACATAATAGCTTCTACACTTCCTAAGTCTTGTGCTATCGCATTTGGACCAATTAATATTTTTGCAATGTCATTGACGTCCTTAGATATTAAACTGTCGTCTTCTCTTTTTAGCAAACCTTTAAATGCGCTCCATTTTAGTCCTTTTTCTTTTGCAAGATAAGACATCGCAATCTGTTTATTAACCCCTTTGTACGGACTGCCTTGTGGAATAGCATGTGTGTGAAATCTTGAAACATCACCTGCATTCTGGACAACCATAATATCAACTTGGTGTGCATGGTCTCCCATTGGGACTCTTACATGTACGCTAACACCGCTTTGCCCTGTTTGAAATCCAGCAAGGTCAAATAACTGTCTTAATTTCTTACGGATAGTTTTTGCATCATCGACGCTAAATTCTTGTGCAAGTGCATTTTGATCAACTATCAAATCAAGGTCGCCGCTTACTTTACCTGGAGTTGGAGTTGCACCACTTCCAATAGGAATTGCTTTAACCCCTGTTTTACCAAGTACGCTGTTAATACTATTAACAATTTCTGGAATCATCTCGTGTTGGAATGACGAAGTGTCTCCGAATATATTTCCGCCCTCATTTACAACAAGGCTGTTTTGTAATAATCTTCTTGTTCTTGGGCCACGAGTATAATGTCTTTTATGCGTCCCGCTCAGGATATCTGTTATCTTCAATTCGCTGTATTCCTCTAATAAACTTTTTTGGATCCTTAGTTCTAATACTATTAATAAGCCGTTTTTGTAAATCTTCTGCTACATCGGGAGGAAAACTGCCATCGATCATTTCAATCAAATTGATTGCAGTTTGCATCACATGTCTAGCGTTTGACTCGACTAATTGGCGTTTGTCTTTTTTAGGAGACATAGCATTAATTTCTTCTAATATAGATTTCGTATTTTTCTTCATTGTAACACTATTTAGCGGTTCCATTGGTAAATATTATTGCTGAGGTAGGAGCGAAACTTATAGCATAATGCAAATTCCTGATTACTATACATAGAATCCATAATTATAAGAATAGCTACATCAATGGCGGCGAGCAAAAACAGGCTTACATTTTGGCATATACTGGCTCATATTATTGACTCCGTTTGGCTACTGCTCGCTGTATAGTTCATCATATATAACACCAGATAAGGTCCCACTGCTCTTATCTCAGCAATTACTCTCTTCGTTTAAGTAGGTTCTTTAGTCTGTCGCCATTACTGACAGCTTCCTGTGCAGTTGCAGAGTCAACAACTTGCTCCCCTGCAGTAATAGTACTTTTAGTCCTTAACTTTTGATAAATGCTAGCAACTTGACTGTTACCATCCTCTTGTTCATCTTCATTTAAATCTACAATACGCATTGTTTCCATATTATATCCAAGATCAAGTTTTGTTCCTACACCGCTACTAGAACGTGTTTTCATAAACTGAATTTGCACACGCCCACGTTCACGCATTGCACGGCTACTGAAAATACCAATTAAGTTATCTGCTGTATTGATCTTACTAATGCCGCCTGCAATGTGACTGTGATCAAATTCTACTTCGTCAACTGCACTACGGTTTAGCTGTGATGCTGTAACAAACAAAATATGTAGTTCTACTGCTAAGTTACGCAATTCTTCTGAGACAAATTTATCTTTCATAAACTGGTCACTTGCTGGTACCTTATGTCCAGCGGGCATCATAAGATCCAAATAGTCAATAAGCAATGCGTGGACTTCGATGTTGTTTTGTATCTGATATTCACGCAAATATGCTTTAATGTCGTTCACGTTACATCCGTTGGGCAATTGTACAATTTGTAATCGCCCTGCTTTTTTACTTGCCATCTTAACTTTTAATTCAACGTCATCTGAATTTCTCATAACATTTTTAGTACTCATACCAGTAAGCATAGCGTCAAGTCGCATACTGCAAAGTTCTTCACTGAGTTCTAAACTAATGTAAACAACGTTCTTTCCTTGCAATGCCCAGTTTAGTGCCAAGTTTTGCATAAACAATGATTTACCCGAACCCGACCCGCCTGCAAAGATATTAAGTTCGCCGGGATTAAACCCACCATATAGTACGTTGTCAAATGTAGCCCACCCAGAACTATTTTGACCTCTGTTATCTTTGATCTTTTGAATACGTCCTGCAGGATCTTCCCAATAGTTTGTGCCAAAACTTTTTGCAAGACCAATCTGTACTGCTTCTTTAATTAATTGTTCAACTGCGCCATATTCGCTACGCTCTAGTTTATCGGCACTAGCGAGAATTGCGCCTTCAAGTGCTTTGTGTCTGCAAAACGTTTCAAACTCGTCCATAAACCACAATTTATGTTCTTTACTAATTTTGCTACTTACATCATCTAGCTTAGTATTTGTTTTTGCACTAATTTGTTCAATGGTAGGCAACTGCCCGTATTTGTCTACGTGCTCTTTAATAAAGTCAACAGTGGGTTGATAGCGTCGATTAAAGTACTTACTTTGCAATATAGCATTGCAGCGGACAAACAAATCTTTGTCTGCTAATAAAAATTCAATGTATAGTTTTTGTAATTCGTCAGTATAATTTTCGCTCATTTAACTCCGCTCAATTTCCTCAATATGTATTCGTCTTTATTATATAAATGACTTTCTAACCTTCTAAAGTCATGCCCAAGTGCATAGTAGAAAACTTCTTCATAGTAATACTGTAACCATGTTAAATTGCCGTTATCTAATCTAACTGGTATCCATGCAAAGTGTTTATTTACTTCGATTCGTTTACTTACTATAGCACTGATATGTCTCATTTACAATACCGTTTTGCTATTATTTGTATCTTAGTACTGTTTGTTTCGATGCTGTCTAATATACTACGCACAGTAAATAACCTGCCGTATTTCTGCACTGCATCGCCTGCGTCTTTGCAATCTTCCCATGGCGGAAAACTAACGTTCCATCCATGTTTAACTGCAGTCTTAACCATTTCCATTCCCGCTTTATCAGCATCGGGCAACAACACAATACGCTTGTTTAGCTGCTCTACTAAGCTGCATTGTATAGAGCTGGGTGTATTACCGTTCATTCCTACACCGCCCACTAGCAGGGCGTCTAGCTGTCCTTCTGTTATAATAACGTACTCATGCTTTGTTTGTGCATCTAAATTGTAAACAAAGTTGCCAGGGCTAGACAAGTAATACTTGGGTGTTTCTTTATCTGGGGTGGTGCCAGCCCATCGTGATGTATACCCTACTACTATGCCGTTGTGATAAAAAGGAAGTGTTACACGATTTTTAAAGTGCTTATATGGTGACCAATACCACCTAGGATAAAACCCTAAGTTTCTGCTTTCAACATACTCACACGCTTGAACAAACTTTACTAGTTCTGATTCAGATAGTATGCTTGTATCAACTTCTTGTAGCAGTTTACTTTCAGGAGGTAACTGGTGTTCGACCCACGATACTTTTACCGCTTGCGCTTTTTCTTCAGGTATAAACTGTTTTGCTACATCTTCGTTTTCTTGCTGTTTAAGCAGTTCAAAGTTAACACGCTGTATTTGTGCAGGATCTGCACCAAACTTCAGTAACAGTTCTTTAAGATTTTCGTTTATACGCTTGCCTGGACTCCATCCAGTCTTAAATCCGCAGTTAAAGCAGTTGTACTGGAATTTATCATCTACAAACATTATACCGCCACGACGGCGTGTATCAGCTTTATGCCCACGGGTTGCACACATAGGACAATTGCCACTAGTCCAGCCACTTGGCGTTAATCGCCAAGATCCGGGCATTGTTTGTTTTACAAAATCTAAGACTATCATAAAGCTATATTAGCTTCTGTAAAGTACTTTGTCAAGTGTTCCTGTGTTACCTGCATCTGGTGTATGGTAGAATCTTACCCACATAAACATACCGTCCCATGTAAATGGTGTTACGCTTGTACTATTAGTAAATGTCCAACTATCTTCTGCTACTTCTGGATCTAACTGTATGTTAAACCAATCTGATTCTGTTGGGTTTGACTCTAATGTACCTTGTGCATAAAGCACACCTGTATACCCTGTTGTGTACACTGCACATGTGTTGGTGCCGTCTTGGTTAAATGTCTGTGCAGTACCGGCGGATCTGTTTGTATACAAGCTAGTATCGCCTGCTTGGCCGCTGGCAATAAATGTATCATTAACAGCACTGTCTGTAATAACGATACCCAATGGGTTATCTTTAATTTCTAGTACAAAACTAATTCTGCCATTTTGGTCACTGCTAAGTCCAAAAGTTCTGCTTTGCGAATCAGTATAAGTAATAACGAGATCGTATAGTCCGATCCCAAAATTATTAGTATCTCCTTGGACAATTTTCATAACTAAATTACCACTGGTGTAATCAACTACTGCAAGAGTTTTAGTTAATATAACACTGTTAGAACTTCTATCAACAATCTTAGCAACAAATGTCTTGTTGCTTAAATTAACAGGTTTGCGGTCCGGAGTTTTAACGAAAAACTCTAAGTCAATATCTAACCCTGCGTAAATTATTAAGGGTTTGTGATTTTGAGGTCCATAATAGGTAGTACCTCCTCTATTTGGAAGTAGTATCTCACTACGTTGGTTATAATTGTATGCTGTGCCTTGATATATCATTTTGCAGATCTCCAATAGTATTTATTTGCTAAGTAAGTATAAGATGACAAACATTCCTAAAAAATACCAGAATTTACTAGAAGACTTTCCGTTTTTAACCCTTGTTGCTTATGGCGGCAACGAATATGTTGGAATAATACAAAATGTAGACAATCAGCTAGCTAGTATGTACAATTTTGAAACTATTAAAAATCAAATTGATAAAAAAGAGTTTTTAGACCTTGGTGAAGAATGGTGGTGGGGAACAAATAGATTAATACCCATTAACATTATTTTTAAAAGCAAGTGGGAAAAATATAGACCCACGTTAATCTCATTTAGTCTTAAAGACTTTATAGTTATACACGGGCCTATTGTTAGTTTAAATAATATTATTCAACGCAGAGTTAAACGCAGGAATATTCAACTAGTAAGAAAACTTTAAGTTTTCCGCAATGTATAATTTAGTTGCGGGTCTACTACATCTAGCCTTCTTGCTGTTGTTTTTTCGGCTGCATGAAGTAATAATGCACGTCTGACTTGTTTAGTTTTATTAGGCATTGTGCTATGTATTAGCCTAGGATGCCATGCCACCATACTACCGGCGTTGGCTGTAAACTGTTTACAATTATCAGAAAAGAATATCTTCCAACTTTCTTGATGATCTCTCATATGATTTCCATCATACATGTATTTGTGCGATCCTGGTACATATCCTGTCGCACCATTCCATTCATTGAAATCACACATCATTACCATAAATTGCAATCCTAATAATTTTTCATTATATCTCCACTCTTTAAAACGATACGGAGTATCTATATGCGGTCTTACAAAATTCATACCCGGTTGTAGTACAATAAAATCTTGAACATGCCACACCCAATTATGTTCTCCAAATATGCCATTCACTGACGGCTCTAGTGAAGTTTTAATTGATTCGATATAGCTATGTTCTGCTCTTGGTGTCCAATAGTATGCCCAGTCGACCTCATTTAACGGATCATTTAATAGCTCAACACTATTCCACCCGTGCCATTTTTGGTTTATATCGTGCCCACGTTCGGGCCCTAGTGTCATAGCATACTCATTTAACTCAGCTATTTTATTATTGTCGAACACATCATGATGTACTGTAAATCCCTCATGTTCTATATCTCTTAAGAATCTATCGTTGTCTACGTCATTCATTTGTCAATCCTGTTGTTTGTAACTGTTCACAGATTAAATTCATTTGTACTGCAATCGCATGTGCATAAGCAACAGCGTGAGCGTGTTTGAAAAAATACTGATCATTGTCTGGCTTAACCCAAACTTCTTTTAAAATTTGATCCCACGAACTGTTAACTAGGTAACGTTTAGCAGGTCTAATAATAGCAATAACTGCAGCCAATTTTTCAATAGTATCTGGCTTTAGCTTTTTTAATACTTCGCCATGTCCTGCTACATGGAACAGCTTACTGATAAACTCGTCGTGCTGTAGCAGGTCCCAAATTGGCTCTTGATCCATTAACTGTTGCAAATGTGATTCGTTGCGTACATCTTTGTAGATGCTTACATTAAGCAAATCTAATTTAAAATACCCGGCTTCATCTGCTGCTTTATGATCTATAGTGCAAACATTCTTAAACGGGTCTGTGGGTACTTTGTGGAAATAAGCACCTGTGTTATGCTTGCGATTTTGCAATCTAGCAGGCACATGCTTGAACAGTTTTAGTACGTCATCTCTATTACTAAAATCAATATCGATATCCATTTTATTCTTTGCGCACCCAATGATAATTGTCATCTGCGTCTGGCATTGTACCCGTGTATTCTATGCCAGTTTCCATATCTGTCAATTTGTACTTCCACGGGCATTTAGTATAAACACTAATAGTAATTGGAATGTCTAGGTCTGTAACCTCTGTTCCGTTTTGTAATTTTCTTGTTTTCAAACTTTTATTCCATCTATAATGCTACTTACCCATTCTGCATCGTGTGGGTTCAGATCACGCTTTTTAGACCAGTAGTCGGCATCGATACACGCTGCTACTCTATCCATCTGTTCACTATTCATACGACCCACTGCATCGCTTGCACGTTGACTGCACAGTAAGATCCAAGGGCTAATCTTACCGCTCTCCACCCAGTCTGCAATAAGATAGCCGCTAGCCGTTTCCCAAAAGCTATCAAAGTAAGCAGTTTCGCTTGTATGTTCGATAAATCTCTCTAATGCACGACTAACACTTTCTTTCTTTACATGCTCTTTGACATAGTTAAGATACATGCGATCAGTGGCCCAGTCTTTAAGTTTTGCTTGATTGCGCACTAACCAACGTGTATATCCTTCTGCGTCGATAACTTGTGTATTAAGACAATAGCTACCAAAGTTAACAAACGAACTATAATATGAACTGTCCACAAATTCCGTAAACACTTTAGGTTTACTTTGCATACTTAGTCTATAAAATAAATCAAATGCTGTAAACCCTGCAATTGTTTCAGGCATCTCTTTTTGCATCCATCTTCGCTTCTTTTCGCACATATGGATAGCTGCGGTGTTTTCACGCTTAAACGTTTTTTTGCAGTACTCACATGTAATCATTTAAATATTTCTTTAATTTCCTTAGTTGTCATCCCTTGTTGTTCCATAATATCAACAAAGTCTGCTTTAGTGTTTGTTGCAATCATCAAGTCTAATTCACTATCGTTAAGAGCCGGGCACTGCAACATCAACCATTCCGCTAGTCTATTCTTCTTGCCTTTTTTGCCAGGGGGGATCCACTCTCTGCGTTGTTTAGTGCCAGCGCCAGCTAACTGCAATAGTCTATGTTGTAATTGCGGATGGTGACGAAGGGAATTGAAGTGTAAGTTAGTAAAGTCGTTAACGATCATAAGATAAGGTGCAGTGTTTGCACCATCTACACAACTTGCCCAACGCATTTGAATCCACATTTGCTTTTCCATTACCGCTTGTTCATCCTTAGTAAGATTATCCCACCAAGCAAAATCACGGCAATCAATTGCTCTCATTTCTTCATTAATGTTTAGTTTACTGCTCATCCAAATACCCACATTAAGAACATTACAAGAAAAAACCATACCAACATACTGGTACTGGTACGTTCTTGATCACAGGCATAGCATTTTCTCTTGCCTTTGTATCCGTGTTTCCTACAGGCCATCTACCACAAATCATCCGTACTTAATACATCTGGAATTTTACTTGTTTCTTTAACAAAGTATGCACACTTAGGGTTGGGACCTGTTTCAAGCGGAATTGCAAGAATGTGTCCGTATTTTAGTTTAGGAAAGTACCAACGCATTTCTTGATAGATGTTTACAATTTCAATCTCTGCAAAATCTGGTAAGAAGCCACTAATTGGGTTGAAAACAAAAGCCATAAATCCCCTGTCATTTAAGCTAGTAATAGGTAACACTTCCGGATCGCCTACTTCTGCATCGCATACAACTAAACTCCAATCAAGGGGTACAGTAACATTCCACTTACCTAACTTTAGTACAGCCGCAGGACTATTGAAGCTTTCTAAGAATACTAGAGGTACAAAAATGTAATCTGCATTATCTTTATCGCTATAATCTAACACGCAATACCTAATGTCGTCAATCTCTTCTGGTACCAAATCTAATTCATATGACGCATTGTCTACTGTTAGTATTTTCATTTATAATCCACTTTGTCTATTGTATAAGGATATTTTGCATCCTTGTAGAATTTCTTACGCTCAGTCAAATGTCGTTTGCTGAACTTTGCACTACTTGTAATGTCCCAAATACTGACACTGTCTTTATCTTTTGCTTTACGAATACCACGACCAATACTTTGGATAACCCTTACAAATGACTTACCTGGTTCCACTAGTACCAAGTTAAAGATACGTGGAATGTTAATACCCACTGCAGCAACTCCGTATGTTGCAACAATAATCTTATTGTCATTATCGGAGATTTCGTCGTACTCTACTTTTCTATTCTTTGATTTCATTGTACCACTAACAAACACTGCATGTTCGCCTAGTCTTTCAATAAGACCCTCGCCTGCACTAATACGGTCAACTAGTACAAGTGTATTGCCATCATCTGCCAGTGTTTGAATTAAAGAAGCCATATAATCAAGCCGTTCCTTGTTGGTGGTCAAGTAGGTAAGTTCGCTTTGGTAGTTGCCATAGCTTACATTGTCTTGCAACTGAACGATGTTTACTTTACAGCTTGCAAGAACACCGATGTCCTGCAACTCGCTTGCTGCTAGCTTATTAGTAACTTCGCCTAATCCTACTGTAATAGTAAGACGTTCCCAATCCTCTTTAGGCACAGTACCTGTAAGTCCCCAACGAATAGGGATATTGCTAAACGGCCCTGTAAGCAGCTTTTTAAGCACTTCTGCTTTAGCTTGGTGAACTTCGTCTACCATAACACATACTACATCTTCCGAGAAGTCTGCTAGGCTGTATTCACTTTCGCCGTCTTTAAAACGTTTGTCGATAATGTTTAGGCTTTGCCATGTGCAAATGGTATGTGTTTTGCCTAAGTCTTTTCTATCTCCAAAATATACGCCTACATCGAGCCCTAAATTAATGTAATCTGCTTCTGTTTGATTGACTAAGTCTTTGTTTGGTACAATAACAATGCTACGCCCATGTATCTCAACTAAACTGCTAAGAGCTGCAGTAATAAGCGTCTTGCCTGCACCAGTTGCAATCTCTTGCAGTGACTGTGGATTATCAAGGAATTGGTTGATAATTTCTACTTGGTAATCACGCAACATCACAGGCTCTCCCGCTGCTTGGTGTTTACTTGGCCATACTTTATGGCTGAAGTAATCTTCTGTAACCGTAGGGAAATCAAGTTTCCACGCAATGCGTTCATCTTCGATTTCTACTTCATATCTATCTTCATCTAAGATAGGAAGAATAGTTGGTAAGCAGTTAATAAAAGTGTTGCCGCCTGTTGTAAAAAAGCCTACGCAGCCATCCCATCTGCCTAGTTTATAAGCAGGAGTATGGAAAGCATATGGCAATAAGAACTTTAGTTTTTTTTCTAGTTTACGACGAGTAGTTAATGCTAATCCTTCGATTTTAATATTAACTTCATCTTTAATTACGATTTTACATTTCATCTTTTTATTATAAACTGCCCATTGAATTATGTCAAGTATAACTTAAATACTTAGTAAAAGAAGGGACTAGTAAGATATCTTACTAGTCCCCCAGGTAGTTAGTTAGTGAGAGTGAGAGTGACTTTGACAGAGGAGGCTCACTAACTAACTGGGTTTTTAGGAACGTTTCATGCAGGTCATTTCTACATAACGTTTCCATTTATCGCCGTTCATACGCTTCAGATCGGCAATTTTAAGAACCATACGCAAGCTCATTTCACGTAGCTTGTTACGGTTATCGAAGATATACTCTAGCAATTCGTCTTGATCTGCTTGAGCAAATTGGTATTCATACAACATGCCGTCTTGCACAATTTGACGGCAACGAAGAAACTTATCACGCATAGTGTCTAGCGTCAAGTCTAAGTAGTGGCAACGTGACATAATAGCATCAAGGTGATCTTTAATCTTACCACGAGTTTTATCAAACTTGAGGTTGGTAATAAAGATGATCGAGCCTTTAAACTCGAACTTATCTGGGATGCCTTCGTTACGCAGCACACGGCTTTCTGAACGCCAGCTCAGGAAACGCTTAGGACTACTATCTAGTGCAGCTTTAAGCAAGTTAAGCGATTGTTCATCCCACAACACACTGTCGCAGTCGTCTAGCACAAGCACACTGCCTGCGCCCGAATATTCATACAGCAACTTGTAAAGACCGATTGGACTTGCTGCACCTTTTTCCATACCAAATTTACGACCTGTAATCCCTGTGCTGCCGCCCATTTTATTCATAAGCTCTGCTTCACGGATAACTTTTTCAACACCGTAAGATTTACCAACCCCGGGAGGGCCAGTAACAACCATGCCACGCACAACACCGTCACATGCAGCATACGTCATATCTTCCAACACTTGGAAGCGTTCACGCAAGCGTTCGATAATGTTGTCATCTGACTCGGACTTTGACGAAGCAGTAACTGCTTCAATCTCTGACCCGTCCATCGCCTCGAAGTCGTCACGCCCTGTAACCTTAATACGAACTTTACTGTCAGGCAAGCCTGCATGTTCTGCGCCGTCTACGGTAATATAATTGCTGTCTTTGCCTTCGGTGTATTCTTTAACAAGCGTAAACACAGTGTCTTTAATTTCGACATTGCGGTATGCGCCATTATGTATTAGTACTTTTTGCATGGGTCTCACTCCGTTTGCTTCTCTGTCTACATTATTAACAATAACATCAACTACAGCAGAGTCAACCTTTTTATTCGATTTTCACATAATTTAAAACAGTTTCTTTGCACTGGCTAAACTTACTAACATCGTGGGTTTTAACTTTGCCAGTTAACAGCATTTGCTTACCTTCAATTAACTCGCTGATATCGGGTTCACGATTAAAGAAAAACTTAACAATGTTACCATCACTATTCACACAGGTAACTAAATGGATACCAAATTTAGCAATAAACTTGACGTCTTTAACTTCGACATCGAAGCGTAAACGATCCCCTACCTTGCCCACAAATTCACTAGTAGCACGGCGTGCATCAAACCAGTTGTCCAATTCCTGACGTTTAGCTTGTACACGGAAACTATTAGGGAGGCTAGCAAGGATGCTAACACCAAACGCTTCTGTCATTCCGCCGCCAAGCGTACTCATAACACTTTCCTCGAAGCTATTGATTTTGTTCATTAACTTTTTACCGACAAGTTCTTCTTTAAAACTAGTTTTGATTGCAACAGACTCTGCAACAACATCGTCGGAGATATCGGGCAGCAAATCAATGCCTTCCAAAATACGCATGATAGCAGTTTTGTTATCATGCGTTGTGGTCTTGGAATTATGGTCATAAAAACCAAATCCACTTTTAATAAAGCCTTGATTGCGGTCAACTAGGATCGCAAGTTGCAACACGTTGTTAGTGTCATAGGTAACTTTTTTCGGTTTAGCCATTACATGATTCCCTTGATATCTTTGACAAGCTGGATCAAAGTCCTCTTTGTTTGTTTCTATACATTAATTATAGCATCATTCTGCAGGGTGTCAACTCCTAATGTAATCTCTTTTGGAATTTTGCTTCAACTCCCACTTCTCGATCACAGCACCGTTGGCATCTTCGTCCACTACCACA
>TARA_R110000868_G_scaffold3811_3_pt1 | contig 17635 bp, 11 predicted proteins | sample TARA_R110000868 | Tara Oceans TARA_R110000868 (sample SAMEA4397489) | marine metagenome | biome: Polar Biome; feature: [SRF] surface water layer (ENVO:00010504); material: water (ENVO:00002006), including particulate matter (ENVO:01000060) such as... | depth 5 m | reverse complement strand
GGTCTATTAAGTCAAGGATTGTGCCATGACAAAAAATATGACAAGGTGTCAGCGCCCAACCGTAAATTAACCAAGAATTGCAGGCTCACATGCTTTTTTGGGCATTTCCCCTTGGCCAAAATATGCCAAGCGGTCGTGCTTTCCATTTCTAGTCCCAAGTGGTTCCTTTGCAAGGTCCCCTCTTGGGAGCTATCCATTGCAATCACTAATGCATTTTTTAGTTGAAAGTTTAAAGTTTAAGGTTCAAGGTTGCGATTGAGTAGTGAGAACCTGGCCGGAAGGCATTAGCCAATAGGCAATAGCTTGTTTGTTCAACATTATTAATTGACGTCATTGCGAGCCTGCCCGGCCTTCAGACGGGCGAATCGCGGCAATCTGCTTCTTCCTATGAAGAGATTGCTTTCTAAGGTCCTGCCATGCAGGAGAACAAATCCAACTTTAAAAATCATCACTTGCCTCCAAACAAATTCCCATTTTCAAATTACCACATTGCCTCACTTTCAAATTGATTTATTGATCCATTGCTACATTAACCTATTGGAACATTTCCAAATTAACCACTTCAGGCTCTTGACTCTTGGCTCTTGGCTATTCCTTCATTGGTACATTTTCAAATTAATCTATTATCAAATCACCACATTAACCCATTTCCAAATTAACTCATTTTCAAATCTTCAAATCAACCCATTGTTCCATTAACTCATTTTTACATCAATACATTAACCCATGTCCAAATTAACTCATTTTCAAATCTTCAAATCAACCCCTTGAAACATTAACCCATTTCTACATTAGTACATTAACCCATTTCCAAATCACCTAATTATCAAATCTTCATATCAACCCATTGTTCCATTAACCCATTTTAACATCAATACATTAACCCATTTCCAAATCACCTAATTATCAAATTTACAAATCAACCCATTTCCACATTGGTATTATTCCCAATAGATAATACTATATTTACCAAGAATATTAAACCTATAGGCTAATGGAGTGCATTAGTATTTTTGATATGCTCAAAATCGGTGTCGGCCCCTCCAGTTCCCATACTTTGGGACCATGGCGTGCAGCGGAGCGATTTATGGGGGAACTCTTGGAGAAGAATGTATTCCCTTCTGTTACCAACATCCAAATAGACGTATATGGCTCCCTTTCCCTCACCGGTAAGGGACACGCCACTGATCTGGCCATCATGCTCGGACTCACCGGGGCCGACCCTGTCACCATACCTATTGAAAATATAAGTGGGATTATTAAAGGCATTCAAGAAAGTAAAAAGCTACTTTTGAACAATTCCCTGGAAATTGCCTTCGACCCTAAATTGGACATTGTATTCAAAAGGGAATTTTTGCCCTTTCATGCCAACGGACTCACTTTTACCGCTACTTTATCCAACGGAAAATCGATTAAGGAAACCTACTATTCCATAGGTGGGGGATTTGTAGTGAAGGAAGAACTAAAAAGGTCCAAAAAGAAACTGGAAGTTTTTAAATCCTTCCCCTATCCCATAGAAAAGGGAGTAGACCTCTTGGCCGCCTGTAAAAAAGAAAATAAATCCATTTCCGAGTTGGTGCTGGAAAACGAGCGTTCCCTCCGGTCCGATGATGAAATAGATAAAGGCCTACACCATATTTGGGACACCATGTTGGAGTGTATGTACATCGGCTGCCATACCGAAGGCAACCTTCCTGGCGGACTAAATGTTCGGAGAAGGGCCTACGATACCCACATAAAATTAAAGGGGGACCTCCCCTATTCCACGCCTCAGGAATGGCTACTTACCATTAGACAGACCGAAGTAAAATTTAGAGCCATCCTCAAATGGGTCAGCTGTTTTGCACTGAGTGTCAACGAGGTAAACGCTTCCTTGGGACGAGTGGTCACTGCCCCTACCAATGGCAGTGCTGGGGTTATCCCGGCAGTCCTTATGTACTATATGGTCATTGAAAACCATGAGGCCAACTTTGAGCACATAAAGCAATTCCTACTTGTTGCGGGAGAAATAGGCAGTATTTTCAAAAAAGGCGCAACCATTTCCGCCGCCATGGGTGGTTGTCAGGCCGAAATTGGCGTTTCTTCTGCCATGGCCGCTGCAGCCCTAACAGAACTAATGGGTGGTACCCCAGAGCAAGTACTTATGGCAGCAGAGATTGCTATGGAGCATCACTTGGGCCTCACCTGCGACCCTATTGGGGGATTGGTACAAATACCCTGTATAGAACGCAATTGCATGGGCGCCATAAAAGCCATCAATGCGGCGGAATTGGCGTTGGACTCGGACCCCGCCAATGCAAAAGTACCGCTGGACAAGGTGGTGAACACCATGTGGGAAACTGCCAAGGACATGAGCACCAAATACAAAGAAACCTCCGAAGGCGGACTCGCCGTTGGCGTATACCTCAGTGATTGTTAATTCATAGTATTGAGAAGGGAGTATTGAGTATTGAGAGGCTAGAGTCTAGAATCTAGAGACTAGACTAAAGACTTATGCTGCAATGTATAAAGTTGAAGGTTCAAAGTTTAAGGTTTAAGGTTTAAGGTTTAAGGTTCAAGGTCCTTAAAAAAATCGAGCTAATATAATAGCGGGGTCGAAATCGAAGATGGAAATAGTTTTGAGCAATGAGAATTGAGTAGTGAGAAGGAAGAACCTAGAGTCTGCCAATAGGCGGGGTTAGGGTGGGGTCCTTCAAGGGAAGGAGCTCGTGTTATTGTCATTGGGAGTTTACCTACCTGTAGGTACGCCTGCCTTAAAAATCCTCACTTGCCACCAACCAAATTCCCATTTTCAAATTTCCACATTACCAAATTCCCATTTTCAAATTTCCACATTACCAAATTTTCAAATTAACAAATCACTGCCCACTGTTCACTGATTACTGACTACTTGCTTTCCCGTCATTGCGAGAGAAGCGAAGCAATCTGTTTATTTTATTTTAATCATGAAATCTTCAAACTGAACACTTAAAATGATTACTGAAATACCGTTTACTTCGATTTCAACTCCATCCAATCTCAGTAAGGACTTTCAACTTTTAAACATTCAACATCAACATTGTTTATTGCTAATTGTTTACTGTTAATTGTTTCAGCCACTGATTACTGATTACTGAAAACAGAAGACTGACCAGTAAATAATTCCCCTACCTCAAAAGTCTACCAAATTCAAAATTTCAATTATTCTAACACTTTATTTCAAAAAATAAGGAGAAATAAAAAATAAAGGCAAAATATGATGTAAATCATGTAAAATATAGGAAGTTCCACACCTTCAAATAAGGTTTATTTGTAGAGGCCTGTAATTCCTCATTCAAAAAATACCTTTTAATGATATTATTTATAGACAGCCCATTTATTGCAACCATAATAATTAATTACATGAGAAAAAGTTTTCCAAAATTAATATGGACCCTACTCTTGGTCACCATATCCTGTTCAGAATCTCCCAAAATTGAAACCAAAATAGCATCGCAACCCATATATAAGGATGTTCCCTACCTACAGGATTATAGCATAAAATACAACAAACAAGAGGACAAAATTATGCTGTCCCAAGTATTTATGGATCGGAACGGGGTTATCCAAGTTGCTTCATCAGAGGGCATCTTGCGGACCCATGACGGACAGTTCCTATATCCCGGTGTCCTGATACAGGATAAAACCTACCGACCCATAGCCGATAGGAATATTTCGGCAATGACCACATTTAAAGATCAATTTGTATACCTGGATGACAAGGCAGTACTGAGCAATGCATGGGCCGGCAGTCTATACCTGAACCACGAATTGCCAAAAGCCAATGTTTTTGCTGCAGGAAACGATTTCGAATTTTTGATCGGTGAAGGACAAAGGCTTCAATATGTTTCCAAGAACAAGAATAGTTGGATGGGAGCCCTTGACAAGGACAAGGTGATAGCCATTAAATTCCATAAGAAAAGTAGTACCTTCTGGATATTGGGAGAAAAGTCCGTTGCTTCCTTCAACCCTAAAGATCAAACACTTAAAACGGTCTTCCAAAACGGAAACTTCACCTCCTTGGCAGTATTGGAGAACAAATTGATCCTTACCACCTTGGATGGCTATCTGGAAGTGGATGCTGTTTCGGGAAAGCAAATCGGCGAAAAGAAAACCAAATTGCCTTGGACAGAAATTACCTTTGTTGATGTCATTGACGGCCACCTGTGGTTTGGTTCCACCAAAGGGGCGTTTATGCTCAAAAAAGACGGAAAATTTGATTACTATAACGGGAAACGTTGGTTGCCCAGCAATAATGTGAAACATATCTCCAAAGCCACCGATGGCTCTATCCTAATTTTGACCGAGGACGGACTGGGACAAATAGTATATAAGGAAATGACCTTGTTCGACAAGGCAGAATATTATGAAAAACAAGTGCGCAACAGACATATCCGACTTGGGTTTAATGCGACCCTGGTGGATATGGAAAATGGTAATTTTGACGGCGGGCGACTTTCAGATTCCGATAACGACGGACTTTGGACTACCATGTACCTCGCGGGAGAAGTTTTTCGATATGCCGTGACCAAATCTGACGATGCCCTGCAGAACTGTAGGGAAGCTATGGACGCTATGGAGAGATTGTTCAGCATTAATGAAGTTCCGGGCTTTCCTTCCAGATCCTATGAAAGAAGTGGTTATAAAGAGCGCTTGCATGACCCAGAAAGATGGCAACCTACCAAAGACCCCGAATGGGACTGGAAATCCACTACCAGCAGCGATGAAGCCATCGGGCATATTTTTGCCTATGGCGCTATGGCCGAAATCATGGACAACGACCTTAAAGATCGTGCCATTGTTCTTATAGATACCCTAATGAGCCATATTGTTAGGAATGATATGTATATGGTAGATTTTGATGGTAAACCTACCACTTGGGGCCGATGGAATCCAGAGTACGTAAATGAGCGTCCAAAAATGGTGGGCGACCGTAAGATAAATGCCTCCAATATTATAGGCATGTTGCAAACGGCCTATCATTTTACCGGTAAGGAAAAATACAAGGAAAAGGCTTTTGATCTTATGGACAATCACGGTTATTTGGATAACCTGATGTGGCCTATGAAAGATGTGGCGAAAGCTCCCGATGATGCCGATGATTGGAGTAAGATGTTATCCGAATCCTGGAACCATTCCGATGATGAAATGTACTTTGTTGGGTATTGGGGCCTTTATAGGTATGCCTTTAACGATACCCTAAAAACAAAGTTTAAAGACGCTATTATAGATCATTGGGAAATTGAACGACCAGAAAAAGAAGGCGCTTGGAATATTGTGACCGCCCTCACCGGAACCCAGGAGTTCGACTTGGAAGAGGCCGCCTGGTACCTTAGGGAACACCCCATGGATATGGTATCCTGGAACATTATGAACAGCCATAGAAAAGACCTCACCTTCTTGGAGCCTAATTTTAGGGAGCAGACCCTTAGTGAAGTCTTACCTCCGGACGAAAGGCCAGTGCAAAGACATAACGGGAACATGTTTAGATTGGACAGAGTCTCGGCCAAGGATGGTTCCGAAGAATTTTCAGCTGGCGATATCTGGCTTTTGCCCTATTGGATGGGAAGGTATTTAGGGGTTATTAGTGAACCCATGCCCTCTGAATAATAAGGAACTGTAAATTGTTTTAATAAGTTTAATACTGAATAATATTCGCACGTGAAATACGGTATCCTCGGCATAATTATACTATGTATTTGGGGTTGTGGCAAGAACAACGAAACTGACCTTGCCACAAATTCCATTGTACATGGTCAGCCCATATACTTGGACAAGCCATATATTCAGGAATATGCCGTTAAATACGAGCTGACCCAAGATCAAAAGGCCTTTGTGTTAAAGGATATAATATCCAATCGCAATGAAAATATTCAAATTCTTTCCAGCAAAGGCCTTTTGGTTCCGGAAAACGGGCAACTTTTCTATTCTGGAACCCTTACTCCCGATATTTCCTATGGCCCCATGGTGTCCAAGAACATTACAGCCTATACAAAATACAAGGAACATATAGTGTATCTGGACGATTCCTATGTGTTTAGCAACGCATGGGCGGGAAAGCTTCAGATAGCACATGGATTGGAGAATGCCACCCTGCTGGCAGGTGGTGAAGATTTCCATTTCTTGGTCTATAATGGTAAACAACTTGCCTATGTAAATCCCGAAGGATTAGAATTGGAATTGGCGGCCCACCAAGGTATTTCACAGATCATTTACCAAGAATCCGAAAGGAGATTTTTATTGATTTCTCCTGAAAAAATAACGGAATATATTCCCGGTAAGCCCTTAAAGGATATCTATATAAGTTCAGGAATCAACTGTGCTACCTTGACCGATAATGGCAACAAAATAGTGGTCGGAACATCCAAAGGATATTTTTTCTTAGGTGAGGACAATCTCATTTCCAAAGTGCCGTGGCCAGATATTACGACTATTGAGGAAATTGATGGATCCCTTTGGTTTGGGACAACATGGGGAGCTTTTAAATTGTTGGAAGATGGCAGCTATAGTTACTATTCCGGAGAACGTTGGTTACCCGGTAATGAAGTAGTCCGCATTGCGAAAGGTCCAGAAAATACCATCCTGATCCTCACAAACAAAGGAGTGGGAAGTATCCAAACTAGCCTAATGACCCTTGAGGACAAGGCCATGTTCTACGAAAAACAGGTACGCGAAAAAAATATTAGATACGGATTTAATTGCAGTGTAAGCAAGCTCCCCAATGGCTACGCCTCCGCTGTAATGAAAGACCAGCCCAGTGACAATCTGTGGACCGCCATGTATTTGGTAAGTCAGTTGTACCGATATAAGGTTACTGGATCCGAAGAGGCCAAACAAAATGCCTATGAGTCCTTTGAGGCCATGGAGAGGTTGCACCATATCACCACGATAAAGGGCCTCTTTGCCCGAAGTTTTGAACGGGATTATAAAGTAATCGATGAAAAAAAAGAGGGTTGGAAAAAAAAGGAACTGCTTTCGGGTAGTCCCGCCAATCTTTGGCTCCCAGGAAACGACCATTCCAATTGGACTTGGAGATCAACGGCCAGTAGTGATCAGACCGTTGGCCAAATTTTTGCACTTACCGCCATTCTGGAATTGGTGGAAGACCAGGATTGGAAAGACCGCGCCCTGAAATGCTTGGACAATTTAATGGGCTATATTGTAGATAACGACTACTATATCATAGATGTTGACGGAGAACCTACCCTTTGGGGAAAATGGAACCCCACTTATGTAAATGGCTTCCCTTCCAATGTGGGAGACCGAAGGTTATACTCTTCGAACATTATAAGTTTCCTACAAACTGCCTATAAATTTACAGGGAAGGAAAAATATAAGACCAGTGCATATCAACTAATGGAGGAACACGGTTACCTAAAAAACCTGATGCTTCCCATAAGTCAAATTGGTCCCGACGATACCAACGAGCTTAGCAAAAACCTATCCCATGAGTGGAACCATTCGGATGACGAAATGTATTTCTTGGCTTATTTTGGGCTATACCCCTATGCCTTCACCCCTGAACTGCAAAACGATTATAAAAAGAGTATACAGGACCATTGGCAGGTGGAGCGACCTGAAAAAAATGCACTTTGGAATTTCATATATGCCGCCACAGGCGCCGAGGAATTTGATCTGGACAATTCCATTTGGTTTTTAAAAACCTATCCGATGGATCTAAGAAATTGGAAAATGCAGAATTCCCACCGAAAGGATATTACCTTGCTTCCCGATAATTTTAGGTTACAGACCACAAAGGAACTATTACCAATGACCGAAACACCTTTGTACCGTCATAATGGAAATATCTTTGACCTAGATCGCGACGGGGACGGAAAAAATCTAATCAGTGCCGGTGACACTTGGCTACTGCCCTACTGGATGGGCAGGTATTTAGGGGTCATAAGCGCACCTCAAAAACAGGATTAAAACATAGAATTTAAATATATTAATAAGCTAAGTAACCCATATGAACTCCACAAAAAAGCCTTTAAAGTTCAAGTTTGAAAATAGACCAATAATGCTATTGTTCATGACCCCCATACTATTCAGTGCTTGTGGCCAAGATAATTATAAGATGGAAAAACAAATTACCCATAATCTTTCGTACAACCACGATTTGGATAGCAATGATAATTTTTCTCCGGATGATGAATGGTTGGTCTATGATACCCGCACTGAGGAAGGCGGTATTGGCGCAAATGGAAAAATAGAAAAGATCCATGTTAAAACCGGTAGAAAAGTGGTTCTATATCAACTGGAACAAAACCAGGCCTATGGTCCGGGTGTTGGTGCCGTAAGTTATAGCCATACCAAGAATGAAGTGGTATTTATCCATGGTTTATTGAATTGTTCCGCCGAAAAACCCTATGAGCAATGGCGCAGAACTGGGGTAATTATAAAGGATGACAATCCCGGAAAACCAATTTTCATGGATGCAAGGAACATCTCACTTCCGTTTACACCTGGAGCACTTAGAGGAGGTACCCACAGACATGAATATAGCGGGGACGGAAAATGGATAGGGTATACTTACAATGATGCCATTATGAAGAAGCTTGAAGATTCCACGGGCATCACCCATAATCTTAGAACCATAGGGGTTTCCAAAAGCCAACATCCAGTTACTGTTCCCGAATCCAAGGACGGAGAGAATATCTCAGGGGAATGGTTCAGCGCCCTGGTGGTAAAGGTAGTACCCGACCCAGCTCCCGGGTCCGATGAAATCAGCAAGGCGGCCGGAGATAGTTGGGTAGGACATTCCGGTTACCTAAAATCGGATGGCGATACCCAAAGGGCAAGGGCCTTTATTGGTACAACGACCAACGAAAAAGGAGAACAGGTGGACGAAGTTTATATCGTGGAAATTCCAGAAGACATTACCATTCCCGGAGAGGGTGCCCTTGAAGGTACAGAAACCACCATGCCCGCTCCCCCAAAGGGAACCCAGCAACGCCGACTAACCTATACGACCAATAACAAATATCCTGGTTGCGAAGGTATTGTCCGTTCCTCCTATGGCGGAAGCATGCTCGCCTATTTGGCCCAAGATGACCAAAATATTAAACAGGTATTCACCATTTCACCTTGGGGCGGTGAACCGGTACAACGCACCTTTCATGACTCCGATGTGCAAGGTGGCATACGTTGGCATCCAAAAGAGCATCGCCTAATTTATATATGGCAGAACTCCTTGGTCGGATTAAAAATAGACGATGGCAAAAGTATCATCCTAACAAAACCGTCCCAAAGTCCCCCAAAAAATCCAGTTTGGTCACACGATGGACTTAAAATAGCCTATAACCGATTGGTTTCCAATAATGGGGAAACACCAACAGTACAGATTTTTGTCATAGAACTTTAAGCCAACGAATATGAGATCCATTTTATTATCAGCACTCTTTATCATCCATTTTTCCTTTGGCACCTATGCACAGGAAACCAAGTTCCCACAAGACATAGCGGTTATCCATGGTAATGCCGAAGGACTTCCCAAGGGTAATATCCAGCACATATCAATCACCAACAATACCCCAACCGCCACAACCTCCTCTGGCCAATATGAATGGAAGGATTCCAAATGGTCCTTCAATAATAAGGCTGAGACATCTGCTGCCTCCCCTAGTTTTAAAGGTCTTCCTGAAGATATTGGTAAGGTCCTGAGCTGGACAACTTATGGTGATACCACCTATGTGGGATGTGAAAACGGACTTTATGTAAAAACTGCAAAGAATAAATGGAAACTCATACTCCCCTCCGACGAAAATTACAGCTGGGCATTAAAAAACGTTGCCGCCTTAACAGTGGACTCCAATAACCAATTGTGGTTCGGTTCCAAGGAAGGTATTGGTCGATTAAACAAGGATAGCTGGAAACTGTATACAGGTAAAGAAGGAGTACCCTACAATCATTATACCTCCGCAGCCTCTGGTCCAAAGGGACAAGTCTGGTTTGGCACCGAAAATGGGGCCTTTAGGGTAGAAAATGATAAATTCTTCTTTAGATCTAACCGCAGATGGTTACCGGATAACCATGTAAATGATATTGCCGTTGATTTGGATGGAACGGCGTGGATAGCTACCGCAAACGGTATTGCCCAAATTATTTCCAAGCAAATGACCTATGAAGATAAAGCTACCCATTTTACCAATCAGGTAGAGGAAAGGCACAATAGGATCGGCTTTATCTGTCAAAGCCATCTATCTGAACAATTCAATATTAATACCAGCGAATTGGCCATCTCGGACAATGACGGGCAGTATACGGCCATGTACGGGGCAGCCCAAGCATTTAGATATGCACTTACCAAAGACCCCGAGGCCAGGGAACTCGCCAATAGAAGTTTTTATGCCCTAAAATGGCTGGTAGACATCACTTATGAGCCCGGATTTCCAGCAAGGGTAATTATCCCAGTGGATTGGCACGAACCTGTAAATGAACAATACAGTAAGGAGTACAATCGGCGAAATCAGGCCAACGATCCCTTTTGGAAGGATATTTTTCCCCGTTTCCCACTCAGTGAGGACGGAAAATATAGATGGAAATGCGATACCAGCTCGGATGAGTTGGCCGGACATTATTTTTACTATGGCATCTACTATGATCTGGTAGCCGAGACCAAGGAAGAAAAAGATGCCGTTAAACAAGTGGTGGCCGACGTTACCGACCATCTTATCCGACATGGCTTCAAACTGGTGGATTATGATGGAAAACCAACCCGTTGGGGGAGTTTTGACCCTGATTATTTCAATTCCATTTGGGGCTGGGACCAACGCGGTTTAAATTCCATGATGATGCTTTCCTTTTTAAATGTAGCATCACATGTAACAGGAGACCCTAAATATGAAGAAGTGGCCGAAAAGCTGCGCGAAGAGGAAAATTACGATATCTACGCCATGCATGCCAAAGAATTTTTTCCACCAGAAAATGCGGTCCCCTGGGATAACAACCTTGGACTAATGAGTCTTTATGGCCTAATAAATTATGAACAGCATCCGGAAAGGCAAATTATGTACCGCATTGCCCTAGAGAATGCTTGGCTGCATATAAGCAAGCAGAAAAATGCTTTTTGGGACGGACTTTACGGTGCCATGACAGGCTTTTTTACCAAAAAAGTGGATGAAGGCTATTTTAAGCCCGAGGAACTATTTGTTGAAAATCCCTTATTTGCAAAGGCTTCCATAGAAAGATACTATAAGAGCAGTTTGGATACCCAATACATGACGGAGACCTTACAACGTATTCCTTTAGACCTCATAGGCTATGATATGGACAATACCCACCGCCTTGATATTTTGCTGGACCCAACACCGGGCCAGTCAAAAGGTATGGGCTGGGGCAACGACACCCATGCCCTACCCATAGACGAAAGAGGTCATGTAAGATTGGACCGTGATGCCACGGTTCTCCACGATAACGAAGGTAATGGATATGCGGAGCACGAAGGTACATTTTATTTACTACCCTATTATTTAGCCACTTATCACCAGTTAATTAAACCATAGCCCTGACACATTTTTTATATCGATTAAAATGCAGAGGTATCCTCAAATAGTATTGTTCGTTTTCCTTTTAAGCCTTAGCTATAGCCATGCACAGAGAGGCATGTCCAGGCCTAAAAATGGCAACACCTATGTTATTGCGCACAGGGGCGAACATAATGGAATCCCGGAAAACTCCCTAGCGGCCTATCAGAAAGCTATAGAACTGGGATGCGATTTTGTTGAAATTGATGTCAGGACCACCAAGGATGGTGAATTTGTAAGTGTCCATAACGCTACCATAGATGCCTATGTCAAGGGAAAGTCGGGCAAAGTGAGCGACTTTAAATTATCCCAATTACGTGCGATGGATATCGGCATAAAACTAGGGGAAAAGTGGAGAAATACCCAAATTCCGACCTTTGAGGAGATATTATCACTTTGCCAAGGAAAGATAGGGATATATCTAGACCTAAAGGATGCAGACCCCAAGGCCTTGGTCCCATTGATAAAAAAATATGACATGCAAGAATCCATAGTGTGGTATATCTCCGCTAAGGATCACAAAGCACTAACGAATGTTAAGACCAATTGTCCAGAATGCCTCATAATGCCCGATCCGGGCAACAGAAAAAACATAAAGAAAGTATTTGATGATTACGGACCAAAATATATGGCTTCGGACATGGGCCATATCTCCAAGTCCTTTGTAAAGCAATTGCATTCCTTAGGAATAAAGGTATTTGTGGACGATGATGAAGATGACCCCAAGAAATGGCATCAAGAATGGCAAAAACTACTAAGACTAGGTGTAGACGGAATACAGACCGATCAGCCCGAAGCTTTGATTAAATTTATTCGTGATAGCCGAATTTCAAAAGGCGCAGGCGCATAGAAATACGATAGTCGAACGAACCCTGCCCTTTTTAGCGGGGTATTTAGTTAAATCTCCCTCCCCTTGGGGCGATTTATTAAAGGCCTAGACTTTCCCTAGGGTTTAATACAATTTATTTCTTCCTTAGAAAACCAATAATCGATATTATTCACAGCCTTCTTTCCTTCTGGTATCGATCAAATAAATAATTTTCCAGCTGCCCTCTTGCTTGAAGAGTTGAAAGGAATTTACGCCGCAATGACTAAAAGTACCATTCACCCAGAATTCATAGGACGTCCATGCATTGGCCATTGGGCCATCGATTTGGATATTATAGGACTTTATTTTTTCTTCAAATTTTGTAGTAGTGGGTATGGCAACTATGGACCTAAGAAAATGATCGAAGTTTTCGGTTTTGACCACCTCCGTACCATCGGCATTCTTGCCAATGGTCTGCAGTACAATATCCTTGGAAACGGTTTCCTTTATAGCCGTTGTATCCTGTTGGTGAAACGCTTTAAAAAAAGTATCGATTGTATTTTTGACCCTCTCCTCTCCCCCATTCTGGGCCTGTAGGCCAAATACCAATAACAACGTAAAACAAGTGACAGCTATTTTGTTCATCATGTATGGATTGAAGAATAATTGAAAATAGTCAAAAAAAATAAAAACATCGGAACAAACTATGGTAAGATTGACGATTTTTGGAACAAATCATTACTTTTATCCCACCAAAAACAAAATAGATGTCCACTGCCAAAAAAGAATATAAAAGAGTTACCGTAAAATCTCTCGTTGATATGAAAAAAAACGGAGAGAAAATATCCATGTTAACGGCTTATGATTATTCTATGGCCAAAATAGTCGACGCTGCCAACGTAGATGTAATCTTAGTGGGCGACTCTGCCAGTAATGTTATGGCCGGACATGAAACCACCTTACCAATTACCTTGGATCAAATGATATACCATGCCTCTTCTGTAATTAGAGCAGTAAATAGGGCCCTGGTTGTTGTTGATATTCCTTTTGGGAGTTACCAAAGTGATCCCAAAGAAGCTTTGAGATCTGCTATTCGGATCATGAAGGAAAGCGGAGCCCATGCCGTAAAGGTCGAAGGCGGACAGGAAATTAAGGAATCGGTCAAAAGAATTTTAAATGCCGGCATACCGGTTATGGGACATTTGGGCCTAACCCCACAATCCATTTATAAATTTGGCACCTATACGGTCAGGGCAAAAGAGGAAGATGAAGCCGTTAAATTAATTGAAGATGCCAAACTTTTGGAGAAAATGGGATGTTTTGCCATAGTTCTTGAGAAAATACCCGCCAAATTAGCCAAGGAAGTCGCAGAAAGTGTCTCGATTCCCATTATAGGAATTGGAGCGGGAAATGGTGTTGATGGCCAAGTATTGGTGATACATGACCTATTAGGGATTACCCAGGAATTTAATCCACGATTTTTACGTAGGTACCTCAACTTGTATGAAGAGATGGGCAATGCCATTGCACATTACGTAAACGATGTAAAGACCAAGGACTTCCCTAGCAACGAGGAGCAATACTAAACAGGCCTAAAGATTACTACCTATTATTGATGCCATTTCCTTTAACGATTTTGGCCAATGACCAAGAAAATTAATTCAATCTAAGTGTCCATAAAAACAATATCCAACCCCAACAATCTTCAGGTATTATTTGAAGACAATCACCTAATAGCCATTAACAAAAGGGCGGGTGATATTGTACAAGGGGATAAAACGGGCGATACTCCATTGAGTGAGGTGGTTAAACAATACATTAAGAAAAAACATCAGAAACCGGGCAACGTTTATTTAGGGGTAGCGCACCGTCTGGATAGACCCACCACAGGTATAGTGGTCTTTGCCAAAACTTCAAAAGCCTTGCCTAGACTAAACAAATTGTTTGCTGAGAAAGATGCCCAAAAAACGTATTGGGCCGTGGTCAACAAAATGCCCGAAAAAGAAAAGGACACTTTGGTGCATTGGCTAAAGCGAAATACGAAACAAAATAAATCATACGCCCATATAAAGGAGGTTCCCGATAGCAAAAAAGCCATTTTAGACTATAAGGTCATTAGGAGTCTGGATCGTTATTTTTTATTGGAAATCGATTTAAAAACGGGTAGGCACCATCAAATAAGAGCACAACTTGCAGCCATAGGATGTGCTATTAAAGGGGATTTAAAATACGGTTCGGACCGAAGCAATAAAGATGGAAGCATTCACTTGCATGCAAGGAGCCTTTCATTTGTCCACCCCGTTAAAAAAGAAATGTTGCAACTTATAGCCCCACCTCCCGAGGACAGTGTTTGGAACGCATGTACGTAATTTTTCACTACATTTAGCAAGCGGCATATTCTTAATTTCAATATAAAAATAATTTTATGGGCAGGACGACACTATTTCTTCTAAGTATGATGCTTTTGGTTTCTTGTGGCAGTTACAATTCCATAGATACCTTTTACGAAGCCCATAAAAATGACAATCAGGTTACCGCCATCCGTGTACCCCAATTTATGATATCATTGTTGAGCAATATTTCACCGGAAATAAATTCCCTTATCGGTGACACCAAAGATTTAAGGTATATGCAGTTTCCCGTGGAAACTCCTGCAAAGGCCGATTTCCTGAACAAGCAAATGAATGGCATTACCGGAAATTCCTTTATTGAGATTTTTCGTAATAATGATGATTTAAAACGTTCCGTGGTTTCCGTTAGGGAACGCAAAAATTCCGTCAAGGAAATTTTAATATTCAACAACAATAATAAAACTGGATCTTTCCTGTATTTTAATGGCGATTTTGACCCTGCAAAAGTACGGGGGATGGCTAAAAATAATGAGTTTGAAAAACTTTCTGAAAGCCTGATCAAGGAGTACAATCCAAATACCCCCTCAATAAACAACTAGTGCATTTATTTATAGGACCGCACACTCTCTATGACCACGGAGCTCAATATTAGTATTCCGCCCATAACCGTAGTCCAGCTAGGAATTTCTGATAGAAAAACTATCCCGATCAATATACCATATATAGGTTGTATACTGCTTAGAATACTCACCGTGGTAATGCTAAAGTGTTTAAAACAATTTAAGAACAAGGTGTGGCCAATGGCAGTAGTAAACAAGGCCAATGTAAGAAGTGCCGGCCATTGATCGCTAATGGCCTCAACATTATATATAAAAAAGACAGGGGCCAGTAGAAAACCGACTATACCCGTCTGATAGGTCATCATCATGGACCCATTGTAATGTGCCGCCCTGGATTTTAATATAATATTCCTTATAGCGTAGGCCACTGCCGAAAAAACACCTAAACACACCGCAATAACATGTGTGTTGCCAGTATTAAAATCCGGTGCCAACAAATAAATTCCCGCCAGTACCAAAAGACCCAAGACGAAATGTATCCTTTGGAAGGGCGTTTTTAAAATCAAGGGTTCCAATAAGGCCGTTATAATGGGATACGTAAACATAGATAACATACCTATGGCCACATTGGAAAGCTGTAGGGCATAAAAATAGGTCAACCAGTGTACCCCCATAAAAATACCCCCTAAAAAAAGTATAGGTCGATCCCTTTTGGCTATCCGGAAAGATATTTTTTTCCATTTACAATAGACCAGTAAAAATAAAAATGCCAATCCGGCCCTACTGGCTATAGTAACGGGTACCGGTAATTGCACATATCTTCCCAGGGCTCCGGAAGTGCTGATAAATAACATGGCCAGATTAATCTCTAGCAGATGGTTTAAGTGAAGGCTTTTGCTTTTCAAGAATAAATTTTATCGGGTAACGGACATGGCCTTCTCTTTAATAATCTGGGCTACAGGTTTACTTTGCATATGACTTTCCAACCAGGAAATGATATCCAAGTATAAAAAGGCCCGCTTCTCATAGGGATGATTTTCATATTTTTTTAATTCGTCGTATAATTTTTGAAATTCATTGGGCAACTCGTGCGGGAAAATATCGCCTAGACGTCTCAAAAACTTGATCATTTCCTTTTGAACCGCATGAAGGTCGTTCATTTTTAATAAGAACTTATAGGTGCTTTTTAATTGTACTTCCAGATGATAGTCCATACCGGCTTCGTAATGGGCAATAAGGCTTAAAACACGGGCAAAGCACATTAGATCTTCACGCATTTTAAGGTTCTTATTGTTTATGATGCGCTTTAAGTACTGGATACAGGTTTTGTTGTCCCCAATACCAAAATACAGACATGCAATCTTATAGTACAATACCATAACGTGATGCTCGTCTATCCTTTCCTTGTGCTTATTAATACCGTATTCTACAATTTTGACCAAATAAAGACCCTTTTCAAAATTACCTTCCAAAAAATGAAGGTTTAATTTGTTTAGATTGATATATAAAAATGCCAAGGAAGATATATTGTCGTTATCGGGAAATTCCTTACTGCTGACAATTTTTTCCAATTTCTCCAAAGTTTCCTTGAATTGGGAGCTATATTTTACATAAAATAAGGATTCTAACAAATAGTGGTTGCCCTTTAGGAAGAATACCGGGTTGAGATAGATCATTTCCCTATTCTCATAAAATAGGTCTACCCATTTACTGGAATATTTATAACAGGACAAAAAATCCTGGGTTAGAAAACTGTACCAGAGATGTGCCTTGTACAGCCATAGTTTTTCCCTAAAGCCCAAGTCTTTAATTTTATATTTGGGAAGGTGTTTTTCGAAATATTTCTGAACTCTCTTAAAATCCTCATCACTTCTTACATAGCCTATTTTAAGCATCTGTCCGTACAACTGCAGCGCTAGGTTGGATAATTTACTGGTGATAACATTTTGTGCCGAAAGCTGCTTGGCCTGTACTGCCAGTTCATCTGCCCTATCCGGTATACTTCGCGTAATGTATTGGGTCTCGATCAACTTTTCAAATTCCACAATCTCATAGGCCACGTTCTTCTCCTCATTTTCTATGGCAGTCGATTTCGCCTTGTCCAATATTTTAAGGCTCTGCTTATAAAGCCCCTTTTGGTAAAGAATGGTGGCGAAGTCCAATTGTTCACGAATCTGCACCCTAATATTCTGATTCACGGGGTTAAGCCTTAGACTCACTAAAATCTGCTTGTACAAGTGGGCCTTAAGGTTGGACAACTGTGCCTTTTTAACGATTCCATTTTCCAGTATTAATTTTTCATCATATACTTTAATTTTGTCCATTAAATTAAAAAGAGCAAGAAATTTGGCATCGGTATTCACTCCCAAGCGA
>TARA_R110000868_G_scaffold379175_3_pt1 | contig 17659 bp, 19 predicted proteins | sample TARA_R110000868 | Tara Oceans TARA_R110000868 (sample SAMEA4397489) | marine metagenome | biome: Polar Biome; feature: [SRF] surface water layer (ENVO:00010504); material: water (ENVO:00002006), including particulate matter (ENVO:01000060) such as... | depth 5 m | reverse complement strand
CAATAATGTATATACACACTGAAACAACACATTACATAAATCAATCAATTCAACACAACACACTTAAAATGTCTGACGAAGAACAAATGAATATGATTGAAATTCTATCTGAAGAACTTGGTCAAAAAGAAGTCAGATTAATGGCGCATGAAGTTGAAATTGAACACTTAAGGCGTGAGCGAATGTTGTTTGTTGAACAAATATTTATTCACGAAAATATATTATTTAATGGTTGGAACACCAGATATGATTTTCGCCGCGACTGGGGAGAATCTGATATTGAAAAATTCATTGAACAAGTAAATAATGAATCGATAAATTTTCAAATGAAATTAAGGTGCTTTGAAATGTGTGAAGAAGTTAATTCAGAATATGAATTAGTTGATATGGAATTATTGTTAAATATTATTGAAGAAGGCGCTATGGGTTGGGATGAAGACGAAGGGTTTAACAAATTTGAGGTCAGAGATAAGGTTATAGAAGATATTGAACTTATTGACCGCCAAAATCAATACAATGCTCAGTTTGTTACAATAGACGGCGAAACACCCATATACTATTTCTGTCAAAATACAATTGACGGTAAAACAGAATATAGATTCTTGGTTGAAAATCAATAATAATAATAATAATAATAATAATATGTTTCTATATGTATAACATTTGAGAGGTTAGAAGTTTTAAAATCTTTTTAGAATTATATTTTTTTTTATTTTCAAAATGAATTTATTTTCAAATCGTAAAGTCCGAATTGTTGTCTATATAGAATATTTTATAAATTAATTATTGTGTTTTTTATTTATTTTATAAATATATAAATGGCAGATTTAACTAAAGAAGATTATTATAAACAATTAAATTTGGATCCATTGACAATAGAAATATATAATAAATTAAGACAGGATGTTTTAAATGATGTATGGATTTATTTTGGATGGCGGACTTTATCTGTAAAATCAGCGGAGCACGGTGGAAATAAACAAAAAAAATTATTAAAAATATTAAAAGAAAAAGGACAAGAAGGTATTGATGCTATCAATAATAGTATCGTTAAAGTTAAACCACAATATGGTGGTTTTGTTGGCACAAAGAGAGAGAAGGATAAAGGTATAGTAGATCCAAATGGTTGGGTTAAGCATATTAAATCATTGACCACTAAAACTATTAAATTTAAACCGCAAGAAATTGTTGATAAGTCAAAAAAAATATTAGAAGATAAAATTGCTGGTGGGTCTGTTAAACAAGTTACAGAATTTATTGAGGATGACTCCGATACTGAAATATTTGTATTGGATGAAAAACCATTAGATAAAGCACCTGAAAATATTTGGGATGATTTAGAGGGATATAAAATTGAAAATGTGGTTTTACAACAAGAAATAGACGATATAGATTTATTAAGAGAGGGAGATAAATATAGTAATTATAGGACTTTATTATCTTTTACAAATAAATATGGGGCGGATAACGTATATCAATGGCAAGTAGGAAAACCTATTTATGAACAAGTGGATCCAGAAGATCCTGACACGCAAGGATTGGTGGGTTATGACCGTGTTGGTTTTGAAGAAATATTACGGGATATAGAAGAAAATATTAGAGAGCACCTACACCTCAACGACTTAGAAGATTTATTACACGAGAGATATTTAGTTTTACAAAATAAAGATTTACTTGAAAATCAACCAGATAATATTGTAAAAAGTAAAGACGATTTAATTGAAGGTTTTGTTATTCGTAATATGGAATTTGGAGAATATGACGATGAAGTAGATAAATTTTATGAGCGTGGTGCTTATGAAGAAAGTTATAATACGGACTTTTTAACGAAGCAACAAACAAAGGAAATGAATGCCGCAAAAAATCCAGATAGTATATTTTATCGCACTTTCCCGCTTGAAGAAGGGCACTACTATGCCTCGTGGAGACCACCTAAAATGACAGACTATTTACAAAAACCTTATCATAATTTAAGTAAAGAAAAATTAGATATTTATTTAAGAACCACAGATTTGGATGATACTTTGAGTGAAGGTCCAAGGTCGTTTGGTATTGGTCCTTATGATTGGAAAAATCATAAAAGTGAAGAGGATTTAAAAGCATACCACCGCAGGCGCTATGAGGCGAGATACGAATTAGGAATAAGGGGAATATCTTCTCGTAATAAACACTCTGCCCAAGTGGATTATGACCCAGAACAATTTGTGGACCAGCGACCTGGTAAATGGATTTATTACGATGAAGAGAGATTTTATAAGCAGCATATATATCAAAAGTTGTGGGTATGGGATGATGGTGGGGGACGCGTGCCACCAATAAAAGATAGTGACAGCGATAGTGACAGCGATAGCGATAGTGAAGACGAACCAACGCCAGAGCAAGATTTGTTTTTATTATCACCAGACGAATACCAAAAAAAATATAAACTAGGAGATTATATGGAGATAGCAGAACCTTTAGTTAGTGCTTTTATAGAAAGTGAAATAATTGTAACAGAAAAAAAAAAAGAAGAAGAAGAAGAAGATTTGGTGGATATTTGGAGTGATAGTGACGACGAAACCGACGATCCAGAAGAGGACGAGGATGGTTATATCATAGGTAATGCATTTAATCTGGATACGCCACCCAAGAATCCCCAAATATACAAGTTACCGAGAAGACATCCTGAAAAATCCACATTTAATAGGAAATTTCCTGTGCCATCTACGGTAATTAGAGTTAAGGGATATTTCTATAAGAGTGACCCAAGGACCCAAGAAGGTAATGGGGTTGAAATTGTAGAAGAAAAAACTGGATATGTAGTGGGGTATCACTTTGGCGGTGGCGGTAGGAAAGACCCGAAAAGTTACATAGACCCATATAAAATCAAGGCGGATTTCAGGAAAGGCGTCATACCACCTTCTCACGGAATCGCGGCATTTAGAAAATACTACGGAATGCCTGATAAGAACAATGATGGTAACGACTCCGATAGTAGTGACGTGAGCAGTCTTCAAAGTGATAGTAGTGACGAAAGCATTTTAGAGGGCATTTTAGAGGATGAGATTGAAGAAGATTTTAAAGATATTGAATTAAAACCTGTAACCCCACTATTTAATCCATTAGATTTGAGTGGACTGACAGATAGTGACGAGGATGACGCTAAAGTAATAACTACTAGTTTAACTTCTGTCCAAAAAATTGTAAAAGAGATTGAAAAAAAATTACCTAAACCTTTTTTATAAAATATTCTATATAGACAACAATTTGGACTTTACGATTTCAAAATAAATTTATTCTGAAAAAAAAAAATAAAATATAAAAACTTTTAAATTCTGAACTTCTAACCTCTCAAATGTTATCTATTTAGAAACATCCGATTTATCAATAAAATATTCTACAGGTTTATTAATATTATTTAAATATTGCTCGTCTGTGTCTAAACTTAACATTTTTATTATTAAATTTTTTAATTCATTTGAAAAATTAATATCTATTTGGTTGTCTTCTTTGCGAAACATATCCTTTGGTATTGTGTTATATTTATGACAAATACAGCACATACATTTATCAATATTTAATAAACCAACATTTTTTTCATTAAAGTCCGCCATTTTAGCGCCTTCACCTTGACTATTATTTTTAAACCCACCCATACTATTCCAATGTTTTTTTGTAAATAACATACACGCCTCGTGTATTTGTCTTTTAGCATCACACCTAATACCGTGTGTAGTCCAATTATAATATGGATATAAAAATAACATTTGATTAGATCCCACACAACTATAATTATGAGTTTTCATTTCATTTACAGCATAATTTAACCAATTTGGTAAATATATGTCATCCGAATCCATGCACGCAATTATTTTATGTGAAGCAATTTTTACTAAATTATTTCGTTTAGTACCTATAGACCTTTTATGTGCGCGATAATAATATTTTAATTTTGTTGGATGTAATATTTTAATCAATTCATTTTTTTCATTATCATTTTCAAAAAATGGTACTGTGCCGTCGTCGTCAATACATAATTCAAGTTTCTCAGGTGGATAATTTAATTGTTTAATATTATTTAATATTAATTCTTTAAAATTATTTCTATTCCATATTGGCATACATATTGATATATTTGGTAAATTATCTTCTTTTATTTGTTGTATTGTTTCATTATTCATTTTATATATAATTTATTTATATTTTTTTTATTAAACTTATTAATTTTGTTTTATACATACTTAAAAATAAAACAAGATATATATTAAAGCAATGGATATTTATAAAAATAAACTAGAAGAATATGAAAAACCTAATGGTAATAAATTATCAAAAAATTCAATTGATTTATATGTAAGAAATATTAAAATGTTAGTTGATAAACACGGATATGATTGGAAAATTATTAATTTAAATGATTTTTTTGATAGTAAAAATTTCACACCTGAGACGTGCAAATCTTATATGAATAGTATAATTAATTATTTAAAAATGTTTGAATATTCACCTGAAGTTATTAAAATTTATATTCAACATAGAGATAAATATGAAAAAATTATTCAAAATAAACCTAAACTAACTGATAAGAAAAAATTAAATTTAGTTGAATGGGATGAAATAATTAAATGGTATAATTTAATTAAAAAAGAAAATCAATTAAAATATGATTTAAATAAACTTACTCGTACTGAATTACAATTAGAATTATTATTATGTTTATATATTACATATCCTCGTAGAAATGAATTAGCAGATTTAAAATTAGGGGATGATATGAGCGACGGTAATGTAATTGTTAAAAGATATACTACTTTTAGTCCTTGGTCATTAATATTACAAGATTTTAAAACTAGTGAAAGTTTTGGTAGTCAAGTATTTGGAATACCTCAAGAATTAACTGAATTAAATATGTTGATTGATAAACTTACATTAGGTTTAGAAATAGGAGATCCTTTATTCAAAGATACTAAAGGTAATCCAATGTCTAGATTAAATTTAACTAAAACATTACAAAGAAGTAGTAAAAGATTATTGGATGGTAAAAATATTTCAACAAATATGATTAGACATTCATTTAATCAAAGTAAATTTGGTGAAATGAAAGAAGAATTAATTAAGGATTCATATATTCAAGGACATAGTGTGGGTGTGAAATTAGCATATTATGTGACATAAATTTATAAATCTATTAATAATACTTCTAAAGGATATTTTTCATAAAATATTTCTAATCTATTTGAGTTTAAATAATATTTATGTAAATTATTTGCTCTATTTAATTCAATTTCTTCTTTAGAATATTTACAATGTTGTTGTGACATTAAACGCTCATATTTTTGATTTTCATATCTTTCTTTATTATAATCTTTACAATATTGATTATATTTGGCATCTGTATGATATTTATTTTTATAATATACTCGTCTATATTCTTTTTGTTTTTGGTATCTTTCTAATATTACTTGTAATTCTAGGGTAGTATATGGATAATCATTGTCCATTTTATATTAAGTTTATATTTTAAATTTAAATAATTAACTAATATATATGAATAATTTAGATATAAGTGAGATTGATATTCATCCTCAACATACTAAGCATATGTTGTGCAAAATTATTCAAAATAGTAATATGGATATTTTTCAACCATATTTATTATGTAAAGAAAAAGTATTATCTCAATTATCTGGTTATTTAATTAATTCTAATCACGAACTACAATTTTTTGATACCACATTCCCTTTTAATAATAAAAAAGAGTTTATATTATATTTAGGTAAATCACCTAATCTTTTAACTAGTGGTGAAAAAAGAATGATAAGTGATAAAGCAAAAACTGTAATTCAATTTTGTAAATCTGGATATGATTTTAATAAAAGTAAATTTCAAAGTATGGATGAAGTTTATACTCAATGTTTAAAAATTCAAGAATATGGTGATATTTTTTGTGTTAGAACCGCTATTTCTTTATTTAATTTAACATTAGATCCTGATAAACAAATACCTTGTAATATGTCATCCATTATTCATAATAAATTACAAATTAAAAATGCTTATAAAAAAAATTGTACCCCTTCTTTACAAGTCAAACACGGCAAGTTTTTAGTTATTTTTGATTAAAACCTCGTTTATATTTAAGAATAATTTTATAACTAATAGTATAAAATGAATTTAATTGTTGAAACCGTGGATGAAATTGATTATAAAAAGGACGTCCTAATGAATAAAACTAAACAAGATATTATTAAAAAATTTAGAGAAGGTGAGAAATCGTGGGTTGAAGAAAATGCTTCATTAGTTAATGAAAATGAAAAACTGAAAAATGAATTATTAGAAATGAATAAAAAATTTAATATTCAAACAATTTTTCAAAATGAATTAGCAACAGTTGAAAAAGATTTAAATTCACCTGTTAATAAAAATTTTAATATTCCACACGATCCCGTAGTAATGTATAATCATTCATTAGCGGAGAAAATTGAAGAAGATAATAATAAAATTAAAAATAAAATTAAAAGTTATAAAGTTAAACTAAAAGAAGCAGATAAATTGATTGAAGATTTATCTGAAGAACTTGCTATATATAAAGGTGGATGTAAAAATTGTAATGAATATAGACTTAAAATAAATATTATGAAAAATGATTATGAAACATTATATCATTCTGTTAAAAATTCAACTGCTACTAAATATAATGAAATATCTATTAAATATGAAAAAATGAAAGAAGCATATGAGGATATGGCGTCCCGACAGGTACATATGGAAACTAAAAATCTAAAATTAACTAAACATATGACTAAACTTGAGAGGCAATGTAGTAAAATTCGTGAATTAACATATTCTATTCAAGTTTTGGAATCTGTATTTGACACGACTGATTAATATGAATTTTTAATATTTTCATATCTTTTTCAACTAATTTGGCGCATAATTGTTTAGTGGTTTCCCAGTCTGGTGGTGTATATCTTGGATCGCCACCTTTATTTTCTAATCGTGCTCTAATAAATACTCCTAAACTATTTTTATATAAATCTGTAATATAATTATCACAAAACCAAGATTTTAATTCAGGTGGATAATAATAACCAAATAATTCATAATGTTTTCTAGATACTACAGATTGTGTCATTAAATCTTTATTACGAATATCTACAGGTGTGCTGACACCATAATCCATATTTAATTTTAAATGGTGAATGCACTGGTCTAACCAATTTTTATCATAGAATATAATATCATCCCCACATTGAACAAAATATTCACAATTATCATTATATGCTTTTTCATAACACATATTCCAATAACCTACTACATTACCTTTTTCTATTTTTTTAGTTGATAAAATATGTGGACTTAATTTAATATTTTTATTAATATTTTTATATGTATTTTTATTTAATAATTTTTTATGATTTTGTAGTTTAGAATATACTTTATCATTGTCGTCAATTGCTAAATATAATTCATAAGTATGTTGATTATTTATTGTGTTTAATAATGAAGGCAAACATATTTTAAATAAAAATGTATCTTCTAATTTTTTAAATTTAGTTTTAAAAGTTGTGGTGGGTATTAGTATTCCGATTTTCATTTAATAATTAATATATTATTTTTTTTATAAATATACTTATATAAATTAATCTATTAATTGTTGTCTATATAGAAACATATTTAAGAATAAAACATTTATATAAATATATGGATGAGTTTTTAGATAATGATAAAATTATTAAACCTTATAATGATTTAGTTTTAAAATTTAATAATAAACCATTAGGTCATAATTCTAATTTTTATAAACTTTTAAAACTTGATACTTATAATTATAATAAATTTACAAAAGATAAATCTAATACTGTATTTGAATATCCTTATGATATTGAAAATGATTATATTAAACAATATTTATTTGGTGATAAAACTAATGATTTCCAGTTTAGAGAAGATAAATTTAAAACTATTATAGCAAACAATATTTATTATTCTAAAATATTGAAAAATAATAAGTATAAAAATTTCATATCAAATGATTATGACAACCTATTTAAAGATTTTTTAAGTAAATATATTGAATGTAATAAAAGTTTAATTACTGATAAAAGTAATATGAAACTATTAAAATTTGACAAAGCATATAATGATGCTTTTTCTAAGAGTAATGATAAACATAGAAGATTTCAAAAATGTAAATTAAAAAAACAATATAAAAAATATTTAGAATGTGAAGATATATCGCAATGTGATTTAAAAGAACAATTACATTTGATTATACTTCTTATTGATATGTATATTAGATTTGAAGTTTAAACTTTCTTTTTCTTATTTTTACCTTTTTTATAACCCTCAAATACATCCTGTGGTTTTACTTTTTTACTATCTTCTATAGTTTTATGAATATCAAATGATAATGGAGCATCTGCTGAATTATCATTAAATATAGGTTTAATGCTTTTTACTTTTTTTTTACTTTTACCCATATTTATATTTTAAACAAATATATTTTTTTTATTTCATTTAATTATAAATGGTTTATATTGTCTCTTCAAATATTTCTAATCTAGGTGAAGGTGTCTCTACTCTAGGTATCAATGACCCTGCTAGATATAGTAATCAACTATCTTCTACATTTCAAATAGAACCTAATAGTGAAATCGCAGTAGAAAGTGTTAAAATTAATCGTAATGGTAATGTACAATTATCTGTTACAAATAATCAATTTAATGTATATATTGGACAAGATTTAAATGCTTCTGCACTATTATTACAACAATCTGGTGGTTTTCCAGTATCTACTTGGATACGAGGAAGTAGTGGTGGTAAAACTATGACATTGTCACCTTCAGATTTAAGAGAAAAAATATCTTATGGATTACAAGCAGGTTTAGACCAACATCCTAATTATTCTGCTACTTTTAATGGATCTAATACAGATTTCCCAAGAGTTAATTTATTAAATGGATCTGGTATTTTTACAGGATATCAATATTTATTTAATCAAAATGGTTGTCAATCTGTTTCAACTAGAACTGGAATGACTACTGAATTAGGACAAAAAGGTTGGGTAACTGCTGATATAAATCAAACTGATTTCTCAGTAGTATCTGCTGGTGCTTCTGGAGTCCGTGTTAAAAAACCTTCTGGGGCGGGAGCAGGTGAAGATATGTCTGCTATGTATCAAGCATTACCTATGAGTTTAGCAAATGGGAGTGTCGTATTCTTTTTTGACAGTGGCGCGAACGGTAGCGCTGGTGGTGAATTCGCAGTAGGATTATCCAGAGCATCTTTTAATGATGACCAAATCAGACAGGCAGGGCAGTCTAACCCAGCATTAGAAGGTATCCCTGAGTATTATAATGAAATAAATACGCACGGAGGTTACACTGATAAGACCTTTTTTGATTGGAGTCTTGAATGCGACGGAGATAATAAACTGCACGTATATCAAGCGTGTTACAGCGACGATGGTGCTAAATATAAAATACCAAATATGGATTATGACTTGGAAGATTATCTTGGTGTAAAATTTCTCGCTACAGGTACAATGATGACTGTATTTTTAATTGAGGCAGACGATGGAAGCGAGACCGAGATTGCGAATGGGTTAAGTGGTAACAAATTATATAATACTAAACAAATTGGTATCACTACTCAACATTTATTCCCAAAAATTAATATGTATGGTCCCACTTCAGGAGCACGGGTTATAACCTGTCAATATGACGGAGTAAATATGAAAACTACAGATTTTGATACAGATATTTCTTCTTCTTATGTATATGGAGGTAGATTACATAGTCCTCATATTGTGCCTCCAGCAGATTTAAATGGAAGTTTAATCAATGGAAAATTAACATATCAAGATTGGTGGTCGTGGTGCTGGCAGACTGGACAACAAGGTTTCGCACAATCTGTAGATTATAGAGGTGTGTATGATTTTAGACGAAACCCCGCTGACCCAGTTAATCCATTTAATCCAGATTACAGAGTTGAAGGTTTAAATGGATCAGGTGGAATTGCTTTATCAACCGTTATAATTATGTCACCAGACCAAACATATAACGGTTTGTCAGACCATACAGACCAATCAAGCGCACAAAATATTATGGGTTTTGAAATGGCACCCACACAAACTATTAAATCTCAATATACTTCTGCTTCTGGAAGTGAAGTTTTTATGAATAGTAATAGTGTCCCTAAAATGGTTTCTAATCAATCTTTATTTGTTAGATTACCTAATTTACCTATTGAAAGTTACAATACAGGTAAAGGCAGTTTAAGTAAAATATTATTTCATTTACCTAGATTTGATAATGCTGGAGCAGAAGTAGGTGGACTATTTTTTCAACCTGCTGATAGATTATATATCCCATTACAAAATACTAATAGTTTTAGATTAAATAATTTACAAATTGAATTATGTAACTCAGACGAAACTCAAGAACAAGTTGATTTAGTTGGTCAAACAGTTATATGTTTTGATATTAGAAAAATTAGATAATTTCTTCATTATCTTCTATAGATACTTCAGGTATTTCATTATTTTCAGTTTCAATGTTGCCCTCGCCACCAATTATGTTTGGACCTTGTGCTATTAATTTTTCAAAATTATGGTACGCCAGGGGAGGATTCTCCTGGAGATCCAAATGAAGAAAGTCATACTTGTTAGGTGTAGCAATTTTATATATTTTTAATAAATTATCAGCGCCACCGAACATATCACCAAATTCTTCTGTTATTTTTTCTAATTCTTTTGAATTAGGGAATGGACTGCCTACAATTAAATTCGTGCAGTTTTGACGGATAACATTATTTACTTTTCTAAAGTTTTGACTAGAGAAATATAATAATTGACAATTTACGTGCCTAAACCTACTAGCAAAATGATTAACACGCCCTTCTCTTCTAATTGAACCAAGTAGGTCGTCACATATGACGGCAATGCTAGGCATATCTTCTTTTTCAAACTTATTTTGACTTTCAATTATTTGGTCAATCATTCTATCTTCATAATGGTCTTCTACGTCAAACGCTTCACGCAAGAAGCGAGAAGTATCATCCGAATTGATTGTATTACTAATAATTTTAACACGGTCAAAATAATCTTGACCATACATTTCTTCAGATAGTAAAAGATTACTAATAATCGTACTCTTTCCAGTTTTAACAGGCGAACAATGTAAAACACAAGCGCAAGGTTGAGGTAAATGCGGATGTAAAGGTTTATATTTCATACCTTCACGGTCTTTGACTTTTAAAATTTTAGGTGGAGCACTCATTATTTAATTATAAATATAAAAAAAATAAATAAATAAAATTATTATATTTATAGTAATTATAGAAATGTCTGCGATGCTCCCTGAAATCATTGATGCGCCTATTACTGAAGAACCTATGATTACGGATAAAGAAGAAATATTTGAAAATGAAAAATTAAATATTGAGATCCAATCTGACGAAGAAATTATTCCAGAAGTGAGCGTTAAACTTAAGATAGATACAGAAAAAGTATTTCAAAAACCAGTAGTGAAACCAGTAGTAAAAGTGAAAAGAGAAATGAGTGAGGCACGAAAGAAACAGTTGAGTGAAGCGAGGGTAAAGGCGAATGCCACACGAACTGCGAATAAAGAGGCGAAGTTAAAGGCAAGGGATGATGCGAATGCTGAAATGGATGAAATGGTTAAAAAGAAGAGGGATGAGATAGTTGAAAAGCGAGTAAGTAAATTAAAAGCAAAAGTAGATAAAGAACCTATAATTTATCAAAATAATAATATTAGTTTAGACGATATTGAAAGTATAACTACGGCAGCGATTAGTAAATATGATATAGATAGAAAGAATAGAAAAGAAGAGAAAAGAAAGAAAATAGCAGAGAGAGATAAACACAAAAAAATAAATAATACTATTAAAAGAGCACAGGGTGGTGCTTTAAACCCGAGCGAAATGGGATATTTTGATAATTGTTTTGGATAATAAAAGTAAAATTTGAGGATGTTTCTATTTAGACAACATTTGAATGGTTAGTGAATTAGAATTTTAAAGTTTCATATATTTTTTTTTTTTTTTCAGAATAAATTATTTTTGGATTCCTAAAGTCCTAATTGTTGTCTATTAAGAAACATCCATATTTAATATTAAATTTAATCATTAATTTTTATTTTATTAGTTATTTTATAAATATGTCTATGTTAGGTTTTGAACGCGGATCACAATATTCAAATGATATTACAAATATGGAATCTGCTGGTAGTAACCAAATTAGAAATATGAATGCACAAAATTTATCTAATTATAATGTCCAAGAAAAAATGAGCAACGCTATTAATAATAATCAAGAAATAAATGCTAAGGCACGTGAAAGTGGTGGTTTTATTACAAAAAGTAGAGAGGGCGCGGGTGAATTTATCGCCGATGCCCGTAATGTTTATAAATCAGCAAAAGGTTTTAAAAAAGCAGGGGACGATATTGCTTCTTCTGTTAGTAAATTTAAACGAGGTAGATTTATAGATAGTGGTTTAGGGGATGAAGGTGGTGAATTTATGAGTGGTGTAAGTGACACTGCGGATGTAGTGGATACAACTGTCCAGGATTCTGTTGCTGCGAGACGATTAGGTCAAACAAGTGCCGTCGCGACCCAGGGTGTTTCTTCAGTATTAGAAAGTGCTAGGGCAGGTTTAAGAGGCGCGGATGCTGGTCAAGTGGTCAGAGCAGCAGCGCGTGCTGGAATTGAAGGTAGTGATATTGGGCGAGGTGTCAGTACTGCTTTTACTGGAACTAGATCCGCTATTACTGGAGTCCAAGAAGGTGCTAGGGCATTGGCAGGTGGAGATGCGGAAGGCATCATATCTGGTGGCGCTAAAGTAATATCTGGCGCTAAATCTACTTTAGGCGCATTAGATAGTTTAAGTAAAGGTGCTGAAGGTTTAAATGTAGTAAGTGGAGTATCAGATATTTTAGACGATGCGGAAGGAGGTTTTAGTAAAATGAATACTAAAGAAAAAATAGGTAATGTTACAGGTATTGGATCTGCTGGTTTTAGTTTAGCAGGTCTTGCTGGATCATTAGAACTTGGTGGCGATATGTTAGACGCCACTGGTATTGGCGCTGAATTAGGTTTAGCGTTTAATGTTGCTGGGGCAGTACTAGGCGGTGTATCTGCTGTTGAAGATTATTTTGGTAGTAAATCTAAACAAAAAACTCAACCTGCTAAACGGACTTCAGTCGCTAAACCAACAACTATCGCGCAATCTAATGTGCCAATATCTGCACTACAATCTGGAGGTGTGGCAACAGCAGGTTATAATTAATATTTTTTTATATATTTATAATAATAATGAAATGTGTAATTTGCTCAACAGTTTATAAAAATGAAAACTATTTACATAAATCTTTTGAAAATATAAAAGAAATTCAAAAATTATTTAATAAAACTAAAATATTAATTTCATATGATAATTCAGGTGATAATAGTTTAAAAGAATTATGTGAAATAAAAAAAACTAATAATTTTGATATTGATATATTATTTCAACCTAATGAACGATTTAATAGTTTTATTGGAAGACCATTTAATATTGCTCAGGCAAGAAATCAATTATTAAATGAAATATATACTAAATATGAAGATTATGATTATTTTATTATGGTGGACCTAGACGATATATTCAATTTTAAAATTAATATTAAAGTATTAGAAAAATATTTATCTAGTTGTGATAATTTTATACATCCTAATAATGATTGGGATTCATTATGTTTTTGGAATGAAGGTTTTTATGATACCTGGAGTGTTTCTATTGACCATTTACAAGATAGTAGTTGGCGCATATGTAGTGAAACTAAAGAAGAAGGTGAAGCAAGACAATATGAAGTATTAAATTATTTAAAAAGTGTTGTGGATGATATGAATGAGAATAATGAAGATATTAGAAATATAGATAGTTGTTTTAATGGTTTTGGAATTCATAAAATTAAAAGTTTTAAAAATATAAAATATACAGTTGCTAAAATATTAGATAATAAAATAATTATAGATTGTGAGCATCGTGATTTTTATAAAAGTGCTGTTAAAAAAGGTTTAAATGTTATGTTTTCAAAAGATTGCTTATTAGAAAGGATGACAGATATTTGTTTTTTAAATAAAAGTGCCCAAATAGAAACCAAAAGTTTAAAGCAAGAAATAAAAATATAATAATCAATATATATGAAGAGAGTATTTGCGATCCCGTCATATAATAGACCATTTGAATTAAAATTAAAAACATTAGCGACTTTAAAAAGACACGGAATAGATAAAGAAAATATTTGGGTATTTGTTGCTAATCAAGAAGAATATAACAGATATGAAGAAAAATTAGATCCAGATACATATAAAGAAATTAAAATAGGTGAGAAAGGTATTAGAAATCAAAGAAAATATATTAGTCAATTTTTTGAGGAAGGTATTCATATTGTATCTATGGATGACGATATAGAAGAATTATTTTATAGAATTAATGATACAGAACAAGCAATATTAAATGATTTAAGTAAATTTATTCAAAAAACAGAAAATTATATGAAAGAAACTGGAGCACATTTATGGGGAGTTTATCCAGTAAATAATCCATATTTTAAACCTAAACTTGAAATTTCAACTGATTTACAATTTATTATTGGAGTATTTCACGGATATATAAATAGACACGATATTAATTTATATCCAAGTGTGCGTTGTATAGTCAAAGAGGATTATGAACAAAGTATATTATTTTATAAAAAAGATAAATCAATTATTAGATTTAATAATATTAGATTTAAAACTAAATTTAATGCGGTAGGTGGTTTAGGGAAAGATAGATTTGATATGAATAAATTAGCACAAGATTATTTAAAAGAAACATATCCGACTTTTATAAAATCGTGGGATAGAAAATGTGGAACACCTGAAGTAAAATTTTTAAAACAAAAATAATTTTATATAATTTTTTTATTTAATAATATATAAATGTCTAATTTCTTTGTTGCTGGTAATAAAATTGATATTAAACAAGAGAGTATATCCATTCCTTCTAATAATGGTTTAAATTATTCTGCTGGTCAATTAATTGAACTTAAAGTAGATCCTCAGGTTGTAAAATTCTTTCAACCTAAAAATTCATATCTACAATTTGATGTTAAACTTCAAATGCCGACGGATACTTCAGGACAATTAACTCGTCTTGTTTTAGATAGTCATATTGGTGCTCAGAGTTTAATTCGTGAAATTCGTATATTTGACGGGATGAACAACGCACTTCTTGAAGAAATTGTTGGTTATAATGTAAATTGTATGGTCAAATATGATTATCATTGTAATGAAAGTTTAAGACAGAAGCGTGCACTGACTGAGGGCGCTGGTGGTCGTATTGCTCCATTTGGTCAATTAGGGACTGAACAGTCACACCAAAATAATGCTAGAAATCCATATGGTCAATACCCCGACCCAGAGGACGGTGTTGAATTCTTAAATGCTAGTTATCAAAATTGTAAAGTATGTCTGCCTCTAAATACTGGTATTTTCCAAAATGATAAAGTATTCCCTTGTATGCTTACAAATGGTCTTCGTATTTCTATTTTACTTGAAGATAATGTGAGAGTTGCTCGTCTATTAGAGGGCACAATGGTTAATCGTAAAACCAAACTTAATCCATTTATTCATAGTAGTAATGGTTGTACTACTAATGGATCTTTTATCCCAGCGGGTACTTATACTGAAATTTATTTAACTCAAGATAATGGTTATACGGACGCATACAGTTTTCCATATGTTGTAGGCGAATCCATTGGTTTTTATAAAACTAATCCTGTATTAGGTACTGGTAATGGTGAGCAGGCATTTGGTGGAAGTTTCCCTATAATTAAAGACATTGAATTTGTTGCGGGCACTGACCTATTAAAATTGACTACAACTAGTTTTAGTTTAACAGCATCTTTAGAAACTAATATCAATGCTTCTAGCGTCATATTTACGAAAAGTGTTGATATTCCTACGACTTATAATACTACATATACGGTTTCTAATGTTGAACTTGTATTACAGAAAGTTGATATGGGTAATAATTATGAAGCAGATATGATTAGGCGTATGAAAGAAGGAGGCACAATTAATTATGATTTCTTATCTGTTACAAATTATAGGTATTCTCAATTAGCAGGGGATATTGTTGCTAATATTCAATTACCAATTGAAAATCGCAGGATGAAATCTGTAATTTGTGTGCCGACAGACGCTACTAACTATTCTCAAAAACAAGTATTAACTGCCTCAGGGACTTATGTAGAAGATATACCTGGTGATGCGAATTACATTCAAAATCAAGATAGGTGTGGTCTTGCGGGAATATCCGACGCAATTTCGTCCTATCAATTTTTATATGACGGTCGCCTACAACCTTCTAGACTAGTTGATTGTGCGAAAACTTCAAGTAAAAAGAGTGTTTCTCAACAGCACCTTATTGAACTTGAAAAAGCACTAACGAGTGCAGGTATTTCTGGTCAAAGTATGCTTGAGTTTAATCGCAATTTTGTAATTGGTAGAGCAGTCGCAGTACAGAATGGTATTTATGACGGAAGAAATCGTCAATTTTCGCTACAAGTTAATTATAATGGAACAGCACCTACGAAAAATAAACTTTGGAATAGTTTTGTCCACCATATTCGCCGTTTAGTAATTGCGGGTGACTCCATTTCTGTAGAAGTTTAAAATTATTTTTAATTTATTTCATATTAAATATGCCTGTGACAAAAGAAGGCAAACCTGTACTATATAAACCCTGGAAAAATACAACTTCTTCTAAAAATAAATTTTGGGTTTATGTGAAAGCAGATACTAATAAAGGTTTTAAAAAAATAGGATTTGGATATAAAGGAATGAAGGACTTTACTCAACATAAAGATCCAAAAAGGCGTGCATCATATTTAGCACGTGCTAAAGGGATTACAAATAAAGCAGGTAAAAAAACTTGGACTGATAAAAATACAGCGAACTACTGGAGCACCCATTACCTATGGAATGCTTAATTTTTTTATAATTTTATTTTTATTTTATTTCATATTTCATAATAATGATTGTGGATGAAATAAAAGAACGAATTGCTAGTGGTAAATCATTATCTCAAGCACAACTAACATATATTAAAAATAATCCAAGTAAATTTTCTGGGTTTAAACCAAGTCAGCGCGCACAGATAACTAAATTTAATTCAACTCAAAAAAAACCAACAAAAGCAACTGGTAAAACTTCGAAAGCAGTGCCTACTAAAAAAAGAGGTTATGCTCCAAAGGTAACTAAATCTCGTAACACTGTTGAGGCATCTAAACCTGTATTAAAATTACCACCTAAAATAACACCTAAACCAATAAAAAAACCAATTATTAAATTACCACCGCCAATAAAAAAACCTGTAATAAAATTACCTACAAAAAAAAAATAAAAATAAATATATTTATTAATAATATGACGCCTTTTACTATAGAACAATTAGGTTTATTTATAACTTTAATGGGTGGAACAGCATCTGCGATTATTGTTGCGTGTTTTAAATCAAGATGCTCTAATATTAAAACGCCGTGTATATCTTGTGATAGAAAAATAAAAAATACTGAGAGTAATGAACAACCTCCTACAGAACCTTAAAATATTCTATATAGACAACAATTT
>TARA_R110000868_G_scaffold14669_9_pt1 | contig 17670 bp, 17 predicted proteins | sample TARA_R110000868 | Tara Oceans TARA_R110000868 (sample SAMEA4397489) | marine metagenome | biome: Polar Biome; feature: [SRF] surface water layer (ENVO:00010504); material: water (ENVO:00002006), including particulate matter (ENVO:01000060) such as... | depth 5 m | reverse complement strand
CCGCCGGTCGAGCCAGTCGGGGGTGTTGTTTTTCTTCCAGGTCAGAACCGGATGTATTTCCTGGATTTCCATGGAAATGTTCAGCGCCCGCGTTTCCGCCAGCGCCGCCAGGTGATCGCAGATGACGGCGTAAATCCTGTCGCCCGCCGCCTTCAGGGTCGCTTCGTCGCGGCCGTGACCGACCCGGAGTGTGGTATGGACGAAGGCGTTATCGGGATGACCGTCGGCGATATGGGTCCGCGGGCGGCATTCGCCGCGCACGCGGACGCCGCTGCGGGCGAACACGCCGGTATCGACACCGACATCGCACAACTCGGCGAACAGGACCCCGGTGCCGATCTCGTCCTCGATATTCGCCGAATATTCGACGATCATATGCGGCATCGATTCCTCCGTTGAACATGCCCCGGCAGGGTATTCCGCTGTCCCGCCGCCCGGTATTGTGAGCGATGATGCCGGATCGCCGGCCAAACCGCCAGAATTAGATGGGGAGTCAACAATATGAGAATAGTCTCGTTCGAGAATAATGGGAAGGCGTCCTTCGGTATCGTCAAAGACGATGCGATCATCGATATGGCGGGACGCATCGACGGCGCCAACGTTGCGGAGGACCTGCTTATCCCCGATCTTCAGGCGAAGGCGGCGGCGATCGCCGCGGCGGCGGACGGCGATCATGGGCTGGGCGACGTGACCCTGAGCATCCCGGTCGCGAACCCCGAAAAAATTCTGTGCATCGGCGTCAATTACGCCAACCGGAACGCGGAATATAACGACAAGACGCCGACGCCCGACTATCCCAGCATGTTCTTCCGGGTGCCCGGATCGTTCGTCGGCCATAACGTGCCGATCGTGCGCCCGCCGGAATCCGAACAGCTCGATTACGAGGGCGAAATCGCCATCGTCATCGGCGAAGGCGGCCGCCGCATCCCGCGCGAGACCGCGGAAAGTCATATCGCGGCGCTGACCTGCCTGAACGAGGGCACGATCCGCGACTGGCTGCGCCACGGCAAATTCAACGTCACCCAGGGCAAGAACTTCGACCGCACCGGGTCCATCGGACCGTGGATGGTCACCGCCGACGAATTCGGCGGCTATGGCGACATGCATATCGAAACCCGGGTGAACGGCGACATCCGCCAGACCGACACCACCGCCAGCCTGATGTTCGATTTCGCCTACCTGATCAGCTACGTGTCGACCATCATGACGCTGAAGCGCGGCGACATCATTTCCACCGGAACGCCGATCGGGGCGGGGGCGCGGTTCGATCCGCCGATCTGGCTGAAACCGGGGGACGTGCTCGAAGTCGAAGCCGCCGGAATCGGCGTGCTGCGGAACGAGATCGTCGACGAGGTGGTCTAGGACTCAGACCACGTTCATCGTAGCGACCGTGCAGCCGACGGCGAAGGTCGGGATCGGCTCGTAGAACCAGATTTCGCCGGTCGCGCCTTCGGTCGCCCCCGCAACGGCAACAAAGGTGCGGATTTCGAAGCCGCCCTGCCCGCCGTCGCGATAGGTTTCCTCGTCCGTATAGGACAGCAGTTCGCGGCGCCGGTTATTGACGAAGCGGTCGAGAAATTCCCGGTCCCATTCTTCGTTGATTTTCCCGGAATCGGGCGTTGCCGGCCAGTGGGAGATTCCGCCGGTCCCGACGATGGCGATTTTTTCGGGCGCGGCGTCGCAGGCGACGCGCAGCGCCTTGCCGAATTTCCAGGCACGGTGCAGCGGCGTCAGCGGCGGCCCCTGGCAGTTTATATTCACCGGGATCACCGGCATGTCGTAGCGCGGCGTCAGGAAATGCAGCGGCACCATGATGCCGTGATCGAACTGCCATTCCTCGGCATAGGCGACGTCGACCTCGTTCATGATATTGGCGATCAGACGGCGCGACAGGTCGGGCGCGCCCGGGACATCGTGGCGCTGAATGCCGAGCCAGGCCTCGTCCTCTATCGGTCCGCTATACGTCTCGCCCATCCCGATGCAGAAGGCGGGCATGTTGTTCATGAAGAAATTCGCGAAATGTTCCGCGCCGATCACGACAAGCGCTTCGGCGCCGGATGCCTCGATCGCCTGACGCATGCGGTCGAAACTTTCATGCAGGCGTTCGCGCTGTGCGGGATCCGCCCGGTCGGCGCGGGCGGTGATTCCCGGCGCGTGGCTGCATGCGCCTGCAAATACCAGCGGCATCGTTCAGTCTCCTACCATGGCGTAAATTCCGGCGCGGACCGGGCCGTGCGCGGCAACGCCGTCGCGCATCGACTGAAGATAGTCGTCCCAGGCGAATCCCCGGAGCGCCGCATAATGCATCAGCAACTGCCCGTTGACGCCGATGACATATAACAGGCCGATATCGGGCTGGCGGATCGCCGCCAGTTCCTCGTCCGTCAGGTCGTAATCCACGAGCACCGAGTCCATGTCGGATTCGAAGCGCTCGCGCGTCGCGGCATCGCGGTTCAGCTGATAGATAAGTTTCTGGACGTAATAGAGGCTCATATCACCCTCCCAGCAGGCGTTCGGCATTGCCGTGAAGAATGGCCTGCCGGTCCGATTCTTCCATACGCGCATCGCGGATCGCGGCAAGGGTCCAGTCGGTGCTGAAGATCGGGCAGTCCGTTCCCATGACGATGCGGTCGGCGCCGAAAATCGACACCGCCAGTTCAAGCGCCCGTGCGCCGAGCGACGAGCAATCCACGTGCAGGCGCCGTGTGCGGCTCATCGGCCGGTCCCCTTCAATGCCCCGGGTTTCGGCGACATGTTCCATGCGTTCGATCACCATCGGCAATGTCCCGCCGAGATTGGCCATGTGAACGGTCACGTTGGAGTAATCGTCGAGAAAATCGGAAAACAGCAATGTCGCGGTAGCGTGCGCGACGCTGGCCTGCACGTCGAGCGCCTGGCGCGCGAAAGCCAGGTCGGCAAACGGGGAGGCGGCCACGGCGCCGGCCTTCGGCACCTGGTCCGGCCGCCGGCCCGGATGAATGAAGAAATGAACGCCAAGCTCGTTCCCCGCCTCGAACACGGGCCGCATTTTTTCCGCCTCGGCGACGGTCAGAAATGCGTTGTTCGGCAGGATCGCGCCGACGAGACCGAGATCGGTGCAGCCCCGCCGCAATTCGGCGACCGCCCGGGCGGTATCGGCGAACGGCAGGGCGGCAAGCCCGCTGAAACGATCGGGATGGGCGCGGCACAGTCCGGCGGCCTCGTCATTGAACAGGGCCAGCAGCGGCGCCGATTCATCGGCGGGCAGGCTGTCGAGCCCGAACAGGCCGGGAAAGGACAGAACCTGCCGGTCGACCTGCCGGGCATCCATGAAATCGATCCGCGCCGCCATATCGGAATAATCGGAACCGAATTCCAGCGCCCCGATGGGCAGATGAATGCGCTCGGCACCGCCGGGCATCGCCTCGATCCAGGGCGGTTCGCGGCGCTGCCGCAGGGCATCCGCCATGTCCGCGGGCACGAAATGGGTGTGCATGTCGATCGTCATTGATGTTTCCTTTTCCCCGCTCAGGCCGGGATTATCCCCCCAACCTAGCACCCCGTCATCCGGCATGCATTCCCCGGCTTGCATTCGGCAAACCACGCTTCATAGTCACGCTGGGATCACCCGATGAGGAAACAAGAAATGGCCGTTACAAATACGCCGAACACTGCAGATATGCTCCAGAAAGACCTGTATGTGATCTTTACCCGCGCGGTCGCGCCGCGCGAAGAGATCATGAAGATGCTGCCCAAGCACCTCGAACGCCAGGTCGAGCTGGAAAAACAGGGCATCCTGTTCGCCGCCGGACCGATGGATCCGCAGGATACGTCCAAGCCGCGCACCGGCATGATCATCGTGCGCGCCGATTCGTTCGAGCACGCCCATGAAATCGCCATGGGCGACCCGTTCCATGCCGCGGGCCTGCGCGAATTCGACATCTGGAACTGGTCGATGAACGAAGGCAGCTTCACCGTCACGATCAACTATTCCGACAAGAGCGCCGACGTCGTGTAGCTGCAGTGAGTAACGCGGCGCGCTAAGGGCGGGTTTGCGACGACGTGCTCGGTCGGGCATACGGTCGCCCCCCTAACTGCTAAAGCGCTAAATACTTTCGCGTGCTCCCAGAACACTTGTATAACCAATGCGTGTCCGGAATCGCCCGCAATCATCACTATCTACCTCAGTGTTATCTGAGCGGTTTTGCACGCGCGGTAGAAAGGAAAAATTCAAAACCCTCCGTCTGGGTGTTCGATGTTTCTAACGGACGAAGGTTTCCCACATCAATACGGAATATTGGAGCTATTCGAGATTTCAATCGCATTGAAGTAGATGGTCACCGCCCAGATGTAATCGAAACTTTGTTATCCACGATAGAAACGGATTTCGCGCGAGTACTATCGAATATGAACAACGATCTTAGGCTACCAGATGATGAGGGCCTGACCTTTCTTTTCAACTTGATAGCTCTAATATCTAGCCACAACCCAAGCTTTCGAGAGATACACAACAGATTCCAAAGTGACGTTTTGAATCAAATGTTGGGCGCAACATTAGCGGATGAAGGGAGATGGTTGAGGCAAGTCGAAAGAATGAAATCTGAGGGGATCGACGTTGACGAAACTGTGAACTACGAGCAGATGAAGAGTTTTTATAGGGAGGGAGCCTACACATTAGAGTTTGAAAATACTCACAATCTTAAACTTGAGTTCGAGGCGATGGATACGATCCTGCAAACGTTGGTGGATAGGAAATGGACACTCGCCATCGCGCCTCTTTCTGAAGGTCATTTTATCACTTGCGATTACCCTGCTTCACTGACGTGGACAAACGATGCGCTAGCGAGCGGCCCTTACCCCCCAGGCCACGGCATGAAAGATACCCTCCTAACGTTTCCAATATCGTCTCGGTTGGCAATGTTAGGAGAATTTGAGGGTACCGAACGATGCCTCGAATTATCACGTGACCAAATCGCGGCAATAAACTCTACTATTGCAGCCTATGCTATCAAGCAAATCTATTCATCGATGAGCAAAGTACCAATTATGTCTCCGATGGGAGTAATCGAGATGAACAAATTCAAAAAGAGGGGTTAGCCCCCGCGTGTTCAGTCACACGCCACCACTACGTTGACCAACCTATCGATCCCCACGGTTTTACAACCAATTGAACTCATTAGGAATAACGGTTGATGCTACTTTCTGCTTCTGGGGATGCCACTCTGGAATATTTTCAATAGTTTCTACAAGAAATTTTAGTTCGACTGGAACCAGCGCTTCGCAATCCGCGACCTTGGCATTCTCAAATAAATCAGCGACATGGAATAGGAGAAGTTGTCCGTATTTGCGATACGATTTTTGGCAGCCTTCTCCTAAATCCGATTGATCAAGCTCATTTTTATGAGCCATAAGAATACGCTCTTTGAGAAGTCTGGGATCAGGTTCACCGACATGTGCATGCCGGATTTTTCGACCATTCTGGGCATTCATTGGGTCAGGGAATGAATTTGCAGTATCCAGAATCAACTTGCCGATTTGGTCCATTCGGTGGTTTAGGCCCATCAAGAAGTTGGTAGATGCTTGAATCCGGTTTGATTTTTCCGCTTCATCGCTCATTCTCGCCATTTCGGCGCGTTGCAGCTTTAATTCATCTCGCTGAAGTGCCAACTGGCCTGTTTGGAGACGGATGTCTTTTCTCTGAAGCAACACCGCAACGACAAACCAAGAAAGCGCTATTAGCGCGAACGGACCGTTAATATACTCTCCTCACGCACTCGCGCTTTGTGGAACAGCTAATCCCCATGTCGGTGGCACATAGAATGGTGCAACGACAACTCCAACGACAAGTAGCGTAGTTGCACAAAAACCCCATACAATCATAAGGTGATCTTATGTTAATTTTATCGAATCAGTGAATTACCATACGAATGTTGATTGGTTAGATCATACAGATGGAAGTCGATGGCAAAACTCCACCAACTGGTACCTGACTCAACCGTCTTGCTAGAGATGGAGCCTGAACAGCTGGGAGAACTTTTATTACAGGTTTTCAGTACAGAAGATTTTGGTCGAAATATGTTCTGTGTCGCAAATTTTCGGTCCGAATTATATTCAACGCATGAGCCAGCCTACCCACGCGACACTCAGGAAACTGTCCTAAGAGCGATCACCGAAGCATTCGCGTGGCTCGAAAGCCAAGTTCTAATTGTACCTGCAGATAGCACCAACGGCGCTAACGGGTGGCGCATATTAAGCCGCCGCGGGGAACGGTTAGCGGCGCCGAAAGATTGGCAGGCTTATCGAAAAGCGAGCCTCCTCCCGAAAGAATTACTTCACCAAGAGATTCATAAAGAAGTTTATACAAGTTTCGTTCAGGGAGATTACGAAACTGCTATTTTTAAAGCTTTTAAATCTGTCGAAATAGCAGTGCGTAATGCGATAAATGGCTCACCAAACGAACTGGGGGTAAAATTGATGCGCAAAGCATTTAGCCCAGAAAGCGGACCACTAACTTTAAAGTCCCAAGACGTTCTAAACTCAGAAAAAGAGGCAACTCAGCATCTGTTTGCGGCCGCTATAGGATTACTTAAAAACCCATCGAGTCACCGCACCGTGAGCTTTGACGATGTCGCAGAAGTTGTCGAATCGCTTATGTTCGCGAGCTTGCTTAGGCGAATCGTAGACTCTCGCGTTGCTTCCAGTGAGGAGAATTTTGGGGTCAAATAGTTACAAATCATATTTGACCCCAAAAAATCTAAACTGACGGCCCGCTAAATCAGTCGCCCTGTACCACCGGGTTGACCAGCTTGCCGATACCGCCGAGTTCGATCGTCACCGTGTCGCCGGGCTTCAGGCACTTGCCCTTGGGCCGGCCGACGCCGGACGGCGTGCCCGTGGCGATGACGTCGCCGGGGCGCAGGGTCATGCGCGCGCTGATATACTCGATCTGCTCGTTGATATTGAAGAACAGGTATTTCGAATTCGAATCCTGCTCCAGGCTGTCATTCACCCACAGCTTGATATCCACGTTATGCGGATCGGGAATGTCGGATGCCGGCACCATCCAGGGTCCCAGCGGGCCGGAACCGTCGAAGTTCTTGTGGACGAACCAGTGGGTGTTGAAGGTACGGCCCACCGGCTTGCCGATATCGCGGGCCGACAGGTCGTTGAAGATCGTATACCCGGCGACATAATCCAGCGCATCGGCCGCCGCCACGTTGCGGGCGGGCTTGCCGATCACGACCGCGAGCTCGGCCTCCCAGTCGATAAAATTCGACACCTTCGGCAGGCGGATTTCGGCGCCGGGACCGATGACGCAGTGCGGCCCGGCCTTCAGGAAGAAATAGGGATGGGTGTCCTCTTTCACGAGCGCCTTGCCGTCCGCCGCCATTTCCTTCTGATGGTCCACGTAATTGGCAGCGGCATTGAAAACGACCGGCGGATACAGGACGGGCGCCAGGAGCTGGACGTCGGCGAGCGGCCGCGAGTCGTGCGAGGCGGCATCGTCGGCGATCTTCGCCATTTTCGCCTGGTTGGCCTCCCAGTCCTGCAGCATTTCGTAGGTGGAGCCGCGCAGTCCCGCCGCTTCGAGGTCGATCACATTTTCGCCTACCAGAATCCCGGGCCGCGCTTCGCCGGCAACGCCGGCATAGTTCAGAAGTTTAAAACTCGCCATCTCGAGGTCTCCCTTTCTTTCCAATTGTTGAATCTGTTTTCGGCCCAAACGGTAAGGATTGCAATATCGGAACCGAACAATCCGTTTGCGACGCTTGACCGCCGTTCGTGAAAATTCGATTGTCGCAGGACAGTCAATCGGAGGACGAAACGTGGCGAACAAGGACCTGCGGAATTTCATCGCAGAAATCGATAGAATCGGCGAGCTCAAGAATATCAGCGGCGCAGAAACCGAGGAAGATATCGGCGGCATCGTCGATATGTACATGCGCGACCTCGACAATCCTGCGGTCCTGTTCGACGACGTTCCCGGCTTTCCCAAAGGCCACCGCGTGCTCGCCAATATCATCATGTCGCGTCCGCGCTGCGCGATCGCGCTGGGCCTGCCGCCCGAAGCGACCGAAGAAGAACTGGTCAAATGGTGGCGGCACTACCTCGGCGATGCGCCCAATCATCCGCCCGTCGAAGTGAATGGCGGACCGCTGGTCGAGAACGTAACCGAGGGCGAAGCGGTCAATATCCAGACCCTGCCGTCGCCCAAATGGCACGAACACGATGGCGGCAATTTCATCGGCACGGGCTGCATCGTCGCCATGAAAGACCCCGATACCGGCTGGGTGAATTACGGCACGTATCGCGTCCAGGCGCATGAGCCCCGCATCGCGACCGTCATGATGTCCCCCGGCAAGCATGCGCGCCTGATCATGAAAAAATACCACGACCGCGGCGAGAAATGCCCGGTGGCGGTGGTCGCCGGGGTGCATCCGGTGATGTTCATGATCGGCGGGTTCGAAGTCGCCTACGGCAAGAACGAACTCGACGTGGTCGGCGGCATCTTCGGCGAGGGCGTCGAGGTCATCAACATGCCGAAAACCGGCCTGCCCGTCCCGGCCAGCGCGGAGATCGCGTTCGAAGGCTTTATCGACGTGGACGACGAGATTCTCGAAGGCCCGCTGGGCGAATGGACCGGCTATTACGCCGGCGGCCAGCGCGAAGAGCCGGTCATCCGGATCGAAACCCTGATGCATCGCGACAATCCGGTGATCACCGGCGCGATCCCCGCCGTCCCGCCCAACGACAACACCTATTACATGGGCGCCTACCGCGCGGCCGCGGTGTGGAACCAGCTCGAAGCCGCCGGCATTCCCGGCATCCAGGGCGTCTACGCCCATGAAGCGGGCGGCAGCCGGATGTGGCTGACGGTGTCGATCAAGCAGATGTATGGCGGCCATTCCAAGCAGGCCGGGCTGATCGCATCGCAATGCCATGCCGGCGCCTATGCCAATCGCTGGGTCGTGGTGGTCGACGACGATATCGATCCTGCGAACATGAACGACGTGGTCTGGGCGATGTGCACGCGGCACGATCCGCGCGAAGGCATCGACATCATCAACGGCTGCTGGAGCACGCATCTCGACCCGATGTGCTACGACGACGACAACGACCGGCGGAATTCGCGCGTTGTGGTCGATGCCTGCATCCCGTTCCGCAAGCGCGGCGAATTTCCCGCGGTCGCGCGGTCTTCGAAAGAGCTGGACGACCGTATCCGCGCCAAGTATTCCGCCGACCTGCCCGAAAAGTACCGATGACGGACTGGGTTCGGTTTGAACGGACCGGGCAGCCGGGCCTGCCCGGCTTCGGCACGCTGATCGGCGATGCCATCGCCGTGTTCGACGGCGACATGTTCGGTATCTCGACGCCCACCGGCGAAACCCTGGCCCTGTCCGAAACGGCTCTGCTGACGCCCTGCGTGCCGTCCAAGATGGTGGCGCTGTGGAACAATTCGAAATCGGCGGCGGAAAAACAGGGGCTCGAACAACCGGCCGACCCGCTGTTCTTCCTGAAAGGTCCGAATACCTTCCTGGCGCCGGGCGGCAATATCCGAAAGCCCGACTCTTACGACGGCAGGGTGATCTACGAGGCCGAGCTCGGCATCGTGATCGGCAGACCCTGCAAGGATGCGGAACCGGCAGAGGCCGCGGACTGCATCTTCGGCTATACCTGCGTGAACGATGTGACCGCCCTGCAGGCGCTCGACGCCGATCCGACCTTTCCGCAATGGGCGCGGGCCAAGGGTTACGACACGTTCGGGCCGTTCGGGCCGGTCATCGCCACCGATATCGACCTCGCCGCGGCGACCGTCCGGGCGGAACTGAACGGGCGGGAACGCCAGAACTACCCCGTCAGCGACCTGTTCCTGCAACCGGCTGACCTCGTGAGCCGCCTGTCGCATTTCCTGACCCTGGAACCCGGCGATATCGTTTCCTGCGGCACCGGCCCGGGCGCGCTCCCGATGAAGCCGGGCGCCGCGATCGACGTGATCATCGACGGCATCGGCACCCTGTCCAACACATACGAAGGATAGGTCGCTTGGCGGGAAATCCGGTCATCGCCTTTATCAGAAACCCCTATTTCCTGCTGAGTTTCGCCATCCTGTGCTGGGGCGGCAATTTCGTCGTCGCACGCTGGGCGAATCTCGACGCGCCGCCGATCGCGTTGTCGTTCTGGCGCCATGCGTTCTCGGTGCTGCTGGTGGTGCCGTTCATCATTCCGGTTCTCCGCACCGACTGGCCCGTCATGCGCACGCGGATGGGCAGCTTTGTCGCCATTGGCGGCCTGCTCGCGGCGGGCAACACGCTGGTCTATTACGCGGTCATCAAGACCACCGTGGTCAACGCGGCACTGATAAATGCCGGCGTGCCGGTAGCCGTGGTCTTTTTCTCCTGGCTGGTCCTCCGCGATACGATCAACCGCTGGCAGGCAATCGGCATCCTGTTCGCCTTCATCGGGATCGTCGTCGTGGTAACCAAAGCGCAGCTCGGCATCCTGATCGGGCTGGAATTCGGCTGGGGCGACGTCTTCATGCTGGGCGCGATCGTCTGCTGGGCGCTCTACATGGTGCTGCTCAAGCGCGCGCAGCTCAAAATCTCCGGCCTGTCGCTGCTTGCCGTCCTGTCGGCGACGAGCACGCTGTGGCTGGTGCCGGCTTACGGGGTCGAGCTCGCGCTCGGCTATACCATGACCTGGAGCGCGCTGACCTTTGCGAGTCTGGCCTATGTCGTGGTGTTCAGCACCATCCTCGCCTGGATATGCTGGAACAGCGGGACACTCCAGATCGGGCCCAACCGGGCATCCGCCTTCATGTGCCTGCACCCCGTATTCGGGTCGGCGCTCGGCATGATTTTCTTCGACGAAACGCTGCGCCCCTATCACGCGGTCGGCACCGCGCTCGTCCTCGCGGGCGTCGTGATCGTGTCGCGCGTCTACCGCAAACCGGCCTAGTAAGGCGCCGACCGCCTAGTCCGGCTGGTCGGAAACATGGGCGGATACGATGCGCCAGCCTTCGGGCATGCGCACCCAGGTCTGGCTCTGGCGGCTGATGCCTTTCGCGGTCGGGCGGGTGGATTCGGTATTGGCGACGGCAAAATCGCGGCCGAAGGTGACGATATAAGTGTCCTTCAGGGTGCGGACCCAGGGTTCGATATCGCGGCTCCGGCGGAATGCCGACAGGGATTCATGGCTGACGACGGTGCCGTTCGGGCCGTAACGCAGGGTTTTTTCATCGTTCCAGAACAGCTCGTCGATCATATCGACATCGTTGGCGAGCAATGCTTTTTCGTAGGCCCTGAAAGCCTCCGTCACTTCGGCGACGATCTCGGGGAGATTGATTTCCATTTTATGTCCTCTTGGCGTTTGACATCACCATAGCGGATGTCGGACACAGTGATCATCACAATCGACCCCGGACACATATCTTGACGCCTCCCCTTCTGATCCTGCGCGACATTCACCTGACCTTCGGCGGCACGCCGCTGCTGGAAGGGGCGGAGCTGTCGGTATCGGAAGGCGACCGCCTGTGCCTGATCGGCCGCAACGGGTCGGGCAAATCGACATTGATGAAAATCGCCACCGGCGAGATCGCGTTCGACGACGGCGAACGGTTCCTCCAGCCCGGCGCGACCCTGCGCTACCTGCCGCAGGAGCCCGACCTGTCGGGCTACGACACGACGCTGGATTATGTCCGCGCGGGACTCGAGGCCGGCGACGAGCCGCAGCGCGCGAACTGGCTGCTCGAACAGCTTGGCCTGACGGGCGCGGAGAACCCGGCGCACCTGTCCGGCGGCGAAGGCCGGCGCTGCGCGCTTGCCCGCGCCCTGGCGCCGCAGCCCGATATCCTGCTGCTGGACGAGCCGACCAACCATCTCGACCTGCCGGTTATCGAATGGCTGGAAAGCGAATTGTCGTCCATCCGCTCGGCGCTGGTGCTGATCAGCCATGACCGGCGGTTTCTCGAAAACCTGTCGCGCACGACGGTCTGGCTGAACCAGGGGCGCACCCACAAGCTGGACCGCGGCTTCGCCGAGTTCGAGCCGTGGCGCGAGACGTTCCTCGAGAACGAGGCGCTGGAGCGCCACAAGCTTAAACGAAAGATCGCCGCCGAGACCGACTGGCTGCACAAGGGGGTCACGGCACGGCGCAAACGCAACATGGGCCGCCTGCGCGCGCTCCACGACCTGCGGGCGAAGCGCCGCAGCGACCGCGGACCGTCCGGCATCGTCAACATGATGGCGAGCGAGGCCCAGGCGTCGGGCAAGCGCGTCTGCGTCGCGAAGAATATCTCGAAATCCTATGGCGACCGCGTCATCGTCGACGATTTTTCCACCGTGATCGCCCGCGGCGACCGTATCGGCATCATCGGCCCCAACGGCGCCGGCAAAACCACGTTGCTGAACATGCTGACCGGCGTGCTGGAGCCCGATGAAGGCAATATCCGTCTCGGGAAAAACCTCGAACTGGAAACCCTGGACCAGCGCCGCGACAGCCTGGACGCGGACGAAACGCTGGCCAACGCACTGACCGGCGGCGGCGACAAGGTGACCATCAACGGCGAGACCCGCCACGTCATCGGTTACATGAAAGACTTCCTGTTCACGCCCGACCAGGCGCGGACTCCGGTGAAGGTTCTGTCCGGCGGGGAACGCGGCCGCATCATGCTGGCGCGCGCGCTCGCCAAGCCGTCGAACCTGCTGGTGCTGGACGAACCGACCAACGACCTCGATATCGAAACCCTCGATCTGTTGCAGGAACTGCTGGCCGATTATGCCGGCACGGTCATTCTGGTCAGCCATGACCGCGATTTTCTCGACCGGGTCGTCACCTCGGTGATCGCATCCGAAGGCAACGGAAAATGGGTCGAATATGCGGGCGGCTATAGCGATATGATCGGCCAGCGCGGCGGCGACCTCGGACCGAAACAGAGCGTTTCGAAAGCGGAGAGACGAAAAGAGCGGGCGGTGGCGAGGGAAAAATCCGCCGGCGCCTCCAGCCAGACGAAGATGACGTTCAAGGACAAGCATGCGCTCGACACGCTGCCCGGCCGCATGGCGGAACTGCAGGCCGAGATCGACCGCCACCAGACCGCCCTCGCCGACCCGGACCTGTTCAGATCCTCTCCGGACCGGTTCGATGCGGCGGCAAAACAGCTTGAGGCGGCACAGGGCGCCCTCGCCGCCGCCGAAGAGCAGTGGCTGGAGCTGGAAATGAAGCGCGAAGCCATCGAAGCGGACTGATTTACCGCAGAATTACCGCGGAATTCCGGCAGAATTCCGACCTTCCCCATCGCCCGAATCGCCCGTCCGGCCTAAAATGGCCCGATGACTTCTCCCGCACCGGCACTGGCGCCCGCCCAGGGCGATAAATTCGCGATTCTGAAAGACGTCTTCGGCTTCGACGGCTTCCGGCCCGGCCAGGAAGAGGTGGTCGATACCCTGCTGGCGGGGCGCAGCGTTCTTACCGTCATGCCGACGGGATCGGGCAAATCGCTGTGTTTCCAGATTCCGTCACTGGTCACCGGCGGACTGACGGTCGTGGTCTCGCCGCTGGTCGCCCTGATGGAAGACCAGGTCGCGGCGCTGAAACTGGCCGGCGTGGCAGCGGATGCCATCAACTCGTCGCGGTCGCGCGAAGACAACGTGGCGTCCTGGCGCCGCGCGGCGGCGGGCGAGACCCGGCTGCTCTACATGGCGCCGGAACGTCTGATGACCGAACGCATGCTCGCGGCGATCGCAAAGCTCGATATCCGCCTGTTCGCCATCGACGAAGCCCATTGCATTTCGCAATGGGGACCGGCGTTCCGCCCGGAATACGAACAGCTGTCCCAGCTTCGTCATGCCTTCCCCGGCGTACCGATCGCGGCGCTGACCGCCACGGCCGATGCCGTGACCCGCGACGATATCGTCGCCCGTCTGTTCGACGGCGATGCCAAATCGGTGGTGCTCGGCTTCGACCGGCCGAATATCAAGCTGTCGGTCGAGATGAAGCAGGAATGGAAGCGGCAGATGACCGATTTCCTCGACCGTCACCGCGGCGAAAGCGGCATCGTCTATTGCCTGTCGCGCAAGAAAACCGAGGAAGCGGCGCAGCATCTGCGGGATCACGGCATCAACGCGCTGGCCTATCATGCGGGCATGGACGCGTCCGTCCGGCAGGCTCACCAGAACGCCTTCATGACCGATCCGGGGATCGTCATCGTCGCCACCATCGCCTTCGGCATGGGCATCGACAAATCCGACGTGCGGTTCGTGCTGCATGTCGACCTGCCGGGCAGCGTGGAAGCCTATTACCAGGAAATCGGCCGCGCCGGGCGCGACGGCGGCGAAGCGGAAGCCCATATGATTTACGGGCTTCAGGACATCCGCATGAGGCGGGTCTTTATCGAGGACGAGGAATCCGGCCCGGAACGCAAGCGCCGCGAACACAAGCGGCTCGACGCGCTGGTCGGATACTGCGAATCGCCGGAATGCCGCCGCCGGCCGCTGCTCGCCTATTTCGGCGAAACGATCGAACCCTGCGGCAATTGCGACGTCTGCATCGATCCCGTCGACATGGCGGACGGCACCGAACACGGCGTGAAGGCGCTGAAGGCGGTCCACGGGTCGGGCCAGATGTACGGTGCGGCGCATATCGTCGATATTCTGCGCGGCATGCAGACCGAAAAGCTGCTGAAAGCGGGCCATGACAAACTGCCCGCCTATGGTGCCGGGGCGGAGCTCCGCAAGCAGGAATGGGCGTCGATCATCCGCCAGCTCGTCTCCGCCGGTTTCCTGCGGCTCGATGTCCAGGGCTATGGCGGGCTCGGCATCACGCCCAAGGGCGAAGACCTGATGCGCGGCGAGGAAACTTTCCGCTACCGGCAGGATACGCTGAAAAAATCGCGGGCATCGACGCGACGGACCCGCGACCTGGCGGCGGATGCGGACCTGCCGGAAGCCGACACCGCCCTGCTGAACGAGCTGCGCGCGCTCCGCCTGTCCTTTGCGAAGGAACGCGGCGTTCCCGCCTATGTCGTGTTCACCGACCGCACCCTGGTGGATATGGCGCGCCGCAAACCGGCCACGATCGACGAATTTGCCGAGGTTCACGGCGTCGGCGCATCCAAGCTCCGCGATTTCGCGGAGCCGTTCCTGGCAGTCGTCAACGGCAACGGACAATAGCCCCGCGGAATAGCCCCGGACCTGTACCCCACCGGGACCTGCATGCTAACAAAGACGAAACGAAAACGAGTAACGAACGGATAGCAGCCATGAAAGTCAGTGTCGGAGATCACCAGATCAATTGCGAGGTCGAAGGCCCGGAAGGGGCTCCGTGGATCACGTTCAGCCACGCGCTCGCCAACAACCTGCACCTGTGGGACGATCAGGTCGCACTGCTGAAAGACAAATACCGTATCCTGCGCTACGACCACCGCGGCCACGGCCTGTCCGACGCACCGCCCGGTCCCTATTCCTTCGACGACCTGATGGAAGACGCCATTGCCCTGCTCGACCATTTCGGGATCGAGAAAACCCACTGGGTCGGGCTGTCGATCGGCGGCATGCTGGGCTATGGCCTCGCCCAGAACCACGGCGACCGGCTGCTGTCCCTGACGGCCTGCGATTCCCGCCCCGACGCGCCGCCGGACTACGCGGCCTATTTCCAGTACCGCATCGATACGGCGCGCGAAAAAGGCATGGACGGCCTCGCCCAGCCGACCGTCGAGCGCTGGTTCACGCCCGAATCCGTGGCGGCGAATCCCCCGTCGCTGGAGCGGGTACGCGAATGGGTGCGATCCACCAACCCGGTCGGGCACGAGGGATGCTGCGAAGCGCTGAAACGTCTCGCCTTCGGGGCGCGCCTCGGCGAAATCGAGGTGCCGACGCTGCTGATCGGCGGCGAAAAGGACAAGGGCGCACCGCCCGAAATCCTGGCCGAGGCGGCCGCTGCAATCCCCAATTGCCGCCACGACGTTATCGCGCGGGCCGGGCATATCTCGAACATCGAGAACCCCGAGGATTTCAACGTCGCGCTGACCGCCTTCCTTGCAGAACTCTCCGTCGCGGCCTGACCCATGGCCGCGCCGGACGGTCCCCGCGGCGCCGACATTATCGATGCGCTGAAGCAAGCCGGCATATCCCATATCGCCGCCCTGCCGGATATCACGACCAGTGCCGGCCTGCTCTGGCCGTTGTCGAAAGACGAGGATTTCCAACTGATCCGTCTGAGCAAGGAAGACGAGGGCGTGTCGATCTGCGCCGCGCTGAGCTATTGCGAAAAGCGCGCGGTCCTGCTGATGCAGCAGACCGGGCTGATGGATTCGCTGAACAATATCCGCGCCGTCGGCTGCGAATACCGGCAGCCGGTCTGCATGATGGTCGGCCTGCTCGGCAAGGAGCCCGACAGATCGCCGACGGACTCGGCGAGTTTCGGCGTCCGCATCGTCGAGCCGGTGCTGGATGCGATGGAGATCGACCATATCCTGATCGAAGAACCGGCGGATGTCGCGAAACTGCCGCCGGCCATCGATTTCGCCTATCTGCGCTCGCGGCCCATGGTCGCCCTGATCGGCCGGAGCGTACAGCCATGATGCAGCGCATGGCCTGTTTCGAAAAGATCGCGGCGGTGCGAAACGGCGCCATCGTGGTCGCCACCTATACGTCCGCCTTCGAATGGCACCGGGTCGACCCGGACCCGCTGAATTTCGTCAGCGTCGGCGCCATGGGCCAGGCGTCGTCCCATGCGCTGGGGCTTGCCATCGGCCTGCCGGACCAGAAGATCATCGTGCTCGACGGCGACGGCAGCCTGCTGATGAACCTGTCGACCCTGACCACCATCGCCAACGCGGCGCCGAAGAACCTGGTTCATTTCGTTGTCGAAAACGGCACCTATGAAGCCAATGGCGGCCACCCGACACCGGCGCAGGGCCGCACCGATTTCGCCGGGATGGCGGCCGCCGCGGGCTATGCCGAGGCCCACAGCTACGAGGGCCTGAACCAGTTCGCCGCCGACCTGCCGGCCCTGCTTTCCGCCCCGGGGCCGGTTTTCGCCGCGCTGAAGGTAGAGCCCGGCGACGCGCCGCCGCTGAACTACGATTACAAATGGCTGCACAGCGCCGACCGGCGGCGTGAATTCCGCGATGCCGTCAGACCGCTGCTGAAGAAATCCTAGACAGAGCTATTACCGTTAGCCTGCCCTGAAATCAGCCGCTCCAGTGGCCGCCGTCGCGCATGCGCCGCGCGGCATCTTCGCGCCATTCATCATAGGTCGAATAGCCCGGTTTCAACTTCACGGCGGCGGCGACATGGTCGTAGATCTCGGCATCCGTCATGTCGTCGAAGCTGAACGGGACCGCGGAAGGCGCGTTTACATACCAGGGCGAGGGCGTGAAAATCTCGATCGTGTTGTCTTCGGGGTCCCTGAAATACAGGCTCCAGGCGACGCCATGGGCGCGGGTCTGGATGTTATGGGCATCCGCATCCGCGGTCACGATCCCGTACATAATGCGCATGTCGGCAAGGGACGGCACTTTGAGCGACAATTGAACGATCTGCGACGGCACATCCGCCGGACGCCCGGATACCAGAATCAGCTGGTGATGTTCGTTCGGGTCGCGGCTCATGAACACATATTCCGGCGCCCCGGACGGCAGCGGCCCGCGATCCGTCACCATGAATCCCAATACGCGACCGTAAAAATCGACCA
>TARA_R110000868_G_scaffold179506_3_pt1 | contig 17681 bp, 13 predicted proteins | sample TARA_R110000868 | Tara Oceans TARA_R110000868 (sample SAMEA4397489) | marine metagenome | biome: Polar Biome; feature: [SRF] surface water layer (ENVO:00010504); material: water (ENVO:00002006), including particulate matter (ENVO:01000060) such as... | depth 5 m | reverse complement strand
AGAACACCACACCACCCACAGCGATCGCAAAACCGAAATCAAAGCTAACGACCACCTGACCGTCGGCACTGGCCAGCATGTCAAAATCGGCACTGCGCAGCTAACCCAAGCCGGCAACGAAATCCACTATCACGCCGGTGACAAAGTTGTGATCGACGCCGGCATGGAGGTGACCGCCAAGGGCGGCGGCTCCTTCCTGAAGCTTGACCCTAGTGGCATTAGCCTGGGGGGAGCGATGTTGAAGATTAATTCGGGCGGTTCACCGGGCGGTGGTAGTGGTCTGGCAATCAAGCTGCCAGGGCTTCCCGGTCTTGCAGATAGCGATGCAGCAGGAAGTTTGTTAGCGCAGGCTCTTATAGGCGAAGGCCTGCCGTTTGATCCACTCACTACGCCCGATGTCCGGTTTAATATTCGACTATCCGACCGGCCTGGTAAGGATGGCCTCGCTCTCTCTGGTGCGAAATGGCGAATTGTTCGAATGAGCCAACCCACCTGGAAGAAGCTTGGACAAGTATCTCAGGAAGATACATTAGCCAGCGGCGAGGCAGATGATCAGGGAATAGTTTCCCTCAGTGACAGCGACCAGAAGAAGTTATCGGTTGAATATGCAAAGTACCCGGGCAAGCTCTGGCTGACCTACCCCGGCCAGTGCGTTTCACTGCGCTTTCATTTGGAAGGTGATTGGACGGAGGAGCAAAAACAGGCATTTGCGGTTGCAAGCATGGATTTCAGCGCTACTGCACACTCTAACTTACAACTGCCAGATGCCGCCCACGATAAACAAAGCGCTATGGACAGCTGGTCGCTCGCCGACGCCGCACAGCTCTACGGCAAGCTGAAGGAGTTTTTAGTATGACCGATATGAATGGAATCAAGGCGAAAGAGCTCAACCAGATCAACACTCAGGACGGCGAAGCACTCTGCGCAACATCGGCTCCGGACTGGTTCATCGCACAGAAAGGTCGTCTGGGTGAAGCTTTCGCTCCACCACGGCCAGGCAACGACATCAAGTTTTTCACTACCGGCTCCGATTACTTTAAAGATGTCGCTCAAGCGATAAAAAGTGCCAAGAAGTCCGTTTTCATTACCGGTTGGCAGATTAACTACGAAGTACGCCTCGACGGCGATACGCGTTTATGGGACTGCCTGCACGAAGCAACTCGCAATGAGAATGCGCCAGACATCTATCTCATGCCCTGGCTCTCTCCCAAAGCAGGGGTAGATACCGGTGATATGGAAACCATGCTGGCCGCCTTCAACCTCAACGCCGGATTAGCTCAGCGCAAAGTCTGGTGCATGCCTGCTATTCAGCAGAGCGATATGGGTAACCTTGGAACCTTTTTCTCTCACCACCAGAAAGCCGTCGTGATCGATAACGAGATCGCCTACGTTGGTGGTATCGATCTGGCTTATGGCCGCCGTGACGACAACAATTTCCGCTTGGCGGCTGGTGACCGCCAAGCACGAGAGCTCTATAACCCCTGCATACCACCCTTGTCTGAAATTGAGAGTCACAAGCAGTATCCCTATATAACGTCTGCAGAACTGATCGGCGCAGCACTAATGCGTGGAGACGGCATCAGCAAAGCGCAACGCGCTATTGGCTGGGCGTCCGATAACCGAATGTTCAATGCCTTGCGCGGTACAGGAAAAGAACTTGGCGAATGGGTGAGCGATCAAGGCAAAGACCTGCTACGTTTCTTTGGCGCCGGCGCAGCAGATACGACTGGGGGCGTTATCGAAATTGCAAAGTTCGTTAACAACCAACTCACACCTGCCAACATAGCGCTTTGGAAAAGCACCTTGAAACAGTGGCAGTATTCACTCAATGCAGCGCTTCAAGAGCTGGATCAAGAAACCGACACCTTTGCAGGTACCAGCCAAGGTTTGAACGACCTGCGCCTGCAAGCACGCGAGATCAATGGCTCAATAGTTAATTGGTTGGCCCGCGCAGAGCAGGCAGGTGCATTAACACCAACGCAGCTACAAAATCTTACGAACCAGGCCGAGACCATTCAAGCTAAGGTTGAAAGCTGGATAACCCAAGCCCTGGAGCTGACTCCAACCGCACAAGTCCAGAGCGCTACACTAAATGGCCACATCGCCTCATTAAAGGCTCAAGTTGATGAATGGACAGCGCGAGTCACGCCGGAGCTGAATGCACTTGAAAGCGAGTTATCGCGCTGGGCGAAACAAACCATCGAATCCGGGCAAGCAATCAGCAACGATCTGCTCACCCGGGGTACCGAGCTGGTCAACCTGTGGACGCAGCAGTCTGGGCTTGGGGCTTTTTACGCCTGGCTGAACAACACGCCTACTCCCATCATTACTGCAAACGCGCTCAAAGAGTTTGACGGGCTAGCCACGCCTTTTTTGCTGTATCTGCACTCCGTACTCGACCGGATGGCCGACAGTCAGAAATCAGAACCTTACAGCTATCTAGCCGACCGAAATACAAGGCTGTTGCCCGTCAGCGGCATGACAATAGACCCAAAAAAGCAGCCGCGCATGCCCTGGCATGATGTACACATGCGCCTGGAGGGAACGGCCGTATACGATATATCTCGCAACTTTGTAGCCCGCTGGAACAGTATCCAGGCGCGTTACGATGGAAAGCAGCAGCAAATGCCGGCCGTGCTGGCGCATGCACTAAGTCTCGTGAGTGATGATCTTGAGCCCGTTCCGTTCCAACCCCACTACCTTCCCGAACCAGCGCCAGTAGAGGCCAAAGGCAGCATTACTGCGCAGGTTCTGCGCAGTGCCCCTTTCCGCCTCCTTCAGGAAGAGCATCAGGGCAAGGGCGGCCTAGGCGCGGTTCCACAGAGCCGTCAAGCCAATTGCCAGCAAGCCATGCTGCAGGCCATATCGGGCGCTCAGCATTTCATTTATATCGAGAATCAATTTTTCCAGAGTGATTTTGGGGCAAGTAGTCCGAGTAGCCAAGAGGCCCCTGACGCGGTAACCGGCCCCATGGATAGCCTCATGATTGCTAAAGGGCTGCCTGGCTATGAGCAGTACGCTCAGAGACTGCGTTTGGATGAACTGGAAGAGAATCCAGCCAATCTACACAAGATCAACTATTTCGAACTGGCAAAAATGATTCGCAGTGGTGAAGCAGAGCCCTTCACGCGCGGCTTGATTCAGGTGCTCAGTAACCAAAGCGCAATGGAAGCGCTGCGCGCTATACAAGAGCCCCAGGCCGCGATACTCAATGACCTGGCCGGCGCCATAGCGGAACGCATAGAGAAAGCCATCGATATGGGCGAGAGCTTTCATGTCTATATGGTACTGCCCGTTCATCCAGAAGGGCCCCTTAACATGCTAACCCTGATGACTCAGGTGCACCTGACCATGCAAACGCTCTCGCTCGGTGAGAATAGTCTGATTGATCGAATTCAATGGGCCATGGCAATAAAGGGTTTTATGGACAGAGGGATGACTGAGCAAGGAGCAAAAAAGCAGGCTCTTCTGGAGAGCTCTGATGAGGTGCCCGTCTATAAGCAACAGAACTGGCAACAGTATTTGACTCTGCTCAACCTGCGTACTTGGGACATGTTTGGTGGCTATCCAGTCACGGAGCAGATTTACGTGCATAGCAAGTTATTGATAGCTGATGACCGTGTTGCGGTTATTGGTAGCGCCAATATAAATGACCGGAGCCAACTGGGTGACCGTGACTCGGAACTGGCTGTGGTTGTTTCCGGTGGCGCCACCAACACTGAATTCATTGACGGCCACTGCAACTACCCCGTGTGTAATGCGGTCCAGCAGCTGCGTATGGATTTATGGCGCAAACTGTTCGGATTGGAAATCAGCCATCCGGAAGTCAAGGTCAAGCCGGCCAGTCAACTGGAAACGACCCTCACACAACCCGCTGCCGCTGAAAGCTGGCACTCAATTCAAGCCCAAGCGGCAGAAAATACAAAATTCTACCAAGCCGCGTTTCCTTTCATACCACGCAATGGCGCGTCTATCTGGCCTACTTGGGAGAAAATGGTTACTGCGCGCACAACGCCAAATACGCCCGAAGAAGAGCTGGATACTTATATGCCATTTGACGAAGGTTTTTGGAAGTATCCAACGATGGCAGCTGTGCCAAACGAAATAAAAGGCTTTATTACCGCTCTGCCTATTAACTGGACGCAAAGCGAGTACAACGACTCCACTGCGAACCTGTCTATCCTAGCGTTGATAGAACCACAGCTTTTCTCTGGTCAAGGCGTCGCCACCGTTGCTTACAATCCCCGAGCCCAGAACAACATAGGGACCACCTGATGCGTTTAGCACCCTTCTCCTTTTTACTACTGCCCGCCGTAGTATTTGCTGAAACTGCAGCGCCTGACAGGTATCAAACGCCAGAAGGCTGGCGTACTGAATGTTTGGGCCGCTCACAATTTGACATGCCGGCTACAGCGGTTTGGCAACTTCAGATCCCTTACGGTGATACCGTCGATTATGCAGCGACCGATCCTTGGGCTAAGCGCAGTCTTGATTATGGCACCGACCCAGGTAATGGTATTTACAAATTTGTTCGCATTCGAGTTAGCGCGGAAACCACTCGCGAGGCCTATGAGCATGCATCACGCGTTGAGCTACCAAACGAGACAAAGGCGAAAATACGGGTGCTTGAAAATAGTATTAAAGAAAAAGAGGATCGGTTTGACTCTTTGAATGATGACATGAAAAAACATGTCGAAGAACTAACGGCGCTAGAGGCAGAATATAAAAAATACCGGGAAATGATCGCTGAAATAACAATAGTTCAGTCAGTGATCGATTTCTTTGAAGAAGAGGGCCGCCCCACCGAAGAGCTAGAAGAAGAGCTAGCCGGCTACGAGAAGCAAATAGCGGCCTTGCCCACAGATGAACGTTATGAGAAAGAGCGCGCTTTTGAACTTGGTATTCCCGATGCTGCCGGCGCTTGGCACCCAGACAGGATGGTGGCAGTGTTATGGCGTAACAACCGGATTTTTCATTTCGAGTTTGGCCCCAAGAACGGAAAATACGACAGCTCGATTGAGGCAATCGAGCCTGCGGCGCGCGACCTGCTGGCACGTTTTCGCCCCCGCGAGGCCTTCGAGATACCGACAGAACCCGGGGTTTGTGTGCCGTTTGGCTTTATTGCTGATGACGGCACTGAAAACTACTACGCGGGATTTTCCTGGCATGTAAAAAGCACACCCTACGTGCTGAATAGTCTGACTCTAAGCAACTCAGCTACAGATGCAATCGAGCTGCTACCCATGCTCACTAAACGGCTGATGGGCAACCCTTTCCCGGCCGCCCTGGTTGCGACCAACATAGGCCCCCGCCGCATCGATATCGGCAACAGCCGCGGCACCCTGACTGGTCGCAGTCTGCAAGCCATCGATCCCGATGGCGACCGGCTCTCGGCGCATGCGCAGTACAACCTCAACGCTGGCGCGGTAGCCGGCAAATACACGCCCACCCTCCTCTATAAGCTACAAACCTACGCCAACGACGAGCCACCGCCGCCCGTAGAGCAAGCCGAAGCTGATGTGCTGAATTTTATGAAAAGCTTCCGACCACTGCCTGGAATGCAGGCGCTTTACGAGGCTGCAGAAAACCAGCAGTGAGCGCCTATTTTTCACAAGGACTGTGTATGAACACGCTGGCAAAGCTCGTTACCTTCTGTCTGCTGCTAACCTCCACATTTACTGCAGCCGATGCCCCGCACAAAGAATGTCTTGGACGGCTAAGTTTTAACGTTCCAGAAAGCGTCGAGTGGGCCACCTTCTCTAAGGACTATACCCTCCGCATATCACAGGGAGGAGGGCATGGTTTTGGTTTAAAGGTGGGGGCTGACGGTGATAACGCTACCTACGGCGAGTTCGGCGCGGCCATCTACGTCAGCGATGAAGTGGATAGGTCCATGCTGGATGACGTGTATGGTTACAGAAGAGGAACCAGCATCCTCCACCAAGACTACCTGAAAGAAGAATTGGAGACTGAAAAGCGATTAGTAAAGCAGTTTGAAAGGGACAACGATCCAGAAAGTGCTGCCATATGGAGAAAGCAGATCGAGAAAACCAGAGAAAAGATTTCTCTTGCCCTCCCCACAGTCCACGACCTCGGCATCCCCGACGCCTACTTTGTGGGCTCCGCTTCAGCCCCCGCCGAAGCCTACATTTACCGTAATAATCGCGTTTACGCCTTTTTTATGCGTACAGCCTACGCTCAGGGCAAGGGCAAAGAAGCTATGCTGGATATGATGTCGCGTTTTCGGCCGCGTGAGCTTTACGAGGTGCCGACTGAAAGCGGTGTATGCATACCCTACGGTTTTATTGCCGATGACGGCAAAGCGGACTATTCCGTTAAAAACAGCCTGCGCTTCACCGCTACCCCCAACGTGGTATTCAGCATAGTCACCGCCTCCGCCAACGACCCCTGGGATACACATCCAAAAACAGGCACCTACGATACTGACTACCGCCCTGGCTACGATGCCCAGAAGTGGACCTTTAAACGCTTTGTGGAACCAACCTATATCGGTCCTCACCTGGCCGGAATGGACGGCTGGCGGCTCGACCCTAAACCCGATTCGGGTGAACAGGAGCGCGGCTGGTTTGGCTTGGCAAAAACCGGCGGCATACTCAGCCCGCTGGTTGCTGTGCAGGTATTTACCTTCCAAAAAGGCATCGACGACCTGACCGAGTTCACTCCGCCGCCAGAGGATGTTTTGCCACGCTGGAAGGCGCTCAGTGAAACCATAGAGGTCAGGAATGATTAGCCACAAGTGACTTCCAACCACATGTGATGTAACGCAATCAGCAACGCCCATAGAGCCCCATTCCGCCAATGATTGGCGCTATTGAGCGTTGGTCACGCAGGTTAAGGTGCTCCATCAAACAATGGAGCATCGAGCATGCAATTGGCAAAAGCCTTCTATGACGTGGGTCTTTTCAGCAACCAGTCCGCCGCCCAAAAGCAGTTCTGGCAGGAGCGTGTGGGCTTGCCGTTTGATCACAGTTTGAAGCTGGGCGGCGGCGTTTTGCAGCACCGTCATCAAGCAGGCGATGCAGTGCTCAAACTCAACGATGCGCGCGACCCTTTGCCTAACGCTGAACACAACTCCATAGACGAATTGCTGGTCGCCATCCCCACGCAGAATGGGCCCGATCTGCTGACCGATCCCGATGGCAACCGTATCCGGCTCGTGCCTGAAGGTTATCGCGGAATCCAGGGCTTAGCCGTACAACTGAAAGTAGTCGACGTGGCGCGGACGGAGGCTTTCTATTGCGGCGTGCTGGGTATGCAGCGAGTGGAAGAAGGCTTGTTGAGCTGCGGTGATACCCGTTTGCTGCTGGTACCGGGCGCAAGCTCAGTAGATGCCGACGCGCCATTAGCGGCGACTGGCTTGCGTTACATCACCTTGCAGGTGTTTGACTGTGACGCGACCTATGCCAGCGCTCTCAGCGCGGGAGCCACTTCAGGTCGCGAACCGGTGACCTTAGGTAGCACAGCGCGGATTTGTTTTATTCGCGATCCGGACGGCACCTGGATCGAGCTGTCCGAGCGTGCCTCCGTAACGGGCAAAGCAGTATAAATCAACCGCAGAGGTAGGTGCCGGTGCCCACAGCAATCAGGGTGCCGTCGTTGGAGTGCAATTCGGAGCGCACTACGCCCACTTTGTTGCCCGAGCGCAACAGCGAAGAGGTACAAATAAAGTGCTCGCCCCGTCCAGGACGCAGATAGTCGACGCGCAGATCGATGGTCCCCAACTTGGCCAAACGAATCATGCGTTCTTGCACGCTGAGGTGCGCATGACGCTCGAATGCGCCGATCAACGCCATAGCGCCACCGCACACATCCAGCAGCGAGGAAATCGCACCGCCGTGCAAGATGCCTTGGGTAAAGTTGCCGATCAGATCTGGGCGCATTGGCAAGCTCATAGCCACACAATCGCTACGCAGGGTATCTATCTCAATACCCAGCAAACGGTTAAAAGGAATCCGATTGAAAAAGCCCTCTACGGCCTGAGTCAATTCAGCGGGTAGTTCCGTGGAGGTCGGTTGGGGCGTTGCAAGGGAGACCATGTTGTTTTTATCTCTTAAACGTTACACAAGACCAAACCGTGCCTCAATTACGCTTGCAGTGCCAGCTTGGTAAGCCGTCCGTCCGCTAATTGGCCATTTAGTCCTATCGCCGAGTCAAAGTACTCCGCGTGAGACAACCTCAGCCTGGGGTGAGAACCACTTGAGTTTATCGTGCAGGCTGACGACTTCGCCGACGATAACCAGCGTGGGCGGCGTAATAGGTGTGCGCGCGACCAACTCCGGCATGCTTTCCAGCGTGCCTATCAGTACTTTTTGATTGCTGGTGGTACCCTGTTGCACCAAGGCAACCGGCGTAGCCGCTGCGCGGCCATGTTGAATCAAGCCATTACAGATCTCGGTCAAGCCCACCAGGCCCATGTAAAACACCAGGGTTTGGCCTGGCGCCACGAGATCGGCCCAGGCTAGATTGGTCGAGCCGTCTTTCAGATGCCCGGTGACGAAACGCACTGATTGCGCATAATCACGGTGTGTGAGGGGAATCCCCGCATAGGCCGAGCAGCCATTGGCGGCGGTAATGCCCGGCACCACCTGAAAGGGTATGCCATTGGCCGCCAACTCTTCGATTTCTTCGCCACCACGTCCAAATATGAAGGGATCTCCGCCCTTCAACCGCAGTACACGCTTACCTTCTTTCGCGAGACGCACCAGCAGCTGGTTTATCTCTTCTTGCGGCACAGCATGGTTTGCCCGCGCCTTGCCAACGTAAATGCGGTCTGCGTCTCGCCGGCATAAATCAATGATCGCCGGCGCCACCAAGCGATCGTGCAGCACCACATCAGCCTGCTGCATCAAGCGCAAAGCACGAAAGGTCAGTAAATCCGGATCGCCAGGGCCGGCACCCACCAGATAGACTTCGCCCTGATAGCGCTTGCCGCTCTGATCGCCTAGCTGCTGCAGTAGGAGTTCTGCGGCCTCTTCATCACGGCCGGAGAATACCCGTTCCGCCACGTCACCCTGAAAGATATTCTCCCAGAACACCCGACGTTGATTGATCGACGGAAATGTCTCTTTTACCTGTTGGCGGAAGCGCTTGGCTAGCTGCGCCAAACGACCGTAAGCGCTGGGGAATAGGGTTTCAATGCGCGCACGTGTAAGCCGCGCCAAAACCGGTGCATGGCTGCCGCTCGACACGGCAATCACCAGCGGCGAGCGATCCACAATGGCGGGAAAGATAACGGTACACAGATGCGGCGCATCAACCGCATTGATCGGAATATTGCGCGCCTGCGCGTCGGCAGAGACTTGCGCATTCAGCGCTTCGTCATCGGTCGCGGCTATCACCAGCACCGCACCGTTCAGATCATCAACGTGGTAACCACGCAGCTGACAGGCGCCACCACCCTGCTCCACCAACTGCTGTAGCTGCGGCTCAATAGCGGGCGCGACTACGGCAAGTTTGGCGCCTGCTTCGGACAACAGCCGCGCCTTGCGCAGTGCTATTTCGCCACCGCCAATAACCAGTACCCGGCGTTCGCGCAGGTTGTGAAACAGGGGTAGAAATTCCATACAACGACCTCATAAGCGAGAAACACGCAGCCTCAGCGTTGTTGATGCAAAGGCACGCGAGCGACGCGCGCCTTATGAACAGCAATCAGGCAATGCGCTCGATGCCGCCCATGTAGCCACGCAGCGCAGTCGGGATGGCGATACTGCCGTCGGCTTGCTGATAGTTCTCCAGAATCGCTACCAGAGTGCGGCCCACGGCCAGGCCAGAGCCATTCAAGGTATGTACCAGCTCAGGCTTACCGGTTTCCGGGTTGCGCCAGCGGGCCTGCATACGACGCGCCTGGAAGTCGCCACAGTTGGAGCAAGAGGAAATTTCGCGATACTTACCCTGGCTTGGCACCCACACTTCAAGATCGTAGGTTTTAACGGCGCTGAAGCCCATATCACCGGTGCACAACGCCAAGGTCCGGTAAGGTAATTCCAGACGCTGCAGCACGTCTTCAGCGTGGCCGGTCAAGGCTTCAAGTGCGGCATCAGACTCCTCGGGGCGAACCACCTGAACCATCTCGACCTTGTCGAACTGATGCTGGCGAATCATGCCACGGGTATCCCGCCCGGCCGAGCCTGCTTCGCTGCGGAAGCAAGGCGTGTGCGCTGTGAACTTAATCGGTAGCTGATCTGCTGCAATGATGCTCTGGCTGATGATGTTGGTCAGCGATACTTCTGCAGTGGGAATCAAATACAAGTCGCGCTGATCTTCACCACGCACGATTTTGAACAGATCCTCTTCGAACTTGGGCAGCTGGCCGGTGCCCTGCAATGCGTCAGCATGCACCAGATAAGGCGTGTAGACCTCCTCATAGCCGTGCTCGTTGATATGCAGATCGAGCATGAACTGCGCGAGCGCACGATGCAGCCGAGCAATCGGCCCACGCATGATGGCGAAACGTGCTCCGGAGAGCTTGGCCGCTGTTTCAAAATCGAGATAACCGTGTTGCTCGCCCAAGGCGACGTGATCTTGTACATTAAAGTCGAACTCGCGCGGCGTACCCCAGCGGCGGATTTCAACGTTATCGTCTTCATCCTTACCCACAGGCACATCATCGGCCGGCAGGTTCGGAATACCCATCATCAGGGTGTCCAGCTCCAGCTGGATCGCGTCCAGTTGCTGCTTGGCCTCGCTCAGTTCGGTACCCATGCGATCGACATCCGCCAGCAGCGGCTGAATATCTTCACCGCGTGCCTTGGCCTGGCCAATCGACTTGGAGCGACTATTGCGCTCAGCCTGCAGGGTTTCCGTGCGGGTTTGCACGTCCTTGCGACGTGACTCCAGCGATTCCAGCTGCTGCAGATCAAGGGTATAGCCACGGGTTGCCAGACGCTCGGCAACCAGCTGGGATTGGGTACGAACCAGTTTTGAATCAAGCATGGGTAATCATCTTCAACAGTAGTCAGTTAACAGCTTGTGCCGAACGAACGCTTAACGCGTCAGCGACAAACCGGCCCAGGTGGCGAGCAGACCAATGCACACACTGAGCAAAATATAGGTTATAGCCAGCAGCCCTTCGCCGTTTTCCAACAGCCGCAAGGTATCCAACGAAAAAGTCGAAAAGGTGGTGAAAGCTCCTAAAAAGCCGACCATCAAGGTCTGCCGCAACAACGGTGATAACTCCGGGCGCTGCAACCAAAGCCCGTAAAGTATACCGATCAACAAGCAACCCAACAGATTGACGATCAGGGTGGGTAGCGGGAAGGCTTTGGGCCAATGTTGCATGCTCCACTGCGCCACGCCAAAGCGGCTCAGAGCGCCGAGCGCACCGCCAAAGGCTACCGCTAACATCATTTTAATCATCTGCCGGCTTCCTTCTTTTCTTTACGCTGGCATGGTCCAGATGCCGCAGGTGCTGCATTTTTTGACCGATTTTCAATTCAAGCCCGCGTGGCACCGGCTGATAATATTCCCGTGGCTCCAGCGCCTCAGGGAAGTAGTCTTCACCCGCCGCATAGGCTTCGGGCTCGGTGTGCGCGTAGCGATAACCTTCGCTGTAGCCCAGCTCTTTCATCAATTTGGTGGGCGCGTTACGCAAATGCAGCGGCACCTCGTGCGACGGCTGGCTGGCCACGTCACGCATAGCCGCATTGTAGGCATTGTACACAGCGTTGCTTTTCGGCGCACAGGCCAGATAACTGATGGCTTGCGCCACCGCCAACTCACCTTCAGGGCTGCCGAGCCGCTCCTGCACATCCCAGGCATTCAGCGCCAACGTTAAGGCGCGCGGATCGGCGTTGCCGATGTCCTCACTGGCCATACGCACGACGCGGCGGGCGATATATAACGGATCGCAGCCGCCGTCGATCATCCGTGCGAACCAGTAAATCGACGCATCCGGATTGGAGCCGCGTACGGATTTGTGTAAAGCGGATATCTGATCGTAAAAAGCCTCGCCGCCTTTATCGAAACGACGACGCGTGTCATTCAAAAGCTCGCTGACCAGCTCCATATCAATGGTGCCACCCTCTTCGACCAGGTCGGCGGCAATTTCCAGCAAGTTCAGCAAACGGCGGGCGTCGCCGTCGGCAGCGTCGAGCAGGATGCGACGTGCCTGAGGCTCCAGGCTTAGCTGGTGCTGCCCAAGCCCTCGCTCGACGTCACTGAGCGCACGGTCCAGCAAGGCATCCAGCGCTTCTTCATCCAGCGACTTAAGCACATAAACGCGCGCTCTGGAGAGCAAGGCGTTGTTCAACTCGAACGAGGGGTTTTCTGTCGTGGCGCCAATAAACAAGAGTGTGCCGTCTTCTACATAGGGCAAAAAAGCATCTTGCTGGGCTTTATTGAAACGATGCACTTCATCAACAAAGAGAATAGTTTGGCAGCCATTGAGACTGAACTGCTGACGCGCCAGATCAACCGCATTGCGGATATCCTTAACGCCCGCTAACACCGCCGAGATAGTCTCGAAATGAGCATCAACCAGGGTGGCGATCAGCCGAGCCAGCGTAGTCTTACCCACGCCCGGCGGCCCCCAAAAAATCATCGAATGCAGTGCACCTTGTTCCAGCGCCACACGCAATGGACGACCAGCACCCAGTATGTGGGCCTGACCGGCGTATTCGTCGAGGTTCTTGGGTCGCATGCGCGCCGCCAGCGGCTGCTGCGGCGCCGGTGCAGCGAAAAGGCTGCCGCTACTCACTGATAACATCAACCCCGTCAGGAACGGTAAAATTAAACTGACTGGCATCTACAGGCTGGTTCAGTTTTACGCCTTGAAACAGGATATTGGTGCGCTGACCGATGGGGTCATTCAGCTGCATGTCGTTGATCACTCCACCACGGAAAGACAACCGCAGCGTCTCGAACATGCTGTCACTGGCTTTGGGCGAAAGCACGAAGTCATCGACCGCGCTGCCCTCTTTCCAGCTGATGCTGAAATTTTCCGCCAGGGCGCTGACATCGCCCGACAACAGCAATGCAGGGGTATGCGTTAAACGTTGATCGAGTTTCTGAATAGTGACCTGCTCCAGGTCCGGATCATACAGCCAGATCTTTTCGCCATTCGAAACCAAAACTTGCTCCAGCGGAGCATCGGTGTGCCAGCGGAACATGCCAGGGCGTTGCAGCGCTACTTGGCCAGTGGTTTCCTGCAGACTGGACCCGTTGGAGCTGAGCGTCATTTGCGAAAAGGTAGCCGACATCGTGTTGGCGGCGGACAGCAACTCGTTCAAGCGCTTGGCTGCGTTCTTCTGGTCGTTCTCCGCGGCCATTGACGGCAGCGCTAACGCGCAAGCGCACAGCAGCAAAACCGGGCCACGCAGCAGTGATTTCAAAATAGTTGGCAAGATCTATCTCCAGTTAATCGCGGACCGGCGGAGGTGCTATCACCTCACGCGAACCGTTGGTACTCATTGAGGTCACCACTCCGGCCATTTCCATAGACTCAATCATGCGAGCGGCGCGGTTATAACCAATTTTCAATTTGCGCTGTACAGAAGAGATCGAAGCGCGGCGGCTCTCAGTAACGTAACGCACTGCCTCGTCGTACAACGCATCTTCTTCACTATCATCACCGCCGCCTTCGTAGCTTCCAGCGCTGCCGGCACCATCATCGGCGCCGTCGAGAATGTCCTGGATGTAGTTTGGCGCGCCGCGCTTTTTCCATTCTTCAACCAAGCGGTGCACTTCTTCATCCGATACAAAGGCGCCATGTACACGCACCGGCAAACTGGTTCCCGGAGGCATATAGAGCATGTCACCGTGGCCCAGCAACTGCTCGGCGCCACCTTGGTCAAGAATGGTGCGCGAATCGATTTTACTGGATACCTGGAACGCCATACGCGTTGGGATATTGGCCTTGATCAGACCCGTGATCACATCTACCGAAGGACGCTGGGTGGCCAAAATCAAATGGATACCGGCAGCACGTGCTTTCTGCGCAATCCGGGCGATCAGTTCTTCGACCTTCTTGCCGACGATCATCATCATGTCGGCAAATTCATCGATTACCACTACGATCACCGGCAGCGCTTCAAGTTCCGGCGCCTCATCCTCCATGCTCTCACGCCGGTACAGCGGATCACGCAGCGGTGTGCCGGATTTCTCGGCATCTTTCACCTTGCGGTTATAGCCCGCCAGATTACGCACGCCCAGCGCGGCCATCATCTTGTAGCGACGTTCCATCTCGGCGACACACCAGCGCAGCGCATTGGCCGCCTCCTTCATGTCTGTCACCACGGGTGCCAACAAGTGCGGAATGCCTTCGTAAATCGACAGCTCCAGCATCTTCGGGTCGATCATGATCAGCCGCACTTCTTCTGGCGTGGACTTGAACAGAATGCTCAGCAACATGGCGTTCACGCCTACCGATTTACCCGAGCCAGTAGTACCGGCCACCAGCAAGTGCGGCATCTTGGCCAGATCAGCCATGACCGGATGACCGCCAATATCGTGCCCTAGTGCCAAGGTGACCGGGGATTGGGCATCATCGAACTCGCGGGTTTCCAGCACCTCAGATAGCCGAACGATCTCGCGATCTTCGTTGGGAATCTCGATACCTACCGTTGTCTTGCCCGGAATTACCTCAACGACGCGCACACTAATAACCGCTAATGAGCGCGCCAAATCTTTAGCCAAGTTAGAAATCTTGCTGACCTTAACCCCCGCCGCGGGCTGAATCTCAAAGCGGGTAATCACCGGGCCTGGCTGTACTTTCTCGACTTCCGCATCGACGCCAAAATCCTTCAGCTTGATTTCCAACAGGCGCGACATGCCTTCCAGCGACTCGGCAGAAAAGCCCTTGGTCTTCTTGCTCGCCGGATCAAGCAGCGAGATTGGCGGCAATGAGCCCGGCTCTACGCTGTCGGCAAACAACTTGGACTGCTTCTCTTTCTGCAATCGCACGCTGGATTCCGCTGGTTTGGTATCCAGCGGCACAATCTCTGGCGGCACTCGACTTTCGCGCGCAGCGGTGTATTTAGCTTGTGCTTCTTGGCGTTGTGCACGCGAGGCATCTGCTTTGCGCTGCTCATCGGCGCTGAAAGCGGGCTCCTGACGGGCAGACGGTGCCTTTGCAGGGCGATGCGCCGGTGCATCGCCCTGCACCCGCTCATCAGCTCGGCGCGAGCGCCAGCCGTTCCAGGCACGCTTGAGCAAATCGAGAAAATCCAGGGTAATGCGCCCCGTCAGGTCCATCACGCGGAACCAGGACAGGTTGGTGAATACGGTGATACCGAAAAGGAACAACGTCAGAAACAGCAAGGTGCTGCCCTGCATATTGAGAATAGGAAATGCCAGGTCACGCAGTAACTGACCTAGAACACCACCGGCACCCGCCCCTTCCGGAAAAGACTCAGGTGGCGCGCCGTGCAATGCAGCTAACGCGGTTCCCGCCAGCAGCGTCAGGAAGAATCCAATCACGCGCCAGGTAAACAACCAGCCGTTCCAGATGAAAGGCAAATGCCGCCGCTGAAACATCTGCCATACCTTCACGCCAACGATCAGCGGAAACAGAAAAGCCAGATAGCCAAGCGTCAAAAGTAAAACATCCGCGATCCAAGCACCCATGCGCCCGCCCGCGTTCTGTACGGTTACCGGTCCCGCACTGCGGGTCCAGCCGGGGTCGGCCGCGTTATAGGTGAACAGCGCCATACACAGGTACAGGCATAGGGCGATCATCGCCAACAGTGCGCCTTCACGCAGTCGCAGCGACAACTGTTCTTGCCATGCTATGGGGTGCTTCTTGGCTACGGTATCCTTCAAAACGGACGCTTCCATCGTGGTTAAGGCGATTATTGTACGGTCTCTACCAATGCTTTTCACAACCGCAGAGCATAATAGCGTTAACCATGACCCGTTATAGGCTCATCGGTTCCCGCTAACGGGTTGTCTTTCTTGATCAAGGACAATAACTTATAAGGCAATATTGATAAACCATTTGAACGACGAAACGCACCTGAGGAACTCATGGGTCAACTAACCTGGCTGGATGCAAGCAGCACCCATTTCCCGCCCGCACGGCGTGCACTGAAGTCACCCAATGGGTTGCTCGCAGCGGGCGGTGATCTGTCGCCAGCGCGCTTGCTGTCCGCTTACCGGAACGGCATCTTTCCGTGGTACGAAGCTGGCCAGCCGATTCTATGGTGGTGCCCCGACCCGCGGACCATACTCGCACCATCAGAACTGCATATCTCCCGCAGCATGCGAAAAGTCATGCGCCAGACTAGTTTCAGCGTGACCCTGGACCAGGATTTTCCTGCAGTAATGGCCGCCTGCGCTGCCCCTAGACGCGACACCGATGCGACCTGGATAACCCCCGCCATGCAAGCCGCCTACACCCGAATGCATCATCAGGGACACGCGCATTCGGTTGAAGTCTGGGAAGCAGGCGAGCTGGTGGGCGGTCTGTATGGCCTGGCGCTGGGCAGGGTGTTCTTCGGCGAGTCGATGTTCAGCATCCGCACTAACGCATCCAAAATTGCATTTATCACCTTGGCGGAGCATTTAAGCGAGTGCGACTTTGTATTAATTGACTGCCAAATGCCCACCGACCACTTATTCAGCCTCGGCGCCCGCAGCATGTCGCGGGCCGACTTCCTGCAACAACTCGCACAATCCTGCCCAGCAGACTCACCATCAAACTGGCAAGCACAGCGTTAAGCACAAACAAAATCAGCCTTTGAAGGCACTGCTCGGCGGCCCTATACTGAATTGCACTCCGCCGGGAGCCAGACCATGACAGACCTGTCTCAATTAAAGTTTTACGCCACACAGCCCCATCCCTGCAGCTATCTGCCTGGCAAACAGGCCACCACCCTGTTTCTAGATCCACAACAACCGCTGGACGTAGAAACCTACAGCGAATTATCGGATATGGGCTTTCGCCGCAGCGGCAATCATCTTTATCGGCCGCACTGCGGAGACTGTAATGCCTGTATTCCTGCCCGCGTGCCAGTTGCGGTCTTTGAGCCAAACTCGCAGCAAAAGCGCATCCTGAAGAAAAATCGCGACCTGCAGGTAGAAGAAATCAGCCCCTTCCCCAGTGATGAAATCTATGACTTATACCAGCGTTACATCTGTGCACGGCATGCCGACGGTGACATGTACCCGCCCAACCGCGATCAATTTGCTTCATTTTTAGTGAAAGACTGGCATTTCTGTCGCTTCTTCACTTTCCGCGACGCTACCAATAAGCTGCTGGCGGTGGCGGTGACCGATAAAATGGCTAACGGCATTTCGGCGGTTTATACCTTCTTCGACCCGGAAGAACACAAGCGCAGCCTGGGCCGCTTCGCTATCCTTTGGCAGATCGAGCACACTCGCAGCCTGGATATGGATGCGGTTTATCTGGGATATTGGATCAAAGACTGCCGCAAGATGAATTACAAGACCGAGTACCGCCCCGTAGAAATGCTGGTCAATCAGCGCTGGGTGCGCTTGACCTAAACCGCACCTATCTGCCCTTCACCCGGCAATTATTAAAAAAAGTCCGGCAAACTTGGCGCTTGGGCAGTTTTTCAGGCACAATTGCTCACCTTTTTTGCGGGTATTAATCTCTAAACGCCCGTCTGCGAACAAACCCAAGAGGTCATTGCTTAATGGCGAAAGAAGAAAGTATTGAAATGGAAGGCACCATCATCGACACGCTGCCGAACACCATGTTCCGT
>TARA_R110000868_G_scaffold8307_8_pt1 | contig 17686 bp, 14 predicted proteins | sample TARA_R110000868 | Tara Oceans TARA_R110000868 (sample SAMEA4397489) | marine metagenome | biome: Polar Biome; feature: [SRF] surface water layer (ENVO:00010504); material: water (ENVO:00002006), including particulate matter (ENVO:01000060) such as... | depth 5 m | reverse complement strand
AGTTTTAGGATCATCACTGCTAACTTCTTGACCACCTTGATATTTATCTAGCCAACCACCTGCTTGCATAGTATCTAACCATCCTCCTTTTTTCATGTGAGTGTGAGTCTTAGTATTTACTCCTCCAAAAGGATACATATCATATGCACCGCCGTAATCAAATCTTGAATTTGGATTGTAAAAGTTTCTACCAGCAGGACCAAACAAAGTCTCATTGCGTGCCTGTAGTTTATTCAAGCTAGTCTTAATATTTTTCTTTGTGCCTTCCTTAGAGGATTTGGCATTTTTGTGGTCTTTGCTGAATGTGCGTGAATTATGGCCCATTATCTTGGTGAATATAAGTCTTTGTTATTGGTGAATAATATAAGCATTTTTCTGTCTCCACAAACATTCTTACGCAAAAATACATAATTTAAGTAATGCCTAAACTTTTTTCTTTGAAATTCATCTTTGGCATAGTTCATATTATTTGGGTTTAACACACGGTTGTAACCATTGGTGCCAGTGTTCCAAATCATTCTTTGAGCATTTACATTATACTCACCACGATCAGCTGTGATATCCCAGAATTGGTTGAAGCGGAATTTATTTTCCACTTTGGAGTAGAGTATATCAATGTTGTTAAAATTAGTCTTAGGAAAAACTATTAAGGCCATAGGGTCTTTTCTAGGTGTAAGGTTTAATTTTAACAGTCCGGATACTTGCTCAGTATTATATACTACAGCCTCATCAAAGTTAAAGTCTAATACATGAAAACGGTCAAAATTATTTTGAGCATATTTATAAACCTCAAGCTGGTACTCAATACTTCTTAGAGTTGTTATATTCTGTATAGTGTCAACCAGGTACTCAATTTCAAATGGATAATCAATACCATAATAATTACAGTACGTAGTAGATTTTATAGAATTATGAATCCAAATGCTATTTCCCTTAACTGTAAGGAACGTATTTTTACCAGGTAGCATCAAGTTAGGATGCCAATCATGATAAGATACCCAGCCTTTAGTTTTAGGATCATAACTTAAAGTCCAAGAAGCATCTTCAAAGTAATTAAGATCACCTAATTTTATAGCATGTTGTACTACTCCATTAAGAAGAATATTAAAGTTGTCATCATTTATATACTCAATTGTTATTCCAGGAGGAAGGTCTGTACGCACTGTAAAATCACGCTTGCAAAAATACAAGAGACCATTTTGGTTGTCATAAATTGACTGTGTTCCTAGACCTATAACAGGATTCTCAAATAAATTAAAGTCTGGGAATTGTTCAGTTAACTTATAAGGTAAGTAATTAATCAACCACCACTTCATATCTTGCATGGAGACTTCTGTTAAACCACCTGCAAAATTAAATATCTTGCTCTGGTTTTGACTAATCCAGTAAACACCAGCCGGCGTGTTAATAACGCATAGTCTATCTTGACAGGATGCGTACTCGTAAGGACGATCTGCATTAACAATATTTTGGAGTGGCTGATCAAATAAACCACCATCTCCAATAGTAAGCTTAGTACCACCAGTTGTTTGTAATTGATCTGTACCAAAAAATTGAGCCGGACTTTCTCCTTCAAAGAAGATAAGGGCACCATTTTTATTTACAGGTTTTATACAAGTTACCCGCGTATTAAAATCATAATAGTTATTGGCTAAGAAATTAGTCCAGCTATCATGCACGCTTTCAAATACAGCCGGTAATGAATAAATTACTCTAGTAGGATTATATATAAAACAAGTCTCTGCTATATAAGGATTGTAAGATATTTGTTGGACACTTGCCCATGAAGCATAGTTTATAAACAGTTTTGCAATACTTAATGACTGATCATATTTATAATAGTTATTTTCACGTATGATTTTAGTATTAAACATTGATCTAGTATCTGTAAATCTATATGGGTCATAATGTTGTTCTTCAATTAGATCTCCCCAGTCCCGGTGATCAATGTTAATTTCAGATTCAACAAAGAAGTCTTTTACTCCTGAATTAAATAAGTAAAACCACTGATATCTTACAGCAAATCTGAATGCACTAAAGTTAAATAAATTACCAGGTGAACAAGTTTTACCGTCAAGATTATAATAATCAGAAGGCATTACAAGACTACTTGTTAGTCCACTAAAACCGCCTGACCAGTTGCTTGGATTAAATATATTACCAGTAGATTGTATAAAGTCACCTGTTTCAAATTTATCAAAGTTAGCAAAGAACTTTGGATAAGGAATCATGACATTTTTTTTGTAATCCCATTGAGCTCCATCAGGCTGACCATACAGCCAGTTATAAAAATAATAAAATGTATTTTTTTCTGTGTAGCGTCCAATATAAGTATCTCCTCCAAATACAGTATTTACAAAAGCCGTTTGTCCAGTAGCTGGTGTTGGATTTACACAGTTATCTGTTGGAACAATATTTACTCCATTTATTTGACCATACTGATTTCTTATTCTTTGTTTTAAAGATACATAATTTGAAGAAGCTATTTGTATACCCGAATTACCAGGAGCAAGTGTGCTGTTTGCACCATAACCTGCACCAGATGCTGATCTACCAAAAGATTCTTTATATGGGTTTTTTAAAACATCTGGACCAGTTCCAGTAGTACCTAATGAAAACTCTGGTTCCCAAAGAGCATCTACAGCAGATGCCGGAATTCTAGTTACATCATCTACTGAAGGATCTTGTATTTGTTTATTTGGATTAACTTTTACAGCAACCGTTTTAGCTCTTGATAAATTATTAATAGTTACATTACTACTAAAGTTTGTAATTTGTGGTCCAAGATATTGAGCATCTTGAATTTCATAACGTCTTGAATTAGCATTGGTATTATTTTGATATTTATCATAAAAACAATGAGAATGATATCTTAATGCAAAATCTCTATAGCGGATAACGGCTTTAAAGAAATCTAATATTTTATCAGCAGCTTGTGTAAAGTTATTTATAAAAATAGGAAGTCCTACAAAATATCTTAATACTTGCGGGATAGCTGCTGTTTCACCAAGCTCTTGATCAATATCTTTAGTTCTTGAAGAAACAGCTTTTGTTGTATCGTTTGCTAGTCTATAGTTTAAACCATACATACCTAATGTTCCATCATAACCTAAAAAAGGTGTATCTTGAGGAGTCTGCGCAAGCAGCGCAGATGCTGTATAAACTCCCGTACTAGTACTTGCATTTTGATTTACATAACCAGCATTTACATTGGTTTGAGCAAGACCAATTCTTATTAAATTATCTAGGTATGTAGGAGATGTTCTAAGTAAAGCAGCTGAAGATGCTACAGTTACCGGACCAACACCGTTAAATGCACCCCATGTAGTAAGTCTTGGTACATTTGATTCAGAATAACCAGGTGTTTTTGGTGAAAGATATTTTGTTGTCTTTTTACCATTAGCTGCTACGGCTGCTAATCCTATACCAGCAATAGCTGCAATAAAAAAAGAAGTATTAGTAATAAGCTTTTCTTTGGGATGTTCTTCAGATAATTCAAACTTACCAGTTACATCACCATTCATTTCACCATGAATTTTAAGTTCTTGAGCTGATAAGTAAGGATCTGTAAAAGTTGTATCAGGGCTATGAAATGTAACAAGATCTCTTGATACACCGTTTAGCAATGGTTCATTCTGATCAATAGGATTATTTTGAATATCACAGCCGCCACCTTCAACTTGATTTTGTGTTAAAAATGGATCAGGTCTTAATTCATTATAAGGATAATTAGGATACGCACCTTGAACACCGGTAAATCCGGTACCCTTTAGATCATAAAGACGCATGTTGTTTATAAGACCTTTTGCAAGAATAGTCTTATTACCATTTCTTGCACCACGCATGATTTCATAACCAACAATACCAGGGACAGGAGTAATACCGTCATTCATTAAAGGAGCTTTAATATTTTCAAAAGCTATACCAAGGATACGGATTTTGCCATTAGCTGGATTGTAATACTGTAATCTAGTATCAGTTAAATTATTACCATTTGCATCAAGCAAAGACAGATCTGGAAATTTATGATGTCTAATAGGTTTACCACATAAATCAATTTCACTTACAGCAGATGTGCCTCCACCAGGAGGAGCAAAAGATGCATAGGGGCTAACAGGAGTATTAAACCCGGGAGCAAGAGGATTTGTATTAGCATTCCAAATCTGAGGTTTGTTATCAGGATAATATTCTGATGACTCCCAGTATCCCATTAAACCTTCAGCAACAACAGTTCCTCCATCAGAAGTTGTTACAGGACCTGCAGGTACTGCAGTAAAGAATGCTGTATTACGAATGTACCAGACATAATTAAAGTTGTCAATAGGATTTGTATTACCATATTCTCCAGATAGTGCATCTGACATTGTCGTGCCTGTTTCATTCCAAGCTCCCACAAAAGAAGGACGCCCTGGAATATGGTATGCAGAAGACATGTCTCCTGTGTCAAATACCCAGCGAATAAACAATGGATAAACTTCATCACGCATGTAATTAGTTTTGTTACCACCTTTACGGTAATAATCTATAGGATATTCAACTGATTGCCATTTAGCAACAATCTGATTAGCTAAAGGCTGATAGTTAAAATCTTCTTTAGATGTAGGCCCTGATCTAATTAAATAATCACCAACAGAATACATAGCATCCGTTTTATTCACAACCGGATTCATAATAGGAATATTTTCAATAGGTACTACAGGCAAAGTATAATCAACATTATCAAAACTTAAATTTTGTTGACGGGTGCTGTAAATACCGGCTAATCTTGCAACTGTTTGTTGACTCACAACATAAATAATTGCTATTTGAATCTGATCAAAAGTTTGGTCAAGATTATATAAAGCAACATCAATAGAAGATGAATTATTACGGTGCTCAAATAAACCTTGCACATTTGATACATACCAGTCACTTACTTTAACCCCATCTATAGCATAAGCTACCGCAATCATATAAGAACCATTAAATAAAGTTCCTCCTTGTACACCCTTAGAAATATAAACACATGGTGTTTTAATATAACGTGCAAGACGTAATTTTGGACAGTCTAATGCTGGAGTATTTGTACAAATTATACAACCTCCTGGTAATATTCCATTATCATCAATACAAGTTTGAACCCAAGGGATACTACTGTTCTCATTAGTATATGCGTTTACAGCTAAGTTGTCTGCATCAAATTCAAGTATTCGGGATATGTTGTTTCCATCATCCCAATAAGCTTTGTATGTACAAGTACTTGTAGCACGCACAACACCTTTAATTATGTATTTTTTATTAAAGCCTAAGCATTTGTCATTAACCAATTTAGTGTACGTACATGTATCTTCTTGAAAAACACCAATCTCATGATCTATATCTGTTGTAGAATATATTAACCATTTATCAGCTACAATGTGCAATGCTCCAATAATAGATGGTTTAACAGGATTGTTTGGATAAAGTATTTCAATACATAATATGTTAGCGGGTTCATTGCCAAGCTTTCCTACATCACCCGTCCTAGAATTATTAATAGCATTACGCGCATGCGTCCACTCATTCTCCGGCAAATGATAATCATTTACATCTTCATTGAGGCTTTTGTCATACCTACGAGTATCTACATTTGATGTGTCTTTATCTGCCATTATCTTGTAATTTGTTCACCCATGTAGTTATTAGGATTTTTATCCCATTGGTACCATGGATATGATTTAAACATGTCATAATATCTAGCATACATGGCTTTACGATTTGCCGCCCATACCCGTTTCATTTCAGCAAAGTTTGGAGTATTAACAATACTCAATGCATAATTTCTTGAAGTTCTATAACCTTCTTGAATAAGTTGGATCTTAGCCTGATTGATACTTTCATCATTCATGATAAGATTCTCAAGTATTCTTTTTTTAACAGCATACTCATAATATTCATTAAGCATATCATGATCAGGTACAAGTAAGTTACCATCTTGATCTTCTAAAGCACCTTGATAATTAATATATACTTTAGAAGTTGTAAAGTTAGTATATAAAAACCCGTCTCTGATCCAAGCTTTGTTTCCTGTTTGTAAATATAAGTTTGGGCAATCACATTCAATAGACTCTGGATTTTCTATTATACGTAGGGGCAATAGTCTTTTATAAGTAAAAGTTAGGTTATTAATCTTTTGAACAAGTTCATAACACTCATTCTTGCAGTTCATAAAGACACGTGGTTTTACACAAGAATCTCCATAAGGAACAAGGGGGTTATATACTGGAGTAATGCAACTATCACATGTACAAGATGGTCCACAAGGAGATGTTGGACAAGACGCTGATGCACAGCCGCAAGGTAACTGATTACACCTACGGCAGTTTACGGTCTCTGGTGTACAAAGATCAATAACTGTTGTAGTTTCTTTATATGGTGCTACACTTACCGGAACAAGAGGAATCTCCTCTATGTGTGTTCCTTGAGGCATAGCTTGAACTACAGTAATATCATCACAGATTAAAGAAAAGTTTAAGCTAAAGAAATCATCTGGTAATTTTACACGGCCCTTTTCAACTTCAAGTATTGCTTCTTTAGTCATCATGATCCTTAATCCAAGATCATAGTTAACACGTTTAGCAACCTTAATAAGTTGCTGAGGCTCTATCATATTCTGTAGAGTTAAGTTCTGAAAATCTACCTGAACATCACTAAGCAATTGTTGAAAAGTTCTGTATTTTAGGGTGTAGTTATAACTCATGGTGTATATGTATTAATGTCATATAAAAAATGTAAACCGCCTGGATATTTTTTATGACCTGTTCTTTCAAATAAACCTCTAGCCACTGAAGCAATATGTCCAATATTTAATCCAAGTTCTCTAGCCGCATGTGAAACTCCTTCGTACTGTATAGAGGTAGTTGTACAAACAATTGGTTTAGATGTAGGATGATTTTTTCCAAATTTTTTATAAAACGTTGCTTTATTACCACTTTTAGAATTACTCATTTTACTTCTAGATTCTTTAGACCATACTCTCTCTTTATTTTTTTTAATTGTCATAGTTGAAAGCTCTGGTCTTTTCTTACCTAACCATACTCTGGCATTGTTAATACTAATTAAGCTTTTAGCTTTTTCAGTTTGTTTATAACCATTATTACCTTGTCCTCCATCTGTAAAATTACATAAAGTACCTTTACCTAAATCTTTTCTACCATATAATGTTATAAATTCTTGCTCTTTAACACATACTTCTTCCCAAGTAAGATCTTCTAAGAGAATATCAACTCTATAATCTGTTTTATTGACAATATTTTTCCAATGACAATTTCTATCTCTAAAACTTTTAGCTCTAGATGTAGTTTTACCTATACCTATATAAAAAGGTTCATTAGTATCAAGTCTTATATGTCTATATAATATTGCCATTTTTCTAACTGCGTAAGGGAGATTGTTTATCATCAAAAGCTTCTGAAGGTACTTGAATTAATACGGTCAGATCTTTAATTACGGATCCTTCAATTTCAGCAAATAAATATTCAGGAAAGTGAGTTTGGTCATACTGACGAGGAGCACAAGTATCACTATCGCAAGTGTACATGCTGACACTATCCTCCCAGAGACCTTCAATACGTACAGCTTCCCAACTAACATTAGGCAGATATAAATAACCATTCAGATACCAATAGTATTTGTTACTGTTATATTTAAAATTAGTGCTTCTAGTCATATTGGTGTATGTACCAGGGTACGTTCTATAAACTTCTTGTGAGCTATCAATAGAAGATATACTTCTGAATAATGGACCATAAGCTCCTTCAAGTACGGTAGGTAGCCTATCTTTTGTGCGCATAATTTTACAGTTAGTTTTAATGTCAGCACAACATGCTTCTACTTTATCAACTTCTATTAATTCTACACAAGGTAGTGGTTCAAATAGACTTTGGAAGCGCATGATTTTATTCTCAGTATCTTGCCTACGTATAAACATTTTGGCATATTTTAATACTAAGCTGTACAATAAACGGTCTGTAAGGAAGGCATCTTCTCTAACCCCTTTTACAAGGTTTCTTACACGCGATACTGTTTCTCCAATTGTTGTGGCCATTTTTTTATAATTTAATCCATGTCAAACTCATTGTAATTAAGAATATCATAAGCCGTTTTCTTAACATGATATCTTCTTGATTTGTAACGCTTAAACAGTTTATTTATTTTTTCAAAGTTTTCAACTTGTATGTATTTTTTCCAGTTCTCAGGATAAGCTTCACTTACAGCTCTTGTAAATTGGCGTACCCCTTTAAATTGCCAGAGCTCTCTGTGACGAAATTTATACTTACTAGCATAGTTAGTATAAAAAATCTTAGCCACATAATTGTCTGACTCAAAGTTACGGTGTCTCAACCGTTTTTTATACGCTATTGAAGTTGCGTAATCAGTGTTATGTTTTTTTGGGGGATTACAAGTCCCAATAAATAAGAATCCAAGATTTTCTTGAAACTCTACACCATCTCTGTTTTCAATAACTTGCTTCCAAAGAGTCTTGTTATGTAAACCAATTATATCTCTTAATGTTTTATCTTTAGTCTCTGCATACTGCGGATACTTTTTACGGAATCTTTTAAAAAAATCCGGCTTAAGCAAACACTTGCGCGTTAATCTAAATCTAGGGGCATTAAGGTCTGGCTGTTTTATTTCATTTATCATATTACAACTTCTCTATTAATATACAAAATTTTTTTGAAAGTTTAAAGATAAACTTTAAAAATGTAAAAAGCAAAAACCCTAAGATTTCTCCTAGGGCTCTACCTGTCAGTCACGTTATACCAACTACCGTGACATATTTTTTAGCAATCTGCTAAATAGGTTATATCAAATGAACCAGTATCAACTGTTTCAGATGTATTAACAATACATCTTGTAATACTAACTCCTATAGCTACAGTTTCTGTAACTACAGCTAGAGTAACGCAGTCAATATAATATATGATTGAATCTCCAGGAAACGTATTTTTAAAGTCTACAGTCTTACAATCATAACAACACTTAAGTGTATTTTCAGTTATTGTCCAATCTGGAGATGTTGGTATTGGTGTAGATGGTCCACATTTATAAAATGTTTTACCTACAATACTATTTGTAATTGAAACAGGATTTCCAGCACAGTCATTACCAAAATCAAGAACTATTCCTGCTCCTGCGTTTTTAGTTCCTTCCCAAAAGACACAAGGCCAAATAGGTGTATAAACAACAGCAAATGGAATACGTCCGCTTATTGCTGATTCAGGATAACAAATAGGCTGAGCATAACCTTCAAAGATTATATCATCACATTGAATATTATACGGTGTTAAATCTACAGAAATAAAAGCTGAACAGGTTAATCCTAAACCAGCACATGTAATAATTGTTGTGCAATCATATGGACCAGAGGTTCCTATACGCCAACAAATTCTGTGATCACCTGTGTAGTTTGCTGTAATGTCTACTTGTAATGTACCCGGCATAATTTTAAAGTTTAGTTGTTATTAATAGTGTAACGGAAAAACAAGGTTTAGTCACTCCACAAACAGTATTTACGCGTACGTAATAGTTTGTATTAGCATCTAATCCAAATATTATATCTGAATTAGTTGTTACGTTTGGATTATTTGTCCAGACTAAAGCCGTAGTTTTACGGTACTGAACAGCATAAGCCGTTGATCCGGTAACTGTATCCCAAGCTAGTTTAATACTATTATTGGTTATTAATGTTGATTTAAAACCAATAGCCGATGCACAAGCTGTTCCGCTAACACATGCTGGTTGGTTAATTCTGATTGCAATCTTTTGCAAGATGGTAGCTAGTCTATCGCCTTTCCTGATATCTAGATCCATAATAGTATCTCCTGTATGTACAATACAGTTATCACTAAATGTTTCTGGACATACATCAGGTGTTGCACAAATTACTTGCTCACATGGGCACGGCGCAGGAGTTGTTAACCCAACATCCGTACATCCACAATTTTTATTTTGACAACTCATTTTATTTTAGTTTTAAGGAATAATTGTAGCTATAGCATCATCTGGAGGAGGGCAATCTGTAGGCTCACCAGTAGTAATATCAGAAAATTCACATAATGTAGGTACACAACAATCACAAGCTGTAACAACAATTGACAATCTGACTTTATAATCAGTAACGGCGGTTAATCCTGTAAATGTTCCCACAATTGGAACAGGTGTAGTAGCAGTTTGAGTTTGTGATGTTATTAATGTAATACCAGTTGAATCATAAACTTGAACTACATAAGTATAATTTCCAGAAAGACTTATAAAGCTGTATCCAATTTCTTCACCAGATATGGCCGTAACAGTTAATGGAGGACATGTAATTGAACCACTTAAGTTAGAAGTAAGGCATGATGAACATGTAGTTCCAGTACTAGGATTTGTAAAACATGTGTCAATAGTTACTGTTATTGGCAACAACTTATTAACAGGTGTTAAATCTAAATCAATTGGTAATCCGCTATAACTATTTAAGTAAGTTGGTAAATTAAAAGTAAAAGTATATGTTCCTCCAGCAGAGTCTTTTACAGTAACTATAGTAGTTCCTGTACACTGAACAAAGCCTGCTGGAATAGGATCTCCTGTAATAAATAGAGTAAGAATATTTGTAACAAGATTTGAACTAAGAGCTAATACAATTCCATCACATCCACCAGGACAACAGTTAGCTTGAATATTTAAAATAGCTGTTCGCATGTCACAAATAGTTAACCAGATGTTTCCCATAGACGCCGCCATGGTACCAACACTTGATGTCCATCCAGGGATAGAACTCATAGAGCCTGACCCAGCAAGTCTTGAAGCATCATTTAAACCAGCACATTGTTTGATAATGTTTACTTGGATATCAGTTACATTACCTGTAGCATCTCTAAGTAAACAGAACTGTTCTTCTAAAGCAGCTAATACAAGATCTAATGAGTAACCTCCTGGTATAGGAGATAATACACAAACTGGATTAAGATTAGGAAGAGGTGTAGGATTGTTAATAATTTGAGTAACTTGTGTTTCTAATATTCCAATACGGCTAGCTGAAGCATCAACAGTAGCATTTGTAATAGTACTGGCTGCAATAAGAGAACAAACTCTATTACCAATAGCTGTAACATAATCAACAATTTGCATTGCTGTAACCGTATCACCAAGACCATTTACATACTGAAAACATGTAGCAATAGTTACTTCACAATCAGGACAACCATTGGTTGGCTGAGGTACGATTGGTATTGGTTCATTTCCACATCCAGGAGCGCAGCCTGTGCAGATCTCCAAGTTACAAATGCGGCTTATTAAAAATTGAACTAACTCTTGAAAGTCTGCAGGACTACATGAAACTAAGTTAAAACATGATAAATCATATGCACTTACATTTAATATATCAAGTATTTGACATATTTCAGTAGCTGCTTTATATAGTACATCACTAACAGTATCTCCTTTGCATAAATTCATACAAGGAATATCTGGTCCCTGCCAGATTACACAGTTGGATGATATTGGATTACATCCTGTTTCTTTGCTGTTGAGTGGTTTCATCCTATAATTTTATTAATAATATACATAATTTTTGTCTCATTTACAACTTTATTTAAATTGCCGTTACTCCAGCAGTAATCGTTACTTTACCATTTTTACATGTAATCATAATACCTAGTGCTAAAAGGTCAGAAAAAGCTGTACAAAGTTCAGTATCAGACAAGCCTGGGTTTACAGAAAGAAGGTATTGTAATACTATACAGATTTGAGAACCTGTATTTGTTCCGGTAAGAGTATTATACTCAATAAGGCCATTTGCTTCTATACTATTACAGCAGTCTTTACCAAGTCTTAGCGAAAGCTCATTATAGCAATCAAGGAAGTTATTAGTACAAGACTCATATACATAATTTTTTGCTAGAAAAGTTAAAGCATTAGCTGAATTTACTTGAGTCACTGTATTCATACAGCAACTTAAAGTATCTCCATCTGAATACCCCATATTATTTAAAATGATAATACTCATAGGAATATCAGCTAAAAAATAAATACCTTCATCTGCACGACTTCCGTTAGCTTCTATACAAGTAGGACAGCAATATGTTGAATTAACATTACTAGCTGATAATCCAGTCTGTAATGTAGCTAGCAACTCATCTAAAAAAGTGCTTGTGTTACCGTTAGGTATACCCGCTGATGGGGTAAATGTGTCTAGTGTTCCCATATTATCTTATACAATTAATGTTAATTCTTGATGCGTAAACTAAAAAAGATTCTATACTTCCTATAAACATACCGTTTGAGTCACAATAGATCACAAGACCATTTGTTAACATGGTTGTAACATAAGTACAAAGTTCAGCAGGAGTCGCTGCAGGATATATACTTTGAATCATCAAAGCAATATTATGAAGTTGTGATTCACCGTCTGGAGTTAGCGATCCGTACTCTACAATTCCTGATGTCAAGAAAGAGTTGGGGCAATCAGTAATATTTTTAAGTTCCTCTACATATGTTGTAAAATTATTACAACAAATAGGAATAATAATTTCTGGATCAACGTTAGCTAGAGTCTGCTTTAAATCTACATATGCGGTAGCATTAGCGTTAACACTCATACAACAAGTATCATTAAATTTACAAAATAATGTGGTAACCAAGTTTGAAAAACCAATTATATCAGTAAGAGCATAGATAAAACCATCAGCAAATTCACATTTTGGACAGCATAGGTTGCAAGAAGAAAGTATTGTACCGCCTTCTAAGAATTGACCTATTGCTGTAGGATCACTTAAAAGAGGGTCAGGAACAAAGTTTGAAACTTGTTCAATAATATAGTTTAGTGGATTAACACAAGCTGTATTATTAAAGCAGATTAAACTTTGCTCAAATAGAAGTTCTATTGGAGATTTGCACACAACAATAGTCGGTACCACAGGGGTCGGCGCTGGTGTTGGGCAGCAGCAAACTTTTACAGGTTGGCTGCATGTATTACATGTATTACAGTTAGACATTATTACAATCAGTTAAGTTATTATCATTTATAGCTTTAAAGTCAAGAAGCTGCTTTTTAATTTCCCAGTACTCAAGATCTTCTTGACAACAGGTTGTTAAACCGTATCTTACAGAAAGCATTTGAGCATATACTTGGTCACTAAAATTTGTGTTTACTTTCTCAGTATATTCAGGAGAACACCCTGGTGTTGTATAGCCTGGATTAACAGGTCTTGTGTTTAATAGTAAAGGCTGAACCACAGGCACTGCTGGAGGCAAACAACTATTGCAATCAGGTGTAGTACTAGATGTTACTATTGGTGGAAAGCTATTTATAATAACTATAGGTTGGGAACAAGCATCACAATTTTGTGCTAGAGTAACAATATAGCATTTATCTTTACATCCTTCAATGGTTATAACATAATCAATATACTGTGATAAATCAGTTCCTGTTACTAGATTGTCAGTGTCATCTGTGCAATTTGTAAGAAGATAGCAAGTTCCGCAATCTTTACAATCGTTACACGTAGCTACACTTCTAACTCTATTTACAAGCACTTCCCAAAGTTTAATATCAGTAGGGGTTGTAAAATCAGTAGGATTTACTTCAGTTAAAATAAGACAGCCGGTTGCAACTGGTCTAATTATAAGGTCACTTAAAATTTCAGTGATTACTACATTTGCTAAGCTAGATGGCGTTATTCCATTAACAGATTCTCCCGTATAATGAAGAATTAATATTTCACCAAGCTTATTTAGATAGGGTTCATTAGTACAACAATCATTCAGAGTAAAGTAAAAATCTGGACAAGTTTTGCAACCAAGCGAAACACATTCTTCACATGTTGCTGTATAGTTACCTAAAGTAACAGGACCTGTATAGTTTACAGGATCTGTTGTTATACCTATTGTCCAACATCCCACATTAGGATCAATATCCTGAATACAAACTATCTCTCCAATATAATATAATAAAACTGAATTATCAATAATTACTGGCGATCCTCCGCCACAGCATGGTGTAAGTGTTATATTACATGTTACTTGAGGAGCAGTTAGAACTTGCAAACATTGCAGACCGCCATCACATGGATATAGTGAATATCCGTCAGGACAGTGACAACCTGTTGTTTCACCTGTTTGGAAAAGTGATCCAATCAGAGACTCTGTTGTAAACAGAATATACTGGTTTAAATCATTAGGACCTGGTGTACCATTAGCTGTTGTTACACCCATTAACTGTGCTAGTGTAGCATCATAGATCTCAAAACCTAATGTGGCTAAACCACCATAGTTAATTCCTCTAACTTCAATTACGTTTTGACCAGCAGAAACAGTAAGGGGTATAATCTTCCAAGAAGAAAAATTGTAACTTGACGTGCTTGAATCCAAAATCATGTTACCGTTTATAAATAGACGGTAAGCATTATCTGCAGCTACACCTATATAATAGGTTTTTGTAGCAGGAATATTAGCACAGAAAGAAAAACCAATCCATTGATTGATAGGTCCTGGAGGAGGTGCCCATACACCAACTTTATTTAGTCGGTAGTTTGGACAGTTTACAAGACTTCCTGTTGATGATCCCCATACATTATTCTGTATAGTATTTACAACAGGTACAGCATTTAATGAGGCATCTGATAAAACAGAAGAAATTAAAAAACTTCCTCCAGAAGCTAATATTGGCCAAGGAAGATTTGTAACGTCAGCGTAAAAAATCCCTCCTGCAAGACCATAACGAACGGTACTTGAATCATTGCATAAGATAGAGCCTTTAACAACTGTATAATATTTTGGTGAACAGATAGGTTGTAAAAATTCTATCTTCTGGCAAATCCCATCAGCATTTAACGAATATCCAAAGGGACATCCGCATGTTGGAGGCGCGCATGCATCAATACAAATTTGGTTATTACAACCAAAGTCAATCATTGGTATGTTTGTTACCGGAGGCCCCATGGGGTAAGCTCCTATTGGTAAATTAGTTTGTAAGGTTGCTGTATAACATTTACCAGGCTCAAGGAATGTTCCATCTGTATTAGGAAAGTTATTTGTGCCTATATAATGATATACACCAGTTGTTACAAAATGAACAGGGGTATTAGGAAAAACAAACCTTGTTACTGATCCATCGCAGCAAGACCTTAATTCAACAACTACATAAGTTATAGTAATTACTGTATCAGTTGCTTTTCCCATATCCCTTTTATTTAGTTGGTCTTGTAAATAATACTTTTACATTTGATGCCTCAAGTGAATTAGAACTTGGACTATTCTTAACACTTAACTCAAGAGATGCTATACAGTTGGTACAGCCTTGAGCTCCAGTTGATGCGCTGCGTTTTTGACATCCGCAACTTAATTTTGCTTTACAATTTGGACAAGTCGCACTCATAATTTTGTTGGTTGGTTGGTTTATTGACTAACAGGTTTTACATGATGTACAGGAGATTTTGTCAAGCAGTTTTATTGCATAGTTATATTGACTCATGCCTTTATTTGGCTCATGGCAATATTCAACCATGGCTTGGGCAGATTTAATATACTGTTGAATAAGACGGATTTGTTCAAGTCTCTGTTGAATTTTAATAGGAGGATCACATGTTCCCAAATCTAGATCACAATATACAGCTTGTATTTTATTCAAAGCGCAAGTCACCCGTAAGTGATTGTACTCAGCATAAACAATCTCATTAGGAGATACACTGTATTTGATAATATAAATACCATCAGGTAATGACACATAAGTTGTACCACAGTTTGCATTCTGAATTTGAAGATCACACCCAGTAAGGTTTAATGAAAAACCAGGTTGGATTTGTTGTTCAGTAAATTGAACAGGCGTATTAAATCCAGGAAGAGTAACTTGCAACAAAGGGCATATTACTTCAATCTGTGGATTATATATGCTGCTGTCTTGAATGCGTAAAATGGAACTGTTTAGTGTATCCGGGGTTTCTATACTTAAGACGTGTTGTGCCATGTTCTCTCAATTGTTTTTAAAAAAAAAGGAGAGGAGAGATAACTCTCACTCTCCTTTTTAAGTTTAGTTTATTGTTAATTATGTAGCGGTATCAGGTACAACTTCACAATGAGTACAAGATTCAGTTTCAAGACTTACACACTGTGGGCAAGCTGTTAACCAAGCATTTAAGAATGTCTCTAAAGATGCATTAGTTCCGGTAGAAATAATCTCTAACATGTAACGGTCATTGTCAAACATACCTGTTGGGTTGTTGAAACGCGGAACATTATGTAAGATATAGTAACGTGTATATAACGCATTACGATTTACACTGTTAAGGATTTGATCTCCTTGAGTGATCTCTCTGATACGAATATCAGTAGCAAAGAAGTTCTGTAAGTAAGACTCAGCTAAGATCAAGTCACGAACAACTTGCTCACCAAAGCCCATACCTTGTACACCACGACAATCGTTGTATACACAAAGTCCTTCAAATACACATGGATCACCATTGTAATCAACTAATGATGCATATAAACGTACTGGCTCTTTTTCAAAGAAATCAACAATTTGGAAAGAACAGTTACCAAATTTAGTCTCAACATAAGCACCAAATAAACGCATACCTGCAGTACACTCATCAACCCATGCAGCAGCTTGAGCAGATGCAGCGTATTGATCAACACCTGTTGCTGAAGTCCACCATTCAGCTGCAGTTACAGCAGTATTAGTTCCATCATAAGTTACAGTTGTTCCTGGAGCATACCAAGCAACACCAGTGTAGTCATAAACTACAGGAGCTACTAAGTCTTTTAAGTAGTTGTTTAAAACTAATGCTTTTGCCCAAGCTAAGTATACTAAAGTAGGATCTACATTAGTAGGAGTTGGACCTGAACAACATCCTGTATAAGCAGAAAGTGTTTGGTAAGCATTGTGGTTTAAGAAACGTAACGCAGGAGATCCTTTGATGTCAATTCTTAAGTAGTAAGTTTCACCACATAAGTAATTGTAACAGCAATTTGCTTGTACTGTGCCGCTTTGAAAGTCATTTACTGGTAATCCTGGGATAATTGTTTGAGGAGTTGTACCAATAGAAATTACTGCCTGTTGAGGAGTACATGTTTCAACCTTATACACTCTTTGAATGTATTTAGGGTTAATCATTTTTGATTTGTTAGACTCTTTGTAACCTCCAATGTACTGGTTCAATTTGTCTTTGCTCAACAATGAAGCTGAAGCTAAGATTAAAGGACAACAATTTGCAGGTGAAAAGAAAGCAGTGGTAACAGACTTCCAAGTAGTAGGATCAAAGAATCCATAAGATCCTGGTCCGTAGTTATTAGCTGCTGTTGCACTAGTTTCACTTAATACTACTGAATCTTTTCCAGCAGTAATCAAGAATCCATTTACTAGATTTGCGTTAGGGTTTTCGCCGGCCCCTGACCCGGATACCTGTGTTCCTAAGAACATTTTGGTAAAAGCGTGATTAAAATAAGCCATTTTGATTTTAGATTTTAGGGTTTATAAACATATGATTAAATATAAGCATTTTTTTGGAATGCACAAAATATTTTTTTAATTATTTTAAAAAAAGTAATTTGTACTTGGCTGAGTTTAATGTGCTCTTCACATTATCTAACTCATTTACTAATTCTGAATACGGTAATTGGCTTTGAAGCATGTTCACCATGTTGATCATCTCTCTGATATAAGAGAGTGCATCATTTACAGAAG
>TARA_R110000868_G_scaffold2031_6_pt1 | contig 17709 bp, 24 predicted proteins | sample TARA_R110000868 | Tara Oceans TARA_R110000868 (sample SAMEA4397489) | marine metagenome | biome: Polar Biome; feature: [SRF] surface water layer (ENVO:00010504); material: water (ENVO:00002006), including particulate matter (ENVO:01000060) such as... | depth 5 m | reverse complement strand
CGTCGCTTGTTGAACCAATCACATACATCTTCAATCCGTCAGGATCGAAAGATAAACCTGTTGGCTGTGTGTCTTCGCTTATTACATAAAAATACTGGAGGAACGAGGCGGTAGAAATATTCCAAGCGGTGCTTAGGTTGTACTCGTTCACACCATTGCTTGACCCAAGAACATACATCTTCGTTCCGTCAGGCTTGAAGAATACGCTACTTGAGTTGGCTTCTTGCGCTGCTATAGATTTGAGTTGAACAAAGGACGCTGAAGAAATTTCCCAAGCTGTGCTTAAATTATACTCGTATACGGCGTCTCCGGCTGCTCCGATGACGTACATCTTGGTGCCGTCGGGCTTAAAGAATACGCCGGTTGGATTTCCTTCTTGCGCCGCAACATTGTAATACCCCCACACCCCGCCGTCGAAAACAGCAATAGCTACGTTCCACGGATTGCCAGACGGGGGAGGCGCGCCAACGTCAGCAGCAGCGCGCAGGCCGTGAGAGATAATCATTACGCAACATCCCCGACTAGAGCGCCGTAAATTGTCGTGCCGACTTTCCACAACTCGACGACAGTGTACCCGGTTGTCGCCAATGTCGGCGCAGTGCCACCGGCCCAGACAACGCCCATCGTGGTCCATGTAATCGCATATGCAGTGCCATCAGCTATTTGCAGTGTAATGCCCTGCCCGGCAGTCCAAGACGTTGGGGCGACAGGGGTGCGGCTTGCACCCAATGTCCACAACTGCACAGAGCCATTGCTAGGATCGATGTTTACAGACGCACCATCCGTGATCGTAAACACGTCCTCGATCAGCGTGCCGGTGATTGTTGGCTCTACAAGCGTCTTACCAGATAAAGATGATGCAACACCAAGCGTCCCGGCAGAAAGGGTTAGATCGGCAGAAACAGATATTTCCTCAGCAGCGCCTGTGCTTGCAGTTGTCCTGCCGACAATAGTAGCTGTTGAGATCAGCAGATCATGTTCGTCATTCCAGTTAGACGGGCGAACAAGCGTCGCATCGCCGCCGTCAGACTTTGCGCTTGCGAATTTATGCTTTAACGAAACAGCCATTGGTCAACCCTTATACAATCGTGGTCGGCATGGCGGTAGGCGCACCGTTAGTAGTGTTCCCAATCATCCGCACTCCAGAGGCGTATACAGTGCCGCCAGCGATGTTGATCCCCGAGGCGTTGTTCTTCATGTTCCCGCCGAACATAGTCAGTATGCCCGCGAGATTAGCGACGCCGTTATCGGTGTTCTGCCACGCGCTACAGTTCACCATCCGCGTCGTATTGGTGGTAGTCCCAGTGACGTAGAAGCCTGTCTGGTGCCCAGCGGCCTGACAGTTAACCATCGAAACATTAGTTGCACCGGAGCCAATTAGAAACCCTATCGCCCCGGCGTGTACATTAGGCGTCTGGTCCGCACCGCAGCCAGTGAGTGTTATCTCATCCCCGGCGACAATATCGTAGTCCCGGTAGTACGCATACGCGAAACAATCCGTTATCTTTGTCCAGTCATTTAGCCCGGTTAACTTGAACGCCGAACCGGTGCGCTGATACGCTGTATTAGCCGGATTAGGAGTCGGGTTAGCGCCTTCCCCAGCGATATGGTTCACGAACGGCCAGCAATGTACACGCGTGATATAGCTAACATCAGCCGAATTATTGATGAGAACACCGTTGGTGCAATCGATATTGACGTCAGTTATCCGCACCCTAGACGAGTTAGACGCCGAAATAGCCTGCGCAAATCCATATATAGCGCAATCTTTAACGAACGGATCATATGAAGATATGGCCGACACCGCGAGACTGCCTGTCCCAAAGCTAGGAGTACTCTTAGTAAAGACGAAATTATTACGTACGATCAGCAGCCCTTCCAACCCGCAAGACCCCATTAGCCGGATAGTGGCGCTGTCCCCAAGACGCAACGCCGACACAGTAGCCGCCGTAGGATCACCGGAAAAATTCCCCTGCCACTCGCCGATATGGCTGTAACACCCTTTCAGCGTGACCGCCCCTACAGAATAGGGATCAGATGTGTCGCCGACTGTTATGCTGGTGCTGAGGAGAAACTTACCCGGCGGGACAAGAACAGTCCCGCCAAGAGTGCCAAGAGAATTGATAGCGTTCTGGAACGCTGTAGAAGAACTTACAGCCCCAGTCGGATCAGCGCTAAAATCCAGCACATTGACCGTCCCGCCGGGGGACGCAGCCGTGGCTGCGTTAAGCGTCGTGCCCGAAAGCGTCAGCCCGGTTCCAAGTGAAATCTCTTCGAGCGCGCCCGCCGCAGCGTTTGCACGCCCAAGAAGACGTGCGCCCGAAGCGGTGGTCAGCCCGGAATCGGTAGCAAGCCCAGAAGCAGCAGCACCGAGATTAGTCCTAGCGTTAGCCGCAAGGTTCGCTCCTGTGCCCCCCTGTAGGACAGAAAGGGGAGTCGTGATGTTGCTGAGGGACGTGATGTCCGAGTTGGCCCCGGATTTAGCGGCGACGAGATTAGTTCTGGCAGCGTCAGAAGTAATTGCACCCGTTCCCCCCTGCGCGACTGTGACAGTGCCAGAAAGGTCTGCAACCGGAATTGTCGTAGCAGAAGTAAGCGCCGCCGTACCGTTACCCTTAACGTACCCAGTTAGGGTCGTAGCACCGGTGCCACCGTAGCTAACAGCCAGCGGGGTGGTCAGGTTAGTCAGAGACGTGATATCGTTGTTGGCCCCAGACTTTGCAGCTACAAGAGTGCTACGCGCCGTATCGGAGTTGGAGACACCCAGCGTCACAGTAACTGCCGTCGTGCCGCTAGCAATAAGTGAATACCCATTGGCAGTGCTGGTAGCAGAAACGCTTGTGACAGTACCCGAAGAACTAAGCGTTAACGGAGCAGATGAAGAGAGCGTCAACCCAGTTCCAACAATAATTTCTTCAAGCGCTCCCGCTGTAGCCGTCGCACGACCGACAAGACGTGATCCGGCAGCAGTGGTCAACCCAGAAGCGGTAACTGCCCCTTGGGGCGCAATGAGCGCCGTGCCAACCTTAGAGCTAGCCGGGAGCGTAACAGTGCCGTCAGGAGCAACTTGTGCCGCCCTAGATGCTGGGATCGTGATGAACACATCCTTCGTACCGGCGCTAAACGTCACAGGGTTATTGCTGTTTGAAGAGCTAAGAGTGACGGTACGGGTAATCGTGTTCGTCGTATATGTGCCTAACCCTACTTCCCACTGGGCAGCAGTTCGATGCTGTATAGCATAATAACAAGTGTCCCCAGCAGCCATCACCGCCGAGAATGTCTGATACCCAGTCGGAGCCGTCCCGGTCACGATATATGGTGAAGCGGTGGATACCGATGTGTCTCGTACACGATCAGCGGTGATATGAGCCATTGGGTGCCTCTACTACGAAATCTGGAAGATGCCGTTAGCGGCGTCGAAGTCCACTGTCAGGGTCTCGGTATCAGCCAGCGTAATGCTAGAGCCGTAATCCCACCAAGCGATAAGGGGCTTGGCCGGTGTCGAGGTGGTGTCGTTGTACAGAACGGCGTAACGGAACGGCCCAACAGACCCGCCAGCCGCAGTAAATACGACGTCGGTCCCAGTCGCCTTTGATGTGCCGGTGGTCGTCGAAGTGGTAATCGTTGTAGCCGTACCACCAGCAGAATACCCACTACCAGCGGAAATCTCCGTGATGTTCGCCTTGACCGTGTTCGTCGCAAGCGGCACGGTATTCGTCAGCATCACCTTGAATACGTGCGCATCAAAGTCATGTGCGCCATCGATCAGGTCTTTAGTAAACTGTTGGAACTTGTTATATGTGGCCATGTTCGCGTCCTTTCATTTCTACTAGAACTCCGCGCGGACGCGGAACTTCAACACATCATAGACTGTATGGGTAGCCCCATTGAAGCTAACTTCAATTTCGGCTTCGTACGTCCCCGGTTCAGTATCAAGTACCCCGCCGGAGAAATCAAACCGCACGACGCCGTTGACAGCATCAATCTTCGTGCAGTGGATGATAGATGGCACATCTTCGCTCCCTGTGGGGCGAAACTTAACATCGACGATAGTCGTCGGAGCGGACAGATCAAGCGGATCACCCGTTACCTGATCCGTAAGGGTCAGCGTGATATCTGGCTTCGTATCACCCTGAACAATTCTAATGATGCTTGCCATATACCACCTATGCCAGCGGGCGCATCTGGACGGTCATCGACGCCCGAGCAACACCTAGATTAGCTTTAGCACGCCGCGACGCAGTTTTATAGGTAAATTGTTTGGCGTGATAGGTCGCAAGTTCCCGGTCTGTCCATGACTTATCGGGTAGCACCAGCAGATGCTGCAACGCACCGTGGACGATCAACTGCTCGCACTCGTCAAACGGCGTCTTATCCATCCCCGCTGCGTCAGGGGTGGGCTTCAGTGCTACGAACAGCTTGATGTCGTAGGTCTGTGAACTGTCAGGCGTCGGGGCCAGAATGAACTGATCCGGGTCAAACTGGCTGATATGCCGGGGCATTGACCGGGTGTTGATGTCCGTAGAGGGCCACGCGGGGTACAGCCGATGGAAGTCGTCCTGAGTGGCAGGGGATATGTTAGCCCCGTTCACTGCGGAATGGATGATCGCTACGACCTCAGTGTCGTCCGGGGTCTCGTAGTCATAGTCGTACACACCCGGCGTGAGCCGGATCAGCGGCTGCTCGTACCGCCAGACCAGTGTCTTCTCACAGACTTCGATAGCCGCGTCACGAACGTACTGCTCGATAACAGGGCGCGGACATCCGGGGACGCTGGGGGCGATCTTGTTCTCAACAGATACAAACAGGCGCGTAGCCATTACACGAGTTCCTTCTTGTCGAGGCCAGCGGACTCTGTGTCGGTCGCGATCCTAGACGCCAGCGAAGAACTCAGCATCTGCACAAACGACTGCTGGAAGATTTGCGCACGGCCAGAGCTGACATGCTCGTTATCTACGGACTCGGCAAGGAAGATAATCCCGTCCACAACGACGGGGAAGTAGGCGTCCGAGAGCAGCGCGATGGTATCAGCGGCGGCGTAATCGGCGGGGGTCTGCGAGTACTCCCCTACCAGCACCTGACCGGCGGGAGCCTTCGGGTAGATGAAGAACCGGTTGGCGTTACGCGGGTGCCGCATCCAGCTGACGCACACACCGGCTGTCTCGCTGACCCATGCGGGGTACGTCTGGTCGAGGATTTCCCGGTTAGTCTCACGGACCCCCGAGCCACCTTGGACCTGAAAGATTTCCATGATGCGGATGGAGTCAGCCGGGGCGGACTGAAGAACGCTTCCGGCTGTGCAGGGGATCGCCCCTATGTAGGCGAACAGATCGGGTCGTAGCAGAGCGATGCGCTTTAGCGTCTGGTTTCCCAGCCCCAAGAGAAAAGCATCCGAATACCGCTGCAAGTCAGCGTTCGTGTTGGTGTCCTGCAACAGCCTGCGGACTTCTGCTATGACATCGATAAGTCTCATCAGGGCAACTTTCGCGATGCGTCAGCGTTAAGCTCAGGGAACACTATAGCAGGTTCTTCCGGGATTGTCTTGGTCTCCAGATTAACCTGCGACTTGCGCCCACGCTGCGCCTTCGGGATGAAGTTCTCTGGAAACGCTTCCTCATCAGAGACCTCGACTATGCGGGGGTGCTCTGCAAGATATTCGTTCCAGTTGTAGATCGTGCCTTTGTCGAGATGCTTAAGGTATTTCATTTTCCGCTCCTAGCTGCTCGCATGTTGTCTACCAGATTAGGGTACGGACGACCGGCCTTACGCGCAGCCGCCTTCGCCCCAGCTTTCTGTTCCGGTGTTAGTGGGTTTGGTTTTCCTAACCCTTTCGGGCGGGGCTTTTCCCAGACTGGCTTCTTCATCTTTAGCACTTCCATGCGCGGAGAGACTTGTTGATCCGGCTATCCGGGTCGTTCGCAGTCTTCGCGCTGGTCAGCTTCGCTTTCATGCCTTTCATGCGGGCGCAGAAGCTATCACGGCGAGCGCCACCTTCAGGCTGGGGGGCTTTGAGCCCCGGCTTACCGGGGTTCGCTGCATTATAGGAAGCCCGCCCCTTGGCGTTGAGCCCGCCGCTGGGGTTCTTACCTTCCTTACGGGTCCAAGCTGGGGTGCTGGGCATGAGTTAGTCCTTCAAGAGAGCCGTAAAGGAGGAGGCTCCACCGATGTCGCAGTAAAGCCCATTAGCGAACAGAAGTCCACCTTCAGGGATGTTCCACGTAACGACACCCTGTTTGGTGGTGTCGAGTTCGAGCCGCATAACCCCGGCGGCGCTTGTGCCGTCATAGAGTTTGATATGGGCAAGTGCCCCGCCACTAGACGTATAGAGCACCCCGACCAATCGGATTTTCCCGGAGTGAAGCTGCGCGTCTGCGTTAGTGTGTGCTGATGTTACGTCTCTAGCCATGATGGCTTCCTAAGAGAAAGGGGGGGCCGAAGCCCCCCGATCAGTTACGACATGTCAACCATCACGGCAAACACACGAACGACCGCCGCGCTCGGCACAGCCGTGCTAAGCGTAACGTCGATGGTGTCTTCAGCCGAATAGACCTTACCGCCGCTCAGCGTCGGAGCAAACGCACCAGAGGACAGAACCGGCACGCCGCCGAACATGCCAGTCGAGGTGGAGACCGTCGCGGCCAGATAGCCAGCGCCAGCAGTGCCGTCACCCAGAGCCAACGAGCCCGAAGCGCCAACAGTGATGATCTCCATGCCAACGCTAGACACAAGGGTCTTGGCCGGGACGGGGATCGCCTGAATGACATCCGTCGAGGTCAGAGCAGCAGCGCCAGCAGCAGCGCGGGCAGCGATGATCTTCGGGAAGTCGAGGATAACATCAACGCGGTAGTGCTTGTTAAGCGAGTCTGCGGGATACGCAGCCGTGCCTTTGTTAAACCCAATCGTATCAGAGATGGTAGCCATGTTTTAAGTCCTTTCAAGGATGAGGGTAGGAGGGGGCCGAAGCCCCCGCCGATCAGAGCGTGACGACGCCGTGCGCGAGAGCTTCCGGCTTCACCGTCTGGTAGCCATACACCTGCAAGCCACGGATGATGTTGCCGAAGGTGGACTCGGAACGGATCGTCTCCATCTCCGTCATCTGGGACGCGAAGGTGAAGCCCATCTTGTGGCCAGCCAAGATGTCGAACTTGCCGCTCGCCACCGGGAGGTTATGGCTCATGTAGATGGTGAACCGGTCGATCATGCCGAGACGGCCATTGCGGAGAACCGACTGAGCGTCACCGGTCAGCGAGGCGTCCTTCAGGTCCGACTTCTTGATGAAGCCAGCCATCTTGGCGGGGATGACCACGAAGCGGTTAGACTCCGGGACATTCGCTTCGTCGAGGACGGTGCCCATGTCAACGAGGTAGTTGAGCACGTTGTCCTTGGTGATCGCGATGGCCGAACCGGTCGTGCCGAGGTCGATGTTGCCGGAGATGCGGCCAGCAGACCCGCCTTCGTTGTAGCTGGCGACGTCAGCGACAATCGCGCCGAGAACGCGCTGATCGATCTTGATCTTCATACGCTCGGAAGCGTCCTTCGACCAAGTGTCCATCAGGTTGATGTCGGCCTGCACTTTATCAACATCGTCTTCGATGCAGGCGAAGTACTCGCCCTTGTCGATGACCAGCTGAATTTTCGGCTTGTCGGGGTTCTCGACCGTGAGGGTCTGGCCCTTGACGTAGGTCTTGATGGTGATTTCCGGGGTCGTGCGGATGTTCACCGTGTCGCCCATGCGGCGGATTTCGCCCTCATAGTCGGTGTTGGCGATGGCCGAGAGGACCGTCGCGTCATAGAAATTCTCGATCAGCTTGCCCGACCAGATTTCAGGGATGAAGTTGCCCGAATAGTTGGGGCGACCAGCGGCTACAGGATATGCCATATGTATACTTCCTTACTTAGCTGTTGACGACAATACGACCATCCTGCTGTGCAGCAAAGATGTCGCGTTCGAGGCGGTCGCGCTCAGCTTCTCTCCCTTTGTACTTACCCTGCCGAACATCAGCGAAGAACTTCTTGATGTCGTCGGGCGAGTATGTTTTGGAGACTTGTCCCGTAGGCGTACCGGAGCTTCGTGAGCGACCGGGGGAAACCTGACGTTCCAACTCTGAGGCAGACCGATTGGACTGAGCATTGGTATCGGCAGTATGTGTGCCAGTAACCGAAGTGTACGTGCGGAAAAAGGCCGTAACCCGAGACACATCAAGCGCCTGCTGCGCCTGTTCCAAGTACGTCTGCCTCGGTACGCCTGTAAGCGGATCAACTTCCAACAACCAAGTTTGAAATCCTTGGTCATTATTGATCTGCTGCCAGTTAGGTACTTGGGTAGACAACGTGGTCCAGAACCGCTCCTCAGCTGTAGACGCCTGCTGTTGGGCAACGCGCTGCATCTGAGGGAGGACAGAAGTGTTCAGGTTCGCAGTCAGGTTCTGAATGGTTGCCTCAAGCGCCGATATCTTATCGAACACCGGATACAACTCTTCACGAGAGACTTTCCGCATCACATCAATAGAGTCGCCGTATTCAGCTTTATCGTTCTCAGAGACATACTCTGGAGCGGTCCTATGCTGGGCGGCGGGAGCAGGTGTAGCCTGCGCCTGAAGCGACGAGAGAAGTTCTTCTAACTGCGTTAGCCGGGTCTCGGAGTCCTTCTTGGCCCCCTGCAACCGTGCAATGTCCGCATTATACATACCCTGAAGTGTTCTATACTTCTGGGCATAGTCTTCCGATGCGTCCTTTCCACTATGCTCACTAGTGGTCGTGGACGTTGCGCCCCCATCAGCACTGTCGGCGGTCGTGGTATCCTCTACGTTAGTATCCTGCGCACCTGCTTCAGGCTTGGCGTCAGCGACGCTTCCGTCATCAGTGTTCAGTTCCTTGTAAAGTTCCCGTACGGCCTCAGATTGCTTACGGATTTGCTCTGGCATTGCCATTATACGCTCCTATCGGTGTGCGTAGAGTTGCGCGGCGTCCCACCATTGGGCTTGGCCGCAAAGTCAGGGGACTCTTTGATGAGCTTATAAAGCTCGTTAAGTACTTGGCAGCGCCCCTGTGCGACTGCCGAGTTCTGTAGGGCCATAGGCAGGGTCTCAAGCTCGTGCATCCTCCAGTCAGCGACAAACTCCAATACCTCGGGGTACTGGCGTGCCGTGACTGCAAGCGCTCTCACAACTTGAGGGGAAGGTCGTATCATCCCTACTTACCTGCGGCTCTGTTCATGACAGTGTTGCCTTCCATGCCGCCCTTGGGCGCGCCGTCAGGCTGCACTGCTTGACCTTCTATCTGCTTGGGCTGACTAGCCTCTAAGCTGGCCTTAGCCCGAGACTTAACTGCCCCCTTCTCACGCGAGGGAACAATCTCATCGGCGGGCATCTGAAGACCCTTGGCGACTTCATGCAGGATAGCCGCGCGGCCACCTGTGCCCATGATCTCAAGGTCAATCGGATTAGCCGTAGCTTGCAGAAACTCGATGCGGCGGACGTTCATCTGCTCCTTGACGGCCAGATTGATCGCGCCGCGCGGCATAATGTCCACATCGCCCTTGATCGCTTCATCAGGATCGTAGCGCATGTTGTAAACATACTGGCGTTCGACAATAGGCTTGATGACATCGGAGTCGATGTGCATGACAACCTGCCGAATACCCTTACCAGCGGACCCCATAAGCATGGAGAGCCCGGAAGACGTGCGGCCAGCGCCCTGAACATTGAGATCGCCATACAAATAGGCCGGAATACCCGAATGATCGTCGGCCAAGCGGGCAAACTTCTCGTAAACGCCCATCATCGTCGCAGCATTGTCCTGCGGCTGGGTAAATCGCACCGCCGGGGCGTTAGAACCGGCAGGATCGTTCATCACCTGCCAGATTTTCCAAGGATGTATCTGCGTAATGTCCTCATTCGCAGGGATACGCTCCAAATTTACCTCAACTTGGGGTCCAGACGAGATACCCATGTTGTTTACGAGGGCGCGAGCCGCCGCATTGCAGATATTCTGGAGGTCTTCGATGATTTCGGGGATACCTTTACCCCAAAAAGCACCCGGACACTTGATAAACGACGTCTTCGAGTAGGGTTTTTCGCCCAACGGGTCGTAATTCAGCACCGCTTTGATGACAAAGTTGCCCACCACCCACACATTGGCGTCGTATTCGCGGGCATCGTCCGGGATATCTTCCGCAGTCAGCCCCCAGTCGATGAGCATCTTGCCAGAGACCTTGCCCCAGAACTCCAGAGCGTCAAAAATCTCGGTCGGGCGCATCTCCGTGTGGTATTTGCGCTCTTCCTGCTCCTTCGACAGCCGAACATCCTCGTTAATCCATGATAAACCGTTGCCGATTTCGAGGACTTTACGGATCGCTTGGTCATCATAGCCCGGTATGCCGATCAAATCGGACAGCATTGTACGGGTAAGCGGGTGATGCTCGAACAAATACCCATCGGCGATGTTCGTTACACCCGGTTCTGGGTAGATATGGAACGGATCGACGCGCTCATATTCAGGAGCAATGCGCTCGACAGGCTTTGCGACAGTGCGGCCAGTCTCGTCACGCTCCCAACCAAGGGTGCGCTGACGGCGAACCACCGGACCTTTAATGACCGCAGCAGGGAAAGTCACAAGGTCAGTGATGAAGTCGTTGAACGCCTCCGGCCAGCCGCCTTGAGCGAACTGATCCGAGATGCGGTCCTTCATCTTAGCGGCGCGATTGTGGGCTTCCTGCAAGATACGGAACCGGTAATCCTGTCCGATCATCTCCCGCATCTCAGACATCTCGCCCGGACTCATCGCCCGGCCTTCGGTCTCAAGCACCTTCATGACCATAGTCTCGAAGATGTTCTTGATCTCGTTGATCTGCATAGGCGCAAGATCAGGGATCGGGGTAGACTGGATATCCCACGGAGGCGTACCAGTATCCAGAAGGATATCGCGGAGCCAACTCTCAGCGGCCCGGCACTTCACTTCCGTAATCATCATGAAGACTTCAGACCCGCCCTGTGAACGGATAGCCTGAAGTTTATCGGCTTCGTACTCGCCATTACGCTGGCGCATAGCTCGAAGCATAATGTTCTCGATGGGCTTCTTCGCAATCCGGGCAGCATCCCAGCACTCGCGCAGATACGCAGCAAGCCCCAAGATCAAGGGGGTGTTCTGGCGCTCTTGAAGCTCGCGCTCCAGTTGTTCCTTCTCTTGCCGGTCCAATTCGCTGTTGCTAACGACGCGAAGGATGCTTAGCCCTGCCATACTCAACGCCTCCGCTTAACCTTACCGCCCATAGCGTATCCAACCGCCATGTAGACTTCAGGCATCTCAGGAGGCCAATAGCCGCCCTCTTCGCGCTTGTCTTCAAGTACGTCAGCCGCAGGCTTCAGATCGGACTCAGACGGCGACGGCGGGCGCGCCCCCATCTTGGGGTTATCCGAATACGTCGTATAAGGTTTCTGAGCCATAGGGGTCTCCTCGGCTAGACCATACACCATAAAATTTATCAGCGCAAGCAGCCGAAAAACCCCGGTGGGGTTGATCCACCGGGGGAGTCGAGGGAGGCGTCCTGATGGGAGGGAGAACACCTGCACACGATGTAGCACGCGTAAAAGATCATGTCCAGCCGAACGACGACACCGGTTTAATTTCTCTTCGTTTGGCCTGCACCGTACCCTCGCCAGCGCTGGCGATGTGCAGCATCAGGTACTGCAACGCCTCGGCCACATGGGACGCCTTGTTCTTGTCGATGTCCCCGTCGCCCTTGGGCTTGTACCTATACCCGCCCATCATGGCGGCTTTAAGCTGCGTGCAACCGGGGTCGAGCAGGAACGCCGGATCGCCATCGACCTGCCGCATAAGGTAGTCATCCACCGCGTTGATGCGCGCCGACACCGAGTTCGTCTTGGCCGGGAACACCTTGAACCCTTCAGCCTTGATGATATCGACCGCGCTGCGCTCGTCAGTCTGGGCGCGTTGGGTGCCAGCCGGGTCGGTCACGATCACAACCGGGATGCCGTTGAACCGCTCATACAGCAATGGCTTGAGCATAGTGCGCACGAACCGCTGGATGCCCATGTCAAAGCTGACGCACTCGCCTAAGATGAGTGCGCGCCCCCGCGCATCATGTTGCCCAATGACGGCTGCTGGGGTGAGCCCCAAGTCCATTCCGATGACGATGGGCCGGACGCCATTGGAGATGGGCCGCAGGATGGACTTGGCCATATGGTAGTCAGTCTTGAAGTACTTGTAGACGGGCATACCGGCTGAACTGAGCCCGTACTCTCCATCGATGTACACTCTGATATATTCTTCGGATCGTCCCTGTGTGTCATAGTACCCATCCGGCAGGTTCTCTATGTTCTCCGCGTAGACGCTGCGCCCAGACGGTTGCTTGAACACATCCCAGCCGTTGTCGTTGACGCTCACACCGTCCTTGGGGTTCAGCTTCTCCAGCTGGTAATACCACCAAGTGTCCATCGTCGGCGGGTTCGTATCCCCCCACATCCCAAACCAAGTGGGGCCACCGTCCTTGGAAGACGGGAAGCGCCCGACGCGCTTGGACATGGCGTCCACGATATCAGGGTGGATATCCCTGCACTCGTTGAACCACGCGAACGTTAGTTCCAGTGAGTTCAAATTGGCCACGTCGTCCGCGTCGTCCAGCGCGCGGAACATAATCTCGCACTCAACATCGCCCACCCGGAAGAAGTACGTCTTGGTGGTGCGCATATAGTCCCCGCACACGCCCGGCGGGAACCAGTCCAGAAACGTCTTGATCGTCGTGTCCTGCAACTGCCGCGCCGTCTCACGGACGACAGCCGCCCTCGTCTTGCGTACGCCCTGCTGATTGGGAGCCTGCATGGACGCCCGCCGCACGACCTCGAACGAACAGGTGACGGACTTCCCCGAACCGACCGGACCCATGAGGGTGCGCATCCGCTTGTCAGACGCCATGAACTTCGCGCCGGTAGGCGGCGGCGTATAGCTGATATCGAGGGACACTTACTCTCCTTGGGTGTACAGCGTTATGACGTAGACCAGCCCGCGCCTCTTGGACTTGAGGATCGTCGTCTTGTACGTGACCCCCGCCTCCGCCAGTTCCCGCTCAACGAGCGCACAGGCCAGTGAACTAAAAAACTCAGCCCTCAAGTCCCCATGCACGGTGACAAAGAAATTGTCCTCCAGCGTCTTGGGTATGTTTGGGTAGCTATTCGGCATCGACTGGCGTCGCGTCTATGAGTTGCGCGCTTCCGAGCGCTTCGCCGCCAAGGTTAATCATGATGCGCACGCCACCATTGCCGCCATCGCTCTGAACCTCACCCTTGGGCTCCAGTCCAGCCCACTTCACCGTGGACTTGATGAGGTCGGCTTTGACTGCCGCGCTGACGTCCGGGCTGTGGATAAGTGACCACGAGGTTGTGAGTAGCTCTTCGGCTTGGGCACGGGCCTTCATCTTGAAGGTGATGCCCTTGTCTCTGATCTCGTCCCGGAAACCCTCCACCTTCTTCAGGAAGATCGGGTCGTGATTGAAGTTCAGGAGGTCCATCGTGTGGATTTTATGCCGCAGCACGATTTCGTTCAGGTCTTCGCCACTGCCCTCAAGTCGAAGGGCAATGTCAAACGCCAGACGATCAGACCACTTGGTGTTGAATGACGGAAGTGTGCTCATAATGGAACGGTAGCAAAGTGAACATGCGTAGTCAATCTGGTTCATAGGCTTAGCAATGGGGTGCTGGGCGGCAAAATTTTTCTGGAACTTAGCTATGACAAAACTGGATAGGCCGTCTTCCTAGAACTTAACTATGACAAAACTGGACACGTTGTTTTTTGGGGTCTTGGTTTAAGAGGTATACTCTACTGGCGGGGGGTGTCGATTTCCTCTGTCCATGTCCCCCCCTCCCCCCCTTCTTCCTTGCGTTCGCCTTGTGCGCAAGGCGCGGCGCTTTCCTGCGGTTTCCCTCGTTAGTTGACATTCGTGTTCAGTTATGCGACATTGAATAGGTCGAAACGAACTGCTTCGACACGGCGGGCAACCCGCCCGCTGTTTGACATTGTTGGAGACTACCGCATCATGGCTACATATGAAGGCAATGTGTCTTGGGTTGAATCTAAGGATGGCTCTTTCAAGCTGGTGGCTAAGGCTAACGGCAAGTGGAACGCCACTAACACCAAGGATATGGTCAAGGCGCTGATCGAGGCTAAGGCTACGGTTTCGCAATGGTCTCTTTGGGTTGACCTTGGGCCTAACACGCCAAGGGCTGAAGCTCCGGTAAAGTCTACCGAACTGGCCGCTCTTATCAAGAGCGCTGATAAGGTGGAACTGGTGCTAACCAAGCGCCCTTGGCCGCAGCCTAAACTTAAGATTAGCAAGGGCGAGACGGCCACCAAGCCGACTGGCAAGCGCGAAATCTAAACACTAGGCGGGAGCGCAAGCTCCCGCCACCTTTTCAGGAGCAAATACAATGCAGCGCAATGAAACCATGTTCGTCCGTGTCCGTCGCAATGGTCAATGGAAAGTCGTCGAGATAACCGTGGCCAAGAAACGCAAGGCGGCTATCGCAGCGCGCCTGCCAGTGAAGCACAATGTGCAACTGGTCCTGATCTAAACACTAGGCGGGGCGCAAGCCCCGCCACCACAGGAGCAAAGAGAATGTTAGTAGAGAACGTCGCATCCGTCATGCTACTTGGTGGCGTGTTAATCCTCGGTCTAATCCTGATCCTCGCCTCACCACGATAACCACAACCCCAGCCTAACAAGCTGGGGTTTCTTTTTGTCTCGTGTTCAGTGTTATGTGTTCAGTTTTAAGAGAGTAGTAGACCATACTTCGGGGGGTTATCGCTCGCACATTGGGGCTTCTACACTCCGAGTGTAAGGTTATCGCGTAAGTCACTGTATTATAACAACAATCTACATAGCGTGTTCAGTTGAGATAACTGATCTAAAAAACTTGGACACGCATAAAACACCAAACTGGACACACTTTTGAAAAAATGTGCAGTAAAACCAACGACTTAAGAAAATAGTTTTGTAAGAACAATATATATAATCTATAAAAGATAAAGAATATAATATAATGTAGCCCTTTTTTCGCGTGAGACCTAACTTGACACGTGTTCAGTTTTGCGTGTTCACTTTCTACGTGTCCAGTTAACTTTCCCCAAAAAGATGGCGACATTATCTCAAAAACCATAGATTATTTAGATTGTTACCGAGTACCACTTGCAACAACAGATACTTACAACAATCTAAGTTACAATCTAACTGGACAACTGGACACAGATCACACCACCAAAACATAGATTGTTTTAGATTGTTTTAACAACTGGACACGCTTCACAGGGCCAAACTTGACACGCCAGCCGCCCCATGCTAGGTTTGGCAATCGATCGGGAGCCCCTCGATCTGTATAGGAGGAGCCATTATGGCTGTGAACCCTAATGCTGAGTTGTTCTTAAACGACTCTCGTGGTGTATATATTCCTCGTGACTTCGCAGAGTGTGTCCAGTTTAGCGCTGTAAGAGGCGTGTCCACTGATGACTTCGCTATCCTTGCTATTGGTCCAGACCACAAGGAGTACTGGGAAGCATGGGAGACAGTACTCCAAAACTGTACACTCGTTAACCCCTACACCAACGTCACTTACTATCTCTATCAGGATGGCGATCTGTGGATTGTCCCTGTTGGTGAGTGCTTTGATGATGAGGAGTGCTGACATGATTAAGACAACCAAAGCCCAGCGTAAATCGCTCTACCGTAAGTATGTTCACGGTAGCCTGTCAGACAAGAACATCACCTATCGTCAGTTCCGTAAGACTGTACAGCCAACGTCAGGTATGGACGGCGCTGTTGTAGTCCAGTGGTGCAATATGTGGCTCGCTATTGAGGGAGACGGTTATGTCCACAGCTAAGGCAGTGCGTACGACGACACGACAGGCTTCACGCTATGTCAAGGTTACTATGCCATTCAAGAACTCCAATGCCCAGCTTTACAGCGAGTGGCGGAACGAGATGTATGTGGTGTATTCCTACGGACAACACTTCCCGATCTATATCTTTGAGCCGACAACACGGCACTGGTTCCGTAATGAGGACAAGTACTCACGGACCACAACAACACACCAGAACTGTGCCCATCCCGGTACTGACACCTATCCTCTGTCCACCACTGGCATGATCCGACTGATTAACTCTGGCTATGAGTGGCTTGTCGCCCAGCGTCTGACAGGAGCGGTACTATGATCAAAACAGTAGAACTGGACGGCAAGATGATTGCCTATACAGACCAGACTGAGTTCCTTGTTGAAGTAGGCCGGTACAGAGCGGCCTATAAGACACGGTGGCGCTTTGTCGGTAACATACACGAGGCAGTGCGGTACTATCGTGGCCTTAACATAGGCCGGGGTTACAAGAAACGCCTTAGAGCACCCAGCTTCAACAAGCCAGTGCTTGCACGGTACATAAGTTAACAGGCCGAAACGGGGATTACTCCCCGTCCACTGGTTAGACCAGTGCTGATGAGGCCAGACTGCCGTATGGTGACCTATGACTAACAAAGCAATGAGACTGTACATGCTGCGTGCTGTGTCCAGTGGAGCTATCGTGACCGACGCCAATGGTGTGGTTGTGTACTTCACGAACAAGATGGACGCTAAGGCACAGCGTCAAGATGGGCAGGTTGTCTCTCGTGGTCCAGACCACAAACACGGCCCGAGCCAAGTCAAGGGAGCATACTAATGCGTTCACTCACACTCAAAGCCACACTCAAAGCCCTGTTCAGCCAGCACCGGACGGTGTGTGTCGAGGGTATGCCGGGCGGTGGCAAGACCACTATCGTCCATGCTGTAGCCCGAGAACTCGGTGTTCACTACATCGAGAAGCACATGCCGACCATGCTGGTCGAGGACTTTGGTATTCTGTTTCCTAACCCTACCAGTGACACACTGCACTACAAGCTGCCAGACTGGTTCCCTGCCAAGGGTTCAGCCTATGACGACGGTCGTGGTGGTATACTGTGCTTTGACGACCGTAACCAAGCTGGTGCTGACCTACAGAAAGTCCTCGCCAACATCTGCCAAGCTCGTACACTGCACAACACACAGCTTGCTGACGGCTGGATGGTTGTCTCGACTGGCAACCGGCAGTCTGACAGGGCTGGTGCTAACCGTGTGCTGTCTCACCTCCGCAATCGTGAGACTGTACTAGAACTCGACACTCACCTCGACGACTGGACCACATGGGCTCTGGAGAACGACGTCAAGCCCGAGGTTATCTCGTTCATCAGGTTCCGCCCTAACTTACTACACGACTTTGACCCACAGCGTGACCAGAACGCTACACCACGGTCGTGGGTGGACGGTGTGAGTGCTGTACTTGGTGCTGTACCACCAGAGGCAGAGTACGAGTGTTTCAAGGGTGCAGTGGGTGAGGGTGCAGCGGCAGAGTTTACGGGGTTCCTGCGTATATTCCGTAAGCTGCCTAACCCTGACGCTATCCTCATGAACCCGACGACCAGTGAGGTTCCGACTGACCCTGCCACACTGTACGCACTGTCTGGTTCACTGGCAGAGCGTGCCACAGAGAGCAATTTCGACAGGCTCTGTGCTTATGTAGAGCGTATGCCGCCTGAGTTCAGCGTTCTCACGGTGTCGTATGCCCTGCGTAAGAAGGCAGAACTCAGCAACTCACAAGCGTTCACCAAGTGGGCTATCGCTCATCAGGACGTGCTGTTC
>TARA_R110000868_G_scaffold132566_4_pt1 | contig 17711 bp, 21 predicted proteins | sample TARA_R110000868 | Tara Oceans TARA_R110000868 (sample SAMEA4397489) | marine metagenome | biome: Polar Biome; feature: [SRF] surface water layer (ENVO:00010504); material: water (ENVO:00002006), including particulate matter (ENVO:01000060) such as... | depth 5 m | reverse complement strand
AAAGAAGATTTGGTTTAAAGACAATCTTACGATCGAAGCAATTGAGAAGTGGTCTGCCAATACAATGGTTGATCATCTCGACATGCATATCACTGAGATCGGTGATGATTTTCTTCGCGGCGACATGCCAGTTGACCATCGTACCGTACAACCACAGCGTCGCCTGCATGGTGGGGCATCAGCTGCACTAGCAGAAACACTAGGTAGCATTGCCGCTAATCTTACTCTCAACAATGACACTCATGTAGCCTTTGGCCAAACGCTTTTTTGCCAACACCTAAGACCCGGCGTTTCGGGCAGAGTCAGTGGTGTGGCAAAGCCCGTTCACCTGGGGCGCACCTCACAGGTTTGGGAAATCAATATCGAAACGGAAGAAGGTAAAGTTGTGTGTTCTTCACGTTTAACCATGGCCGTTGTTAGAAAGTGACCCACACTGTTTTTGGCTTCAATCATTTTCGCTATTTATAACTCCATAGTTTTAATGCTTGCGTTGCAAGAGTTGGAACTAAGGAGTTTTTATGATTTTTCGTTTTATATTTTGCCTGCTACTTTGTTTTAGTTGCCTCTCTCATGCACAGGAACAATCCTTAATAAGCAAAATCAGAGAACTTTGCGGCGAAGGCAACATAGCTTTCTTGTCACAAGAGAACTGTTTAAGATTTAATAATACAAAATTCTCTGTCGCACCTTTGCACTTTCACGCCCGCCAACAACTTTCAGTACAGGCCATGCATGTCCATCTCCCTTCACTAAAAGTAATTGAAGAGGAAGATGATTTTCTAAACGATAATATTTATATGTGGTTCATCATAACAGTCGACGGAGTTCCCTATTCTAAAGTGACTGAGATTTATCGCAACTTAGATGAAGGAGACATACTTAACTTCAATCATGTCGATCGAGTGATTAATAATCTTAACTACACTCGCCAGCTCATTATCGACTGGGGCATTGTCGAAAGTGATGGAGACGATATATCTCGCTTGCAAGAAATTTCTAAACAGACCCTGCAACTCGTTCGATTAATCGTTGAGACACAGCCTGACAGCTCGAGGGCTCAACTCCTTTTGCGTTTAGGCGAACAGACAGCTCAAGTGATGTCACTTTTAATGGGTCTGGATCACGATGATAAATTAGTTAGCGGCACCATGATTCTAGACTCTCAATCAACAAGTCAAACAGTGGATATTGGAGGCCTAAAAGAGCTTATCCAAGACTTTAAAGGGGCTCACTTGGGATCTGATTGGCATTATCAGCTAAGATGGCGATTTTTGATGGTCGACATTAGTCCACCGGCCCTTTTCTAGATTACCAAATGGGGCCATCATAGGTTTATGACTAAAGAAGCCGATAATAAAAAATATATTCCAGTAGATGTCGATCAGATTGATCTCGATCGTCTTAAGCTTGCTACCAGTGAAAATCCAGGAACCCTCACTTTTGGCTCCAATCGTGGTGGCGTAGCCTTTACTCCCAATAAAGAAGGAGCAATCAAGAGTCGCGCCTACTCTGCTATGACTCAGCAGTTGGATATGCAATTGGCCAATATTGTTGAGCAGATGAAAGTGCTGGCAAAGCAAGTTGAAGAACTCAAAGAGAGAAAGAGAGTTTCAGAGCTCATTTATACAGCTGCCATTAATTTTGAGCCGTTAACTGGTCGTATTTATTTTTTATATGAAGTTACAAAAGATGAAGAGGTGATCCCAAGACTGTCACTACTTTCTCCAAAAGATTGGGGAGAAGAAAAAATGAAAAAGCAAAAGTTTTTGGCCGAGGTCATGCTCTTAGCAGATCACACCTGGAAAGTACTTTCTAGTGATAATAAATTTCTGCAAGCACTTAAGTAAACTTAAGCGTCGTTTGGCCGATTAAAAAGTCTTTAGACCTTTGTGATATTTCCCTACCCCTAGGAGTGCGTAGTAGAAAACCTTCTTTTAAAAGATAGGGCTCGTAAACTTCTTCAATGGTTTGTCTATCTTCTCCAAGAGTCGCACTTAGCGCCTCAATTCCAACCGGACCACCCTTATAATAATCAAGAATAACTGTGAGAATTTTTCGATCCATCCGGTCTAATCCATTACCATCGATTTCCATCAGCTCGAGGGCTCGACTTACTTCGTTTTGACCAATTTGTTCTTGCCTACCAACAACCGCAAAGTCTCGCACCCGCCTTAAGATACGATTGGCAATTCTTGGAGTTCCTCTGGCACATTTAGACATGGTCTCAAGCGCCTGTTCAGTGACAGAGAGCTTTAATTTTTTTGAATTCGTTGCCAATATTTTTGCCAGATCTGCTGGCTCATAAAAGTCAAAATGCAAATCACCCATAAAGCGATCGCGAAGTGGATTCGTCAATAGGCCGGAGCGAGTTGTAGCTCCCACCAGAGTAAACGGTGCAAGATCAATCTTCATTGTTCTGGCAGCAGCCCCCTGACCAATAACGATATCTAATCTAAAGTCTTCCATGGCGGAATAAAGAATTTCCTCGACGGACACATGCATACGATGAATCTCATCGATAAATAAAAGATCGCGCGGCTCAAGACCTGTGAGGATTGCGGCCAGGTCTCCTTTTTTCTCAATCGCCGGACCAGAGACCACGTGAAGTTGTACTCCAAGTTCATGGGCAATGATCATGGCCAATGATGTTTTACCAAGGCCTGGAGGGCCAGATAAAAGAAGATGGTCCATGGCCTGTTCGCGTATACGAGCTGATTCAACCATTACCTTAACATTGTCTAAGATTTTAGTTTGACCAACATACTCGCTGAAATTTCTAGGGCGAAGACCTGTTTCAGATGTGTCTTCTTGGTCGAGATAGTCTGGTTCGAAAATTCTTTCTCCGCCTTCCATATCCACCTACAATTGCTTTAGTACTAGATGTACTAGTTGCTCTGCTCGACTAACTGAGTGTTCAAGCAAGAGACTCTGGGCAATAGGACGTATTGCATCCTCTTTAAAACCCAGCTCTTTACACGCCAACATCGTTTCTTCCAAAATCGGCGAACTATCAACTGAAGCTATAATTGTCTCTTCACTTATTTCATCATAATCAAAACTCGAATTTTCAACTTTTTGATTGTTAAGTACTTTTGGTCTCAATGTTCGCGCCGAATACATCATTACCTTGTCTGCTTTATTTGGTAGATCCAGCACAAGTTGTCCTGCACTCTTGTTACCAACGCCCGGAGCTTTCCTGAGCATGGCTTTATCATCGCTTCTAGCAGCGGCAACAATTTGCTCGGCGCCAAGGGCTCCAATCAAAGAATAAGCAGCTTTAGGTCCAATTCCTGGAAGAGTGATTAAGAGTTCAAAGAATTTTTTATCGCGCAGAGATTTAAAGGCATAAAGAGCCTCATGACCTTCGCGAACGATATGAGACACAAAAACGGCAGCCGCACTACCTTCTGGTAAAATCCAGTGGCAATGCAGTTGATAGCCAATGCCCTGCCCCGTTCTAAGAATACTTTCTTGGCCATCACTAAAAACGATTTCACCTTGTAAAAAACCGATCATGCTTTTTTCCTTGCGCCTTCCCAGTTTGCGAAGACTGATTTCAATGATCTCGACTTGGATTTTGATTTTAACTTAGGCGTAGCACTTCCACCATGTAGACTATGGCAAAGGGCTATTGCTACGGCATCGGAAGCATCATTGCTGGCAAATTCGACGTCTTTACCAAAAATCATTTTAAGTGTTTTATCAACACCCTCTTTAGTCGCTTGTCCGTGACCTGTTACAGTCGACTTAACTAAAGTAGGCGCGTACTCAAATATTTTGCCACAATACTTTTCACCAAGGCCTGTAATAATGGCGCCTCTTGCTTGCGCCAGTTTTGCCAATGAAGGAACGCTTTTAGCAAAGATAAGAGATTCGAGTGCGACACAATCAGGATTATATTTTTGTACAAGCTCCGAAACAGCACTATGAATGGGAGCTAGTCGATCCACCAGGTCTAATTTTGAATCAAATCGTAAAACACCACAATCAAGCAATTGCGTCTTTTTACCGTTTATTTGAATGATGCCATAGCCGGTTTTAAGTGAGCCTGGATCGATGCCTAAGATGATCATAATTAATTGTAACGAGGCACCATCACTTCGTCACGCTTACGATTGCCCCGAGCCCTTGGCCTTAAGGAAATGCCCTACATAAAAAATTGAGAATCCGCCAACAAACTGAATTAACTCAAGCTTACCGTAATCACCCATGTTTAGGCCGGCAAAGAGACAGAGCCCAACAGAAGTAAAACCCACCAATTGCAAACCTGTGCCAATATAAAAAAGCATTTGTGCTCCTCGTTAGATAGTTTTTGTAGCAATTTTTCTCTCCCTAGCAAAGGGGAAAAAGACTCGCACAAGCTCGCTCAACTTAGTAAACTCCTACAAAAATAAAGAGGATGCTCGTGAGCGTAGAACTTTTGGCAAAACCTGTTGTCGATGCTGCAATTACTAAACTTAAAAATGAAGTTTCCGCTTGGATCAAGCGTGGCGTTCATCCGTCTATTAAAGTTCTCTTAGTTGGCAATCATCCTCCTAGCCTTATTTATACTCGCAATAAAAAGCGCTTTATCGAGTCGCTAGGCGCAAAGTGCGAAATTATTCATCTAGAGCAAGATGTCAGCCAAGAAGTATTTCTAGAGAAAGCTAACAATATTGCCAATGACGATTTGGTTCATGGCTGCTTTGTGCAACTTCCACTACCAAAGCAATTGTCTCATATCGATGTTGCGACTTTGTTTCCCGCAGCAAAAGACGTGGATGGTTTTCACCCTGACAATCTGCGCGCCATGGTGATTGGCAATGAAAAGAGTGGACTGATGCCCTGTACTCCAAAGGGAATCATGTCTTTGCTAAGACATTATAAGTTTGATGCGGCCGGAAAAGTTGCCGTTGTCATCGGACGCTCTATGATTGTTGGTAAGCCCATGGCCATGATGCTAACAAATGCCAACGCCACAGTTTCTTTGTGTCACTCAAAGACTAAAGATCTATCCCATTTTACTAAGACGGCTGATCTTATTGTAGTGGCCGTAGGTAGTAAGGACTTTTTGAAAGCACAACATATCGGCACTAATAAGCCTTGGATCATCGATGTTGGGCAAAACGTGGTCGACGATTGCCTTTATGGTGATGTCGCCTACGAAACTTTCACTAAATGTGGCGCAATTACACCGGTACCTGGTGGCGTCGGCCCTATGACCATCTGCTCACTGGGCGAGAACTTATTGCAAGCGGTTGCCTTGTGTCAGGAGAAAAATTCATGAAGCATACAAGTCTACACGCCGATCATCTGGCCATGGGGGCCAAAATGGGTCCCTTTGCAGGATGGGATATGCCGCTGCAGTACTCTGGCGTTAAGCAAGAGGTCTTGGCCGTGCGCCAATCGGCCGGCATGTTTGATGTCAGTCACATGGGCGAGTTCTGGGTTAAAGGTCCTGAGGCAGTTAGATTTGTCGACCAGCTAATCACAAACGATTTTATGAATGCCGCTATTGGTAAAGCCGTATATTCACCTCTGTGCCGTGAGGATGGATCTGTTATAGACGATCTCATCGCCTACAAGCTTGGAGCAGAGGAAGTTCTCATCTGCGTTAATGCCTCTAATATAGAAAAAGATTGGAATTGGATCGAATCTAAATCAAATGGCTTTAAAATTGATCTCACCGACCACAGCGAACAAACTTCACTAATTGCCGTTCAAGGTCCTAAAGCCAGCGAAATTCTAAAAGAACTTAATTTTGATACCGCCATTGAAACTTATGCGACGGTACGAAGTGATTCAGCTTTTGGTCAGACCATTATTGCTCGCACTGGCTACACTGGTGAAGATGGCTTTGAAGTGTTTTGTGACCATGAACAGGCCACCCAGTTATGGCGCGCTCTAAGTGGTCTCAATGTCGTAGCCTGTGGCCTGGCCGCCCGCGATGTCCTTAGACTTGAAGCCTGCTATCCGCTGTATGGCCATGAACTCAGCGATGAATGGACCCCGCTTGATGCTGGCTTAAAATGGACTGTAAAGCTGGATAAGCCAGACTTCATCGGCAAAGCAGCCCTAGCCAGCTATAAACCCCGTTGGCGTCTTGTTAAATTAGTTCTCGAGCGTGGAATACCGCGCGATGGCTATGGCATTAAAAATTCGAATGGCGATATCATCGGAAAGGTAACTTCAGGCTCAATGTCTGTTGTTCTAGGCAAAGGCGTCGCTTTGGCGATGGTTGATCTTGCCAATGCACCTAAATCAGGTGAAACAGTATCAGTTGTAATTAGAAATCAAGACTATCCAGCGCTAGTTGTTAAAGATGCGTTCCTAAAGGGAGGACGAGCCTAATGTCACATAATATTCCAAACGACCTCAAATACACTTCTGACCACGAATGGGCCAAGATCGAAAATAATATCGCGACTATCGGCATCACTGACTTCGCTCAAAACGCATTGGGCGACATTGTGTTTGTTGAGCTGCCACAAGTTGGAACAACTTTGGATAAAGGCGCAACATTTGGCGTGGTTGAGTCAATTAAGTCTGTAAGTGATCTTTACGCGCCACTTGATGGCGAAGTAATTGAAGTAAACAGCGCACTTGAATCAAGTCCAGAAGACATCAATCAAAATCCTTATGAGTCATGGATTGTAAAAGTACAGTTCAACAAGCCAGAGCAAGCCCAGGAGCTGCTTTCGGCCGATAAATATACTGAAGTTGTTGAGGCTCAGTAACTTAGTTTTATGCCCTCGAATTCAAATTTCGAGGGCTTATTCATTGCAAGCTTTTTCTTTTTTTTATTTTCTTTTTTCGAAGTCAATATCAGTTCCGCTAAATTTTTAAATACACAACTCAGTCTTCATATAAAAATTCTATCTAAGAAATATTGACTCAGTAAAAAATAGTTTTTCTTTAAAAAAAACTTTACGGAGTTTTAATTAGGCCTGATACTCCGGTTCCTGCAACTAACAAAAAGTCGAACACCTTAGGGGAAACGCGAATTTATGTTCAGCGATAACCAAGAAAATGTACAGCTACTCAACACCGCGATTATCAAGTCGAAAGAACGCAAAATTGATAACTCGTACGAAGAGAGACTTGCACGTGTATGCCAAACGCCAGCTGTAAAAGCTATTTCAGCGGCCATTGCTCAACTTGCAGAGTCTGAGAATATTTCTAGAGATCAAGCGGCCATTAGCCTTGTGGAAACAGTCAGAGAGCTCGATAGCATCTGGAGTGACTACGTGATGATGGAAGGTATCGGTCGTCTAAAAGAACTTCTGCGCGGCGATACTCCTAGCAAGCACTAAGACTTAACGACAAAGCCCCACTCAATTTTGGCCATACCGTTTTTAATCATTCCCTTTGGAGGATTAGGAAATGGACCAGCTTTATTGAATGAATCAATCGCAGCTTCATCAAACTCTGTTACTCCACTTGAAGAACGAAGTTCAATGTCTATGATTTGCCCTAGGCTATTGAGCGTAATTGAAAGTGCTGTCACCTTGTCCATACTGGCGGGAACTCGGCCACCACGCTTAACAATATTTTGCGCCTTCTCTTGTAGGGTTCTTCCCCAATGCTGTTCAAGTCTTTGCTTAATACGGTGATAAAACCCGTAATACTTGTACTCAACAGTATTGAGTTTCGTCATATCCCCAAGCGGAATATCTTCGATATAATCATTATTTCGAGCGAATCCTGCGACACCCTCGCGACCATTTTGAAGTCCAAGGCTAGCGAGATTGGTTTCTTCCTTTTTAAGTGCAACGCTTTTAGGGATTTTAACTTGCCCTAGTGCGCTTAGAGAGACCTTGGCTTTTTTTGCAACAGTTTGTGCCTTGGCGACTTTTTCTTGGACAGTCTCACTGCCAACCTTTTGGCCTTTACCAGCTTCTTTAAAAGCTCCAATTCTTTTTGTGGTTGTCTGGCGATCTACCACTTGATCGTTTTCACTTAAGAAACGAGTTGGAACTGGCTTTAAATCAAGTTCAGATTTTTCTGTTGTGATAATTTGGCGCTTGGTTACGACAGGCTTTGTTTTAGCGACAGTTCTTTGATCCTCTTTGACTGGATCAACCAATTTAATGCGAGTTATTTTTTCTCTGACTTCTTTAGCTGTGGCGAGAATTTCAGGCTGCCACTTAACGACTACAACACCTAGATGTAAAGCGAATGAAATAATCAGAGCAATCTGAATGCTCTTTCTTTGAATATTTGTTTCACCTTGCAGGGTCGTGATCATCATCCCTCCGATTGGATTGGATCTATGAAAGACCTATCGGAGAGATGAGAAAATATATGAGTTTTTACTGATTATTGAAGTATTCGTCTTCTTCGTAAATCGGACCACCAGTCTCTGGTATTATGACTTCGCTTTTATTATCTGGTTCAGCGCCTGGTTCAGTGCCCTCAGCAAAGGATTCCGTGAAAGCTCTGGCAGAACCCGAGCGAGCCAGTCGGCCAGTCTCACGGTCAATCACGACATTCACAATTCCCGAGGGAACTCTAAAGTCATTTTCACCATAGCGTTTGATACCAGCGCGCATAAACTCTTTCCATATTGGCAGGGCGGAACGAGCACCAGTTTCACCAAAGCCAAGACTTTCGTTATTATCAAATCCCGTCCAAACACCTGTGACTAAATTACTACTAAAGCCAATAAACTGTGCATCGACGTAATTATTAGTTGTTCCTGTTTTACCGCCTAAGAAACTACTTACTTCCTTAGCGCTTCTACCTGTGCCATACAAGACCACTCCGCGAAGAAGATTGGTCATCACAAAGGCTAAGCGCGAATCGTAAACCTGATCACCCACTAGACCGGTTAAGAATGGGTTTGGCTTAGTATCACTCACCTCTTCCGCTGTGGCTTCTTCTCCCGCTGTTTCAGTTGCTGAAATTGTGGGCTCTTCACTTATTTCTAAATCTTCTTCGACGCCATCAAGTGGCGCTACCATATTATCGAGAAAATATCTTTTCCCCTCTCGATCAGTAATACTCACGATGGCCTTCGGCCTAAGTTTCTTCCCGCCATTTGGAAAGATGCCATAGGTTGCCGTTAGATTGAGTAGATTTACTCCGAATGATCCTAGAGAAACTGACAAATCTTTAGGCATCTCAGCTGAGAGTCCGATTCGCCTCGAAAACATATGAATCTTTTCAACACCTAAGTCTTGTGCAATTTTGATTGTCGGAACATTTCGACTAACTTCTAGGGCTCGTCTCAGTGTCATAGGTCCTTTAAACGCTCCATCATAGTTGCCCGGCTTCCAATTCAAGCCTTCCACACCACCAAGGGATTCAGGTGAATCGATGATGGTAGTGGCCGGCGTAAAACCGTTTTCAAGTGCTGCAGCATAAAGAATGGGCTTATAGGAAGATCCGGGTTGTCTTAGGGCTTGAAGGGCTCGGTTAAACTGCGACTTAGAGAAATTTGTACCACCAACGAGTGAAACAATTTCACCATTGTAGGGATTCAGAGACACTAAAGCTGCTTCTGCCTCAGGCTCTTGCTCTAACATACATAGAAGATATTTTTGCGCGTTAACAATCTTCAATCCGTCTTTGAGTTTATCTAAGAATTTTTTATAATCATCTGTAGCTCTAGAATAAAGTCCGGTTCGATCGGACATGATCCTAACTTGAACTACATCACCTTTTTTCAAAATGGTTGAAGGCTTTGTAACATAGGGATAGAAAACACGATCGGGACTAATTACTCTTTCATGGGCCCATCTAAACATTTCATAGGGCATAATTCCCATTACACCTGCGACTTTTACATAGACGATTCTGGCCCAATCATCGGTATCGACAATTACTCCCTCGTGAATACTATTTCTTTTTAGATGTGGAAGTATTGGTTCTTCTGGGTGGTATCCAGGGTGGAGTCTTTTGGCCGGCGAGTTTTCATAAAATTGTTTTTCATGTTCTTCAATCTTGGCCAACATTTCCTTGTCTGCGACATATTCATGAACACGATTAAGTTCGTCATCAATCGTGAAGTACTCACTGGCATCTTCATAAATTTGATCGCGCTTTTTTTGAAAGAACTCTGTCCACGTTTCAGGAGCTATATTCTTGAGCGGTCCTTTAAATCCCTGACGTTTATCAATGGTGCGGGCACCTTCCATAACTTCTCTTTCAGCGACTTCTTGTAAAGGCCAATCAAGGGTTGTCTCAACCACAAAGCCATTGGTAAGAAACTGATCTTCGCCCACGGCTTCGACCACTCTTTGACGAACCCAATCTGTAAAGTAGCCAGCCTTAAAACCACTTCCCTTTCGAATACGAAACTTTATTTTTTCTGCTAGCGCTTCTTTGTATTCTTCTTCGGTAATTTTGCCTGTATCAAGCATTCTGCCTAAGACATAATGCTGTCTCCTGATAGCTGCCTGCGTACTCATATAAGGTGAGTAACGACCGGGAGCGACCAACAGTCCAGCAACCATGGCACTTTCAGCGACAGAGGCTTCATTAAGCTCTTTGTTATAATAACCTTTAAACGCAGCTTTAACTCCGTAGTATCCACCACCCAAGTAAACCTGATTTAAATACAGATAAAGAATTTCATCTTTTGATAAGTGCTTTTCAATTCTTAAAGCTAAGAGAAAGTCTTTAATCTTTCTCGAGATTGATCTTTCACTAGTAAGAAGTAGTGACTTAGCTACCTGTTGTGTAATTGTCGATCCGCCTTGGACAACTCGACCTGCTTTGATATTCGCGAGCATGGCGCGGGCGACACCTAAATAGTCGACACCTTGGTGCTCATAAAACTTATCATCCTCGGCCGAAAGAAAGGCGCCAATAATCCTTTGTGGAATTTCATCAATTTCAGCAACAACTCTATCCTCCAATCCAATATTGGCCAAGACAGTTCCGTCCTTAGCTAGAATCTTAGAAGGAATTGGTGGGCGATAATCATTGAGCGAAGTAATTTTTGGCAAAGAGAAGGAAAAGCTAATGATTACGACAGCGGTGATGATCGCGCCCAAGAGCCCAAGTCCGACTAAAGCATAAAGTGCTTTTAATATATTATTCTTCATTCTATTCCTGCTTTTGCGATTCTTTCCAGCTCTGTATTTTTTCTTTCAATCGAGCAACTTGTTTCTGTGCTTTATCAGAGGTTATCTGCCAAACAATATCTGCGTTGTATTTATTACTGCTAACGCTCAATCTCCAAGAATCCAGGGCATCTGTACCTAGATGAGGGTTTAGCATTTCTTGAACATTTCCACGTGAAAACCACACACCTTTGGTCGATGGAATTTTAACGACATGAAAAGACTGACTTAGATCTTTATCTTTAAATTTATTGATTAATGCCTGCGCTTTATCGCGTTCACTCTGTACACCTTTTCTCTCTTGAGAGAAAAGTTCCCACTCTATTTCATCTGCTGATAAATTAAATGCAAGGGCGGTGGCCATTACAGCCCCCATTCCAACGCCAGCATAAATTCTTGGAGTTATTCCATTTTTCGATAACTCGCGCACCAGCCCAAGAGTTGCAGGAATGATGTCACTACTTGATGGCAAAACGAGTGCTATGGCCGGCTCTAATTTAACTTTTACAGGATCACTTTGCAGGTGATCGTGCGGAGCAGGTCCAACCTGAGTTTTTAAAAGCTGATCATCGATATCGATTTGAACTTTTTCTCGTTCGGCGCGCTCTGACACTTCATTCACAGACATGGCGGCATTGCCCGATTTTTTCGGGGCCATGGCGCAGCCTGAAAACAATAGCGCTACTGAAAATGCACAAAGTAGTTTCTTTAACATTAGTCTTCCAAACTTTCTTCTTTCATCGATTCCGTTAGTTTATTAATCTTAACCTCAATTGAGCCCATGCGCTTTTTACAGGACTTATAAAGTTCAACACCTTCTTCAAAAAGTTTAAGACTCTCTTCAAGTGGAATTTCTCCACCTTCAAGCTTGCCTACAAGCTCCTCTAGTTTTTCCAACTCTGCTTCAAAAGAGGCATTTGTTTTCTTTGCACTCATTTTAATCCCTGCTTTTCACTGCCAGGTGTCATCTGTTTGACGATACTTGATCAAGGTTGTTTGAATCACTTACTGCAATTTTAATAAGTTATACTGAATATGGCACCCCCTTGCATGTACTTATTAGCAGGAGATTTTTGCCGCAGTGGAAGAATTGTCTCCCCAATTGGTATGATGTTGTTGTGTAGGACCATTCCTACCATGGGCAGGATGCCCTAGCTTTGTTTTCGCCAGGAGGGTGATGATTTGAAAAACCTTTGGGTTCCTATATCTGGTGCCATCGCCCAACAAAAAAAGGTTGATACCATCGCCAATAATGTGGCGAATGCGAATACTACTGGCTTTAAAAAAGATGGTGTAACTTTCCGTGAATACATCACTGCTCTTGATAAAGGTCATACAGATATTGATTTGCCCAATCGCGAATGGGCGCCAGAAGATTTTTACAGAAGCTATGGCGCAGAAAACGCCATGGTTAAGGTCGATGGTTCATACACCGACTTTACTCAAGGACAACTCTCTCCTACAGGAAACCCTCTAGATATCGCACTTAATGGCCCAGGCTTTATTGAAGTTCTTGCACCGGGCGGAGTGCGTTATACCCGTAGGGGCACTCTAGGCCTTAACCCTGAAGGTTATCTAGTAACCGATCAAGGTCATAGAATCTTATCCAAGCCTGAAGACCCACAAAAACCAGCCGCGCCCGAGGATCGCGCCATTCAAGTTCCACTTACTGGTGCAAAAAATCTCACGCTTAATTTAGGTGGGGAAATTTTCATTGATGGCAAACCCCTGACAACTCTCTCAGTTGCAGAATTTAAAGATATTCACGCTTTGAGAAAGGAAGGTCACTCCCTTTATATTAATCCTCATGCCGACAACCGTTTAACTGAGTCAAGCAACACATCAGTTAACCAAGGCTTTGTTGAGCAATCAAACGTCAATACAGTGGCCGAAATGTCTGAGCTTATTAAGGCTCACCGCCACTTTGAAAGTATTCAAAAGGCCATCAAGGCTTACGATGAAATGTCCGCCAAAGGTGTTAACGAAATCGGAAGATTTTAAGGAATTATATGCTTAATAAAATCATTATCACTGCTTCCCTAGTTTTCAGCTTTGAAGCATCGTCTATGCTTAAGGCACTAAACACTGCTGCATCAGGCATGGCCGCGCAAGAAGTTCATGTGAATACGATTTCGCACAATATCGCCAACGTTAATACAATTGGCTACAAAAAGCAGCGCGCTGAATCCGAAGATCTGCTCTATGAAACTGTAATTGAAGCTGGTGCAAGATCAAGCGACGACAGTAAGTACAATGTTGGTCTACAAATTGGTTCTGGTTCTAGAGTTGTGGCAGTAAGAAAAGAGCTAACTCAAGGCGACCCTCAGATGACGCAAAATCCCTACGATCTTATGATTAATGGGGATGGTTTTTTTGGTATTGAACTTCCAAATGGTCAAATTCGATACTCGCGAGATGGCGCATTTAATGTCGATCACACCGGAGTACTTGTCTCTAAAAACGGCTACAAGGTCATGCCTGGAATTACCCTGCCACCAGGAACTGTTTCACTAACTATTTCTGAATCGGGATTAGTTGAAGCTTTTATCAAGGATCAAGTTGAGCCTATCAATGTTGGTCAAATTCCTGTGTACACATTTATCAATCCGGTTGGGCTAAGAGCACAGGGTGCAAACCTTTATGCGCAATCACAAAGCTCGGGTCAGCCGGTGCAACAAGTGGCCGGAGAGAATAACGCTGGCGTGATTATGCAGGGTGCTCTAGAGGCAAGCAATGTAAGTATTATGACTGAAATGACGGATCTTATCCGCGCTCAGCGCGCCTACGAAATGAACTCAAAAGTCATGGGTGTTGCGGATCAGATGCTACAAACTGTTAACAATATACGCTGAGGTTTTAGTGCGATTAGCTTTTCTTCTAATATTCATCATGTCAGTAAGTGCTCAAGCTAGCACTTGCAGTATTGAGACCTTTGATCAGGTTTTAATCCTCTCGCAAGAAGGGGATTTTTCTAATTTAATTAAAAAATCAGATTGTGACCGTGAACAACTGGGGCGATTTGTTAATTTCGCCAAGAATGCTCAAGGTCCTGTTCAAGCCCATGTTTTTAAAAATACTTTTAAGGATATTGCGATTTCACCAGATAAAGTTGTCTTTCGTACATTGGATGATGAACTTTCTAGACGTGGCATTTTGCCAACTGAAGGAAAAATTCTTGAGGCTAAACGACTAAGTGGCTTAAGTGCGCTCACTCTGAACAAGAATCAATACCTAGACCTAGACTGTGCTTCTTGTCCCTCAACTGGTGAAAATACAATTAGAGTTCGCATTCGCGATTATCTAGGAACAAATCAATCAACTCACTGGATAACTGCTGAGATCGGTGTTCCAACCAAAGCACTGGTTGCAACTAAAAATCATTCGGCTGGATTAAACGCAATTGACACAAGTGGTTTCGAGCAAAAGAATGTTTATTCGTCGAAGCCCAATCAATTGCTTTCTGCCAATCTACCACTGCATTTTTATAAGCTATCAAAAGCCATTGCCCCTGGTGAAACCTTACTTAAATCTCAAGTCTCCCCTTTGCAGTTAGTGCGTCCTGATACAGATGTCAGTGTCCTGATTCAAGATGGTGCCATCACTATTCACGGCAGTGCCAAGCCGCTCAGTTATGGCGTTCACGGTCAAAGAATTAAATTAAAAAATTCGCGCAGCTCTAGAATTATCTGGGGCAAAGTCGTTGATACAAATAAAGTTGTGGTGGAATTATGAAAAGATTTTTTACGTTGGCTATCATCGTACTTTTAGCTCAGTCTTGTGCTGGTATGGTTGATCAAATGTATCGCGATTTTGACACAGAAGATGGATATGCCAAGCCAGAGCCTCAAGCTCAAGGCAATTTCGATCTCTACCGTGGCAATCCAAACTTTCAAACCAACAGACGCCCACCAACAAGTGCGTTGATGGGACACAACGCTCCTAGCTCAGCTGATCAGCCACAACTTATGCCGGCGGTCCAACGCCAATACGAGTCACAAACCGCTGGCAGAAAACGCGTTAGGGCCGATGATCTTCGCGACAATGGAGCATCTGGAAGTCTGTGGGCTTCTAATGATGGCAAAACAAATCACTTGTTCACCAATGCTCGCCAAATTCAAAATGGCGACATTGTCCTGATCAATGTGTTTAACAAACTTAAGAATGAAATTACGCTAGAGCTTAAGCGTGCCTTCCCAGATCCAATGACGGCAGGCAAAGATGATGCAAAAAAAGATGCTAAGGACCCCGCTGCTCCTGCTGGTGACGCTGTTGCTACCGCTCAGGCATCACCCCGAACAGGCGGAGATGAAAGCTTTGATGAAGGTGTCTCAGGTGCCAACAGAGTATACGATCGTATTTCCAGTGTCGTTATTGAACAGATTGATGATCAACATCTCCTACTTCGCGGCCGCAAAGACGTTCTTTATAAAAACCGCAAACGCTTAGTTGAAATTCAGGCTTTGATTCCTAAGCGTGACCTAAATGATAATAATACTGTTAGCTCCGATAGCATTTTAGAACAAACTGTAACGGTTTTGAGGTAAGCAATGAAAAATCTTAGTGCAATCATTTTATCGACTCTACTTTGTTTACCTAGCTTCGCAGCTGATTCTTCAAGACTTAAAGATCTTGTAACTGTAAAAGGTGTTCGTGATAATCCGATCATCGGCTACGGCATTGTGATAGGCCTAAACGGTACTGGTGACGGTGGCGGTGAAATTACAGATACGGCACTTCGTCGTATGTTTCAAAAGCTTGGACTTAATCCCCAACGCGAAATTGCCTCGAAGAATGTCGCCAGTGTGATTGTTACAGCGAAACTTCCGGCTTTTGCTAGAACAGGTCAGACAATCGACGTGACTGTCTCTTCAGTTGGTGATGCATCGTCATTGGCCGGTGGAACCCTATTGGTCACTCCACTTAAAGCTGGTGACGCTAATATCTACGCCATCGCTAGTGGCCCTCTTTCAATTGGCGGACTAAAAAATGGCGCAAAGTTCGCTACTACGGGAACTATTCCATCTGGTGCAATTGTTGAGCGTGAAATTGAGCTAGACTTCGACAAGAAGGATTCAATTCGTTTTAGCCTTAATCAACCTGACTTTACAACCGCCGCTAGAGTCGAGCGAACGATCAATCAAGAGCTAGGTGGCAAGTATGCTTCTGCCAAGGATGCTACGACAGTAGATCTCATCGTTCCTGTTAATTACCAAAGAAAGATCGTTGAACTATTAGCTATTGTCGAAAACTTTAAAGTGATCTCTGATCAAAAAGCTAAGATTGTTATTAATGAGAGAACTGGCACAATCGTGGCCGGTGGCGAAGTGGTTTTGAAGCCAGTGGCGGTCAGTCATGGTGAGCTCACGATCCAAATTGGTGAAGGAAATAAGGCGGGTAAAAACAAGGGTCAATCGCTCTACTATATGGAAAAGCAAACGACCCTAAACGATTTGGTGAAAAGCCTGAATTCATATGGCGCGACACCGGATGATTTGATATCGATATTTCAAGCACTTAAGCAAAACGGTGCTCTAATCGGTGAAATAGAACTCATTTAGCAGCAAGATTTGCCTGGTGTCAGACTGGTGTCTAGATTCCACCCGGTAAAACGTGATAGAATGAGTTGTAATGGGGCTTTCAGGATGAAGTTCCCCATCATGCAAAACGGCTAATCAACTTAAGGATGAGGAGAACATGGCCAAAATTCAAAAACCAAATTCTGCTCTTCCTCTAGAAAATGCGAACATTCGTCGTGATCGCACTCAAGTTAAGGATCGGCATTTCATCCCAGAACCTTACAAAAATGTTGCCGAAGGCATGGAGAAACAATTTGCCGAGTACATGCTTGAGCAAATGGATAATAGTGTTGATCGCTCTGATGAGTCCTCTTCATCTATGGACTATTATGATTCAGTGATGCGTGATGAGCGAGCTGGCTTGATGGCCAAAAACAGTGAACTTGGTTTACAAAAAACGATCCTGGATCAGATTTATCCGGAGAGACTTCGTAACCAGTTCTCATATCAAAGATATTTAAATTCGAAACCGGCGATTAAGAAGACCGCGCCGACAATGGGTCAACCGACTCAAAATATTGTTTCCGACAAAAATGTCGGCAACGGAGGCTCCAATGAGTAGTATCGATACTTCACGCTCTAGTTTTTTTCCTAACAGCAAGACTGCTGCGGATAGAGCAAGTGCGGCCAACAAGACAAGCATTATGCGCAACGATCCGTATCGCGCGCAACAACTTAAAGATACAACCAGTAAAGATGCAAAAGTTGATATTGGGGATGCTGTTCGCGACTTCTCTATGATTAAGAGAGCTGTAGATGCTGCACCAGAAGTTGATAACACTGATAAAATAGCCCGCCTTAAGGCACAAATTCAGGCTGGTACTTATCAAGTAGATTACGACGCCCTCGCTGATAAGATGTTAGCGACAGAATTTTAGTAAGGAATTGTAAGTGGAGTCTAGGATGGACCAAGCGTATTCAATTCACTATTTCCGTGTCACGGATTTGTGGAAAAAACTTTGTGAATCACATCAGCGCCTGTTGGAGCTTACTTTTGATGAGTATTCTCTCCTTCTAGGTAGTCAAATCGAAGAATTAGAAGAAAAGCTTGATGAGAAGAATGATCTTATCGCTTTCATTGCCACGC